>MDTE01093801.1_pt1 | contig 14497 bp, 14 predicted proteins | sample 811231 | NCBI WGS metagenome assembly MDTE01 (sample SAMN05326651, study PRJNA326480) | marine metagenome | isolation source: seawater | place: Indian Ocean: Red Sea | collected 2010 | reverse complement strand
TCTTAAAGAACATAAAAAGGATCATCATTCTCGTAGAGGTTTGTTGATTATGGTGGGACAGAGGCGCAGTTTACTGGACTATCTGAATCAAAAAGATGAGACCCGGTATCAGGATTTGATCAAGCGTTTGGGATTGCGGCGATAGGATATTGTATTTAGGGGTTTTTGGCCGGGGTTGATAAGTTAAAAGATCCCAACAGGCGTAAAGGCGCTAGATGTTAGAATTGGCACTAGGCCTTTATAAAGGGTTGGCACACATCGGGTGTGGTAATCAGAAAAGAAAAGGAATGTAATAAATGTTTTCCGAACATCGAAAAGAATTGACTTGGGGGGGGCGTCAGCTCGTCCTAGAAACAGGTAAGCTGGCTAGGCAGGCAGATGGCGCTGTCATGGTTACCTATGGGGACACCATGGTTTTGTGTACTGCTGTGGCACAAAAAGAGCCGAAGCCCGGCGTGGATTTTTTCCCACTTACTGTTAATTACCAAGAAAAAACATTTGCTGCTGGTAAAATTCCAGGGGGGTTTTTTAAGCGAGAGGGGCGGCCCAATGAGAAGGAAACTCTGACCTCGCGGTTGATCGACCGACCAATACGGCCACTATTTGCTAAAGGCTTTCAAAATGAGACGCAGGTTATTTGTACTGTTCTAAGTCACGATCTGGAGAATGACCCTGATATTGTCTCTCTAATAGGCGCATCAGCGGCGCTAACAATTTCGGGTATTCCCTTTATGGGTCCGATAGGTGGGGCTCGAGTTGGCTATATTAACGGTGATTATGTATTAAATCCTTTGCCTGATGATCTAACCAACTCAGATCTTGATATGGTTGTTGCGGGTACTCCTGACGCTGTTCTGATGGTTGAGTCAGAAGCTAAGGAATTGTCAGAGGAAACCATGCTTGGGGCGGTAATGTTCGCCCAAAGTGAATTCCAGCCGGTTATTCAAAAAATTATAGAACTAGCAGAGGAATGTGCAAAGGATCCTTGGGTGGTGTCCGACCCTGCTCCTGAAAAAACAGAATTAGCGATAAAAATCAGAGACTTAGCCGAAGGTAATATCCGCGCGGCTTATTCAGAAACAGTTAAGCAGGCTCGTGTAGAGAAGATAGCAACGGCGAAAGCGGCTGCTATAGAGGCTCTTGATATTGAAGAGGGAACAGAGAACCTTGTTAATGGGTTGCTAAAAGACCTAGAAAAAGACGTAGTACGTGGGAATATTCTTGATACTGGCAATAGAATAGATGGACGTGACACCAAGACGGTTCGGCCCATTATTGCGGAAGTTGGAATTCTCCCGCGGTCCCATGGGAGCGCCCTCTTTACCCGCGGAGAAACACAAGCATTATGTGTTGCTACTCTTGGTACAGGGCAGGATGAGCAGATTATTGATGCATTGGAAGGAGAGTATCGCGAAAACTTTATGCTTCATTATAATTTTCCACCTTATTCTGTTGGGGAAGCTGGATTTTTGCGATCTCCCGGGCGCAGAGAAATTGGACATGGAAAGCTTGCTTGGCGAGCACTTCAGTCGGTACTTCCAAGTAAGGACGATTTTCCTTATACGATGAGGGTAGTTTCTGAAATAACAGAGTCAAATGGATCTTCTTCAATGGCGACAGTCTGTGGTACATCCTTATCCCTAATGGATGCAGGTGTCCCAATCTCTCGTCCCGTTGCTGGAATTGCAATGGGTCTGATCAAAGAGGATCGAGGATTTGCCGTTCTTTCCGATATACTGGGCGATGAAGATCATCTGGGAGATATGGATTTTAAAGTGGCGGGAACATCCGAGGGTGTAACTTCTCTCCAAATGGATATCAAAATTACTGGTATTACAGAGGAGATCATGAAAACCGCTCTTGAACAGGCGTGTGAAGGTCGCCTCCATATTCTTGGAGAAATGGCGAAGGCACTAGATACGGCCCGATTAGATGTCAGCAATAACGCTCCGAGAATCACAACCTTGTCTGTTCCTAAAGACAAGATTCGTGATGTTATTGGCACTGGTGGAAAGGTAATCCGTGAAATCTGCGAGGTTACTGGAGCCAAGATCGATATTGATGATGACGGTGTCATTAAGGTGGCTGCTGTCTCAGCTGAGGCCGGTGATGCAGCTATTAACTGGATTAAGGGCATAGTCGCGGAGCCAGAAGTTGGGGTAATTTATGATGGGAAAGTTGTTAAGGTTGTGGATTTTGGGGCTTTCGTTAATTTTCTGGGTGCTAAGGATGGTTTAGTTCATATCAGTGAACTGGCTTCTCAGCGCGTTGGAAAAGTCACCGACATTGTTAACGAGGGAGATCAGGTTAAAGTTAAGGTTTTGGCGGTTGATAATCGCGGAAAAGTTAAACTTAGCATGAAAGTCGTTGATCAAGAAACTGGTGAAGAGATCAAGAATCAAAAGGAAGAAACTTCCGAACCCGAATAAATTTTTATTACTAGGGCTGGTCAATCCAAATAGGGTTCATATAAAGAGTATAGGGGTAACGGAAAGTTGGTTGTATCATGGAAGCAACATAACTTTTTTTGATGTCTGGTTGTTTTTCGCATCAGCTTGAAATTAGGTGCGATTGGCTAAAAAGGTTAAGGGCTACGACTTCAATGTGCATAAGCGATCGCAGTAGTTTTACATATGATGATTTGATTGATTGTGGTCATGGGCGATTGTTCGGAGAAGGCAACGCGCAGTTGCCTTTGCCTCCAATGTTGATGTTTGATCGGATTACAAATATTACTAACGCAGGCGGTGAATTTGGAAAAGGTTCTGTCACCGCGGAGTTTGATGTTAAACCGGGTCTTTGGTTTTTTTCTTGTCATTTTGAGAATGATCCGGTTATGCCTGGCTGTTTAGGTTTGGATGCTTTATGGCAGTTAGTTGGTTTTCATCTTGGTTGGTTGGGGGCTCCGGGTCGGGGCCGGGCATTAGGTTTGGGTGGATTAAAGTTCAATGGGCAGATCACGCCTGAATCTAAGCTTATAACCTATAATGTTGATATTAAACGAGTGTTGAGAAGAGGTTTTGCTATTAGCATTGCTAATGGAAATTTAGATGTTGATGGGCAAATAGTCTATGAGGCCCAAGATCTACGGGTGGGAGTGTTTACTTCCACCGATCAAATGTGAGGGATTTATGAAACGAGTAGTGGTGACGGGAATAGGAGTTGTTTCTAGTATTGGCAATGACAAATTGGAAGTAACGGAATCGCTCAAAAATGGTACATCCGGTATTTCATTTGCACCGGAATACGCGGAGCGGGGTTTTCGTAGTCACGTTCATGGAGCCCCAAAGATAGACTTGGATAAATTTATTGATAGGAAAAAACGCAGGTTTATGGGGGATGGTGCAGCATATAATTATATAGCTATGGATCAGGCAATAGAGGATTCTGGTCTTCAAGTTGATGAAGTATCTAACGACCGTACAGGGTTAATTATGGGTTCGGGTGGGCCGTCTACAAAAAACCTACTTATTGCTTTTGATACGGCCCGTAATTCGAGCGCTAAAAAGGTGGGCCCTTTTATGGTGCCGAGGACTATGTCCAGCACTAATTCGGCAACCTTGGCGACGGCCTTTAAAATAAAAGGTATCAATTATTCAATCAGTTCTGCTTGTGCTACCAGTGCGCATTGTATCGGAAATGCTGCTGAATTAATCCAGCTCGGAAAGCAGGATATTGTATTTGCTGGTGGAGGTGAAGAGTTAGATTGGACGATGACGGTTCTATTTGATGCAATGCCTGCTCTTTCGGGCAGCTATAATAGTATTCCCACAAAAGCATCCCGACCATTTGATTCAGATAGAGATGGTTTTGTTATTGCTGGTGGTGGTGGGGTCCTTGTTCTTGAAGAATTGGAGCATGCTAGGTCACGAGGAGCTAAGATTTACGGCGAAGTTGCTGGATACGGTGCTACTTCAGATGGTTATGATATGGTGCAGCCCTCTGGCGAAGGTGCTGTGCGCTGTATGAATATGGCATTGGAAAACGTTGATAGACCAGTAGACTATATAAATACACATGGAACTTCTACACCGGTTGGTGATGTGAAAGAACTGGCTGCGTTGAGGGAGGTTTTTGGCAAACGAAACGCTATACCTGCTTTTAGTTCAACTAAATCCTTAACGGGGCATTCTCTTGGAGCGACAGGTGTTCATGAAGCGATTTATACATTGTTAATGATGGAACATAGTTTTATTTCAGCATCGGCCAATGTTGAAAATATGGATCCTGAGGTGGGGGATATGCCATTGGTAACGAAGCGCCGGGATAATGTGGAAATAGGATGCGCTTTATCCAATAGTTTTGGATTTGGAGGTACGAATGCCTCACTTACTTTTACATCACTGCGGGACGCATGATATAAAAAAAAGAATATGTCAAAATCGAAATTAATGAATGGCAAGCGAGGATTGGTTTTCGGTGTAGCGAACGATCATTCAATTGCTTGGGGTATAGCAAAGGCGGCGGCGGAAAATGGCGCAGATGTAGCTTTTACATACCAAGGAGAGGGGTTTGTCAAGCGTGTTGTTCCCCTCGCTAAGTCTTTGGACTCTAAAATTATCTTATCTTGTGATGTTGGCGACGATGTTAGTATCGATTCGGCTTTCAACGAGATCAAGGAAGTATGGGGTAATCTTGATTTTTTGGTTCATTCGGTAGCCTATTCGGATAAAGACGAATTAACGGGAAAATACCTGGACACAAGCCGTGATAACTTCAATAAAACCCTCGATATTTCATGTTTTTCATTTACTACGTTGGCCAATAAAGCTGCTAAATTAATGCATAATGGTGGCAGTCTTATCACGTTAACTTATTCTGGGTCAGAGCGTGTTATGCCTAATTATAATGTTATGGGAGTAGCAAAAGCTGCGCTCGAAGCTAGTGTAAAGTATTTAGCGGTAGATTTGGGCCCTGCTAATATTCGTGTAAATGCGATTTCTGCTGGTCCCATGCGAACGCTAGCTGGCAGCGCCGTTGGTGGTGCGCGACAAGTTTATAAGTGGAACGAAGAATACTCACCTTTGCGTAAAAACATTCAGCTGGACGATGTAGGTGGTGCAGGACTTTATCTTTTATCAGATTTGTCATCTGGGGTTACAGGAGAAGTCGTTCACGTTGATTCTGGATATAATGTCGTTGGCGTCCCTGATTTGCTTCGTCATCGGGAAACGAGTATTAAGGATTAAATTAAGTTTTTCAAAATTTTTTTTACTTTATAGTGCTTCAAATTTGTAAATTAATTCTTACATTAACACCATAGGTCTGTGATAAAATAAACATTTACTAGCGAAGGGAAGAGGAGAACACGATGCCATCGTTAAAAGGAACTAAAACTGAAGATAATTTAAAAGCGGCGTTTGCAGGGGAATCCCAAGCCAACCGGAGATATTTGTATTTTGCTCAAAAAGCTGATGTGGAGGGCTATAACGATGTAGCAGCCGTTTTTCGTTCAACTGCGGAAGGTGAAACTGGACATGCACATGGCCACTTAGAATATCTGGAAGAAACCGGTGATCCTGCGACCGGTGAGCCTATAGGAACGACTGCAGACAATCTCAAGGCCGCGGTTGCTGGTGAGACGCATGAATACACCGATATGTATCCCGGTATGGCCCGAGAAGCACGTGATGAAGGCTTTGATGAGATAGCAAGTTGGTTTGAGACTTTAGCTAAGGCTGAAAAATCTCACGCTGGTCGCTTCCAGAAGGCGTTTGATGAGCTCGACTAAAATCTAATACTTTATGTGGGGTTTATAATTACTCCACATATCTATTTGTAATTGTTTCGATAGCTATTCTAGAAATTGTGATTCTAGACACTCTCGGGCTATGCTATTTGATAAGGAATAACAAAGGATGTCTGAAGGAAGTTTAGAGGCACCAATACGTCATCCGATCGATTGGAATAATCCCGATTTTTATGATGGCGAGAAGTTAGATAAAGAATTGAGACGTGTATTTGACATCTGCCATGGATGCCGACGTTGTTTTAATCTCTGTGATACTTTTCCTAAGCTTTTTGATCTAATCGATGATTCGGAGACGGGTGAACTGGACTCAGTTGCAAGCGAGGATTTTAAACCAGCCATCGATGCTTGTACTCTATGTGATATGTGTTTTATGACAAAATGTCCCTATGTGCCACCACATGAATTTAACTTAGATTTTCCTCACCTTATGCTTCGTTATAGAGCAATAGAGCATCGTAACGGCCAAATTCCTTTTGCAACGAAGCAAATTACTGAAACTGACCGGAATGGCAAAATGGCCCGACCTGTTGCCGGGTTAGTGAATTGGGGAACCAAAACGGAAAATAAATTAACCCGACCAATATTGCAGGTTGTTTCTGGTATAAATAAAGAGGCGGATTTACCCAAATATCAATCAAAGACCATTTCTTCTCAAATTAAAACAGCTAAATCGAAAGTAAATAAGTCCGCACCAGCTTTTGGTCGAAAAGCTGTTTTATACGCAACTTGTTTTGTAAATTATAATAATTCAAAGATTGGACTGGCTGCTGAGAAAGTTCTTTCAATAAATGGTGTTGAGACTGAATTAATTTATCCTAATTGCTGTGGAATGCCGAAATTAGAGCACGGTGATATTGCCGCTGTAGCTAAAAATGCAAAAGAGGTGGCTACCGCACTATTGCCTTGGATCGATAAGGGATATGATGTTATCGCTTTAATACCAAGTTGCGCGTTGATGTTAAAGTTTGAGTGGCCGCTTATTTTACCCAATGATGAAGACATCAAACGTTTGTCTGAAGCTACCAAGGATATTTCGGAGTACATAGTCGAGCTATCCAAGAATGAAGGCCTTGCAGATGGAATGGTTTCAACTCCAAGACCTGTAACTTTACATCTAGCCTGTCATGCTCGAGCTCAGAATATGGGCCCTAAAGCAGCAGAAATGCTTAAATTACTTCCAGATGCAGATATTAAGGTTATTGAACGGTGCTCGGGCCATGGCGGTTCTTGGGGTATGATGAAAAAAAACTTTGATGCCGCTCTAAAAATTGGTAAGCCTGTTGCGCGGACTGCTTTAGAACAAATTTCTAGTGAAGTTGTGTCAGAATGTCCCCTTGCTGGAGTACATATTAGGCAGGGAATAAAACAGCTGAAAGAAGAGGGCGATGAGGGGGATCTTCCAGATACAGTTCCTCACCCAATAGAGATTTTAGCAAAATCATACGGGTTTTAAAGGGTTCATACCATGCAGCGAGAAATCTTATACCAAGATATAATGACGATGTCTCACTATGCCTCTATCAGGAGAGAACATGCTAAAAAATTAGCAGACGAGAAAAAAAATCGGCGTATTGAGGTTGGTCCTGCTTGCACATTTTATTTTGAAAGCTACAACACAATGTGGTTCCAAGTTCATGAGATGCTTTATATTGAAAAAGGTGGCGTTGATCAAATTGAAGGTGAATTAAGAGCTTATAACCCTCTTATCCCCAATGGACATGAATTAGTGGCAACCGTAATGATTGAGGTTGGTGACCCTGATCGGCGCTCCGCGCTACTTTCAAAGTTAGGCGGGTTTGAGGAAACTATTACTTTGTCTGTAGGTGATTCTGTTATAAGAGGGGTGGCCGAAGAGGATCTTGATAGGACGACGGTAGATGGTAAGGCATCATCTGTACAATTTCTCCGCTTTCCTTTTACCGGAGCTCAAATATCAGATTTCAAGAATCCAGTTAATGATATAATTTTGTCTGTTGGTCATAAAAACTATCGCCACATGGCCGGCGTGCCTTCTAATGTACGTTCAGCGCTAGCAGAGGATTTTGATTAAGGCCTGCTTATATATATTTTGGTCATATAACAGCCCGGTCTTAAGAAAGCTTGAGCCCTTTTAGCGTTGCACATTTTAATCATTTATATTTCTCTGAAGGATAAACTCCCCAAAGTTGATTGTGTCGCATCCATCCGGTATATCTAGGAAATTGAATGCGGCACCAACTGATAGTGCATTTTTTTAACTTTCCAATAACTTTTTTTCCTATTTTAGCGATTATGCGACTGTCTGTTCGTCTGCTACGGCGTAATGTTTGTGATCCCTTCCTTATTATCACCCAACGCTGACCAGATAACAGAGTTTTTTTTATCCAACCTATGCTACCCTGCCACTCTCTGACTTTGCGCCAATCTTTGTATTCAGCAATAATTTCTACTGGCATATGCTTGTAAACCAAGATCCACTTGATCGGATATCTCTTTCCTGGACCATGTCTCAAATTAACCTTCTCTGATTTCAGGGAAACAAATCGTGGCAAAGGCAAACCAGTCTGAGCCATTGCTTTTAATGTTGTTAAGGAGAAGATTAAGAAAATTGTTAAAAGTGAGCGGTAATTTAGATATTTCATGAGGTTTTTTGCAGCTTATATCCCATTTCATAATGTAAATAAATGCCATCAAAATGGAACCATCGCATTTTGGCACTTTCCTTTACAAAGTATAAACACATATCTTGCTTTTCCCGGCTTCTACAATGTTTGACAATTAAGTCATAGGCTCTACCGCCATGTTCAACGTCTACCTCAGAATGGAGCCAAAAATGCTCTATCTCATGTTCTTTAAATTTATATATATTTCTTAGTGCGGGGAGTAATTTACTATATAACTTTGGAGACTGAGACTCTGTTCCGATTCTAAGCGCGGCCATGCCACAATACCAGGGGTTGTCACGTGCGGTATCTGTAAGAAATCTTACCCAAGACCGAGTTGTCGGCAACCCTTCACTTTTTTTTATTTTTGTTGGGCTTCCCCCGTTTGCCCTTGCAAAATTTAGCATAATGTCTAAGTGCGAATGGTTCGGATTCATTTCTTCATGAAAATTGTCAATTTCGGCATGGATTACATCATTAGGTGCATCTTTGCAGATAAAAAATGTGGGTGTATTCATTTTGCTAACCCAGTGCCATTGTTCGGCTGCCCAGCCCATCATGCATCTCTTGCTTAATTTACCCTGTGACCATTTTTCTGTCATTGGATGGTTGGCACAGTGGAATTCGTTAACCATGTCCTCTAATCTTTTTCGGAATGTTCGAGACATCGCGGTTGTCCGTGTCATTTCTAAAAGGGTACCCTAAGGTTGGTTGCTACGGGGCGTCAAGTTTAGTTGCTAATCCTATATGAAAATTATTTGTCCTCCATCTTTCTCTGCTTCAGATAAGAAAGTGCTTAGACCACCGGACTTTAATGGTAGATCGTCGCGAAACGCTTTCTTATTTAATCCTGCAATAACGATTCCCATTTCACATCTATAAATCTTCACATTCAGCTCGACGCATGCTTTAAGTGTGGCGTCAATTGTACATATTCCATTTTTGTGATGTTCTTGATCTCTCTTTAATGCTGATTGGCCATTTTCCGAGTTTCCTAATAGAGACCAGCCGGGGACTCCCTCAAAATCATCTAAAATTAATTTGAGACCATTTCCGGTTAGAAAAAGACTCACAGGTCTATCGATTGCTGCTGCAGCACTTGCAATAGCTAAGCTATAATGTACACGATCATAGTCACCGGAGAAAAGAACTACAGATAAACGACGGCGGGAGGTTTCTTTCATTTGGCAATGTGACTCGAGAGATCTAAAATTGAGGGGTTATCTCCGCAAAGAGGGCAATCCCTATCTGGTTTTAATGTCATTTTGCGGAACTCAATTTCTAGCGCGTCATAAAGCAATAAATTGGAGTCTAAGCCTGAACCAATTCCCATAATTTCTTTTAAAACCTCCGTCGCTTGCAGTGAACCCACTGTTCCAGCCAAGGCCCCTAATACGCCACCTTCAGAACAGCTGGGCACTAGGCCATTGGGAGGAGGCTCGCGATAAAGGCATCGATAACAGGGGTAATCTTGGCCAATATGTGACTTGAATGTAGCCACTTGGCCCTCAAAACGTAGAATAGCCCCTGAGATTAACGTTTTTTTATTTAGATGACATGCATCATTCAATAGAAACCGCGTTTCAAAATTATCGGAGCCGTCTACTATTATTTCATAATCAGAAATTAAATCGACTACGTTATGCGCTGTTAATCTCAATTTATAAGATTGAAAATTAATCTCATTGTTTATTTTTTTTATAGTTGTGCTTGCACTTTCGACCTTGGATTTACCAATACTATGAGAATTGTGAATAACTTGTCGTTGAAGGTTGGATAAGTCAACTACGTCATCATCCACAACACCTATTTTCCCGACACCTGCTGCTGCAAGATAGAGCAAGACTGGTGCGCCTAGGCCTCCTGCACCTATAACCAAAACACTGGAGGTTAATAGCTTTTCTTGGCCCAAGCCGCCAACTTCTGGTAGAATTATATGTCTAGCATAACGCTGAAGTTGTTTATCTGTAAACTTCATTAGACTTTAAACTTTCTGATCCGTTATCCCCGTTGAGCCAAAACCACTATCACCGCGAATTGTTTTCGGTAGGATGTCAGTTTCTATCAGGTTTGCTTGAATAACAGGGGCAACTACCATCTGTGCAATTCGCATACTACGTTCTATAATAAATTCAACGCTTCCAAAGTTCTGCAATATGACCTTTATTTCTCCGCGATAATCCGCATCGATAGTCCCTGGTGAGTTGAGTACGGTCACACCAAATTTAATGGCAAGTCCAGAGCGCGATCGAATTTGTGCTTCATAGCCTTCTGGCAATGCAATCGCTAATCCGGTTGGTACCATTATACGCTCACCGGGCCGTAAAATAATGTCACTTTCTACCGCTGCCGGTAAATCCATACCAGCCGCGCAGGTGCTTTCATAAGCTGGCAAGGGAATCTCTTGATTATGCGAAAGTCGTTTTACAGATATTGATTTCATAATTTTTATTTTTTTTCTGCCAGCGATTGAAAATGATCCGCAATCCGTTTTACTAATTCATAGGCGACATTTTTTTTCGACATTTCGGGCCAACTTTCAGTTCCGTCATTGTTAATGAAATGAACCCGATTTTGGTTGCCACCAAAAGTGTTTGATCCCATTGAGACATCATTTCCCAAAATCCAGTCACAGTTTTTTTCAATACGCTTAGGTGATGCTTTAGAAATCACATCGCTCGTTTCAGCTGCAAAACCAATCACTAGCCTTGGTCGTCCGTTACCTTTTTTAGCTAAAGTTTTCAAAATATCGGGGTTTTTTTTAAGAGAGAGGGATAGTGTATCCCCCTTTTTTTTGATTTTGCCCTTCGACTTCTTTCTAATACGCCAATCAGAGACGGCAGCCGCGCAAACAGCAATATCGGCCGGAAGAGAAGTTTTGCAGGCCTCTAGCATTTGCTCTGCTGTTTCAACATGGATTACATTTACACCAGTAGGGTCTGGTTCTTGGGTGGGACCGGTCACAAGTGTTGTATCGGCGCCAAATTTTGCGAGCGCTGAAGCTATAGCATGTCCCTGTTTTCCAGAGGAGCGGTTAGCTATATAACGAACCGGATCTATGGCCTCTTGAGTGGGACCACTGGTCACAATAGCATGAACGCCACTCAGCCGACCCTCGCAGGAAAAATAAAGTTGGATTTCTGAAAGAATTTCATGTGGTTCCATCATTCGTCCCATACCAAATTCGCCGCATGCCATATTACCGGATCCCGGCCCGATAATTTGCACACCCCGATTACGCAAAATTTTCAAATTATTAACGGTAGCCTCATGTTTCCACATGCGAACATTCATTGATGGGGCCGCCATAATAGTTTTGTCTGCAGCTAGTAAGATAGTAGTCGCCAAGTCATCAGCAACACCCTGCGCCATGCTAGAAAGTATATTAGCGGTTGCCGGTGCTATTACGATTAAATCTGATTCCCGAGAAAGCCGAATATGCCCCATTTCATTTTCGTCGGTTAGCGAAAAAAGGTCACTGAATACCTTTTCCTCGGATAATACTGAGACCGATAAAGGTGTGATAAATTTAGTCGCTGCTTTAGTTAGAACACAGCGGACTAAAACGCCTTGTTCTCTGAGATGGCGAATTAAATCTAAACTTTTATAAGCTGCTATACCACCGGATATAACCAATAAAATGCGTTTGCCCTTCAGCATAATTGCGGACCTTTGGTTAAAAATTTGATTTGTTTTTTTAGTAAATTAGTGTTTCAGGCCCGTAACGGCAAGAATTCACTTTTATGCTATAGAAATAAGTTATTATTTTGCAAATAATAAAAAGCGGTACTAAAAGTACCGCTTTTTATATTCTAGTTTACTTTTGATTAATCAATTTTCTGACGCGCTTAAACAACTTAGCCTCGGCATTGGTAATAAGTTTTGCATGGGCTTGTTGAGGTTGCCAATTAATATAACCCCAGTCCATTTTCCGCGTTTTTGCGGCTGCAATGGCTTCCGGATCCTTGGCCATTTTTTTGAATGCTATTCGAAGTGCGTTCAGCCGGGCTTTAGGGATACCCGGTGGCGCAATCCATGCCCGTCCAATCACATCATTGTTACTGATTAACTCAACAATTTTACGGTCCAATGGATTTTGAACTAAGTCACGAAAAACTGGGGCATTTGGTGCATCCTTAAGTGGCGACAGGGAATTTGCTGCGAGCACGATTACACGCCCGTCCTTCAGCCAATGCGGACGTATTAATGCGACTGATGACCAACCGGATTGGAAGCCGTCAGCTTCTTTATTATCTAACGCTTTATAGACACCAGCCATACCGCGATAGCCTGTAACAATTTTAAATTTTGTACCAATCATACTGTTTGCAAGCTTAGGTAAAATAAATGTTTGTGATCCTTTGCCAGTCGAAGCAAAAACAACAGATTTCTTTTTTGCCTCTTCCATTGTTTTAATTCCGGAACGCTTGAGGACTACAAAGGCTCCCTGTGGTTTGTCGACACCCCCTAAATAATGAAAATTATTGGCAACATATTTTACTCCTGTTGTGCGCATCCGCGATGCAAAGGGTGTATCTGAAAGTAAAATACCTATTGCAGTCCCATCTTTTGCTGCCCGATTATATAGGTAGTTAGCTGCTTTAGTGCCCCCGGCCCCTCCCATATTTTGTGTAATAAATGTTGGATTACCTGGCATATGTTTCTTCATAAATGGTGAGATAAATAGTGAATATTTATGATGGCCTCCCCCTGCGCGAGCTGCGACAACTATTTTAACCTGCTTTCCTTTATAAAAATTCGCAACATCGTTGGCTTTAACCTCAAAACCCAAACCGAATGAAAGAAAAGCTGTTATCGCCGTAAAAGCTAATGCTGATTTTAGAGAATTCATTTTATTTTTCCCCTGTTAAAGTTTTAGTTTTTTATTTCTGTATCATTTTGTATGAAAATATTACGAGAAAAGCAATTTTGAGCTACTTTTTAGTAAATTGATACAATTAAAAAACTCATAACTAACCCGGCTCCAATCCACCAAGCCCAGCGCGAAATAGGTTTGTGTTTCGACATGGTGTTGGTGGTGCCTTGATCTAACTTCAGACCCCGTTGCCCAATAGTTTTCACGCTTTCGCTTAAATTTATTATTAAACTCGGGAGATGTTCGATCACTTTTCCAGCCTCAGAAATAGCTTCCTTGGCTCGGAATTCTTGGGTGAGGTTCTTTTCTACCCATTCCTCTATTAGAGGCCTGGCCAATTCCCACATATTTGTCTCTGGGTAGAGTTGTCGTCCAACCCCTTCAGCCACAAGCATTGTTTTTTGAAGTAAAAGCAATTGTGGTTGTGTTTCCATTTCAAATCGTTGAGCAACAAGAAAGAGTTGTTCCAGAAGGCGGGCTAAAGAAATTTCCTTCAAGGGTAATCCCATTATGGGTTCGGCGATCGCCCTTGCGGCTTGGGCAAAAGATTCCCGTGTTTTGGAATTTGGAAGATAACCGGCTGTAACGTGTGCTTTTGCAACTTTGGTATAGTCAGCTTCAATAAAACCAGTGAGCATTTCGGCTAAGTAATATCGTGTTTTTTTATCAACACGCCCCATGATACCAAAATCTATTATATTTATTACGCCGTCTTTGCTGACCAATATATTCCCTGGGTGAAGGTCAGCATGAAAAAAACCGTCTCTGAAGACCTGAAGAAAAAATGCTCTAGCCATATTTGCTACTAATTTTTCAATATTTAATCCGTTTTTATTTAGTTCAGATACTTCATCTATGGGAGTCCCAGAAATACGCTCTGAAGTCAGGACTCTCTTGCCTGTTCGGGACCAGTCCATTTTTGGAATATTGAAGCTTGGATCATTTTTAAAATTAAGTCGAAGCTCATCACCAGCGGCAGCCTCTAGTCTTAAATCCATTTCCATAAAAACGGTTTGAGAAAGGGTATCAACAACTTCAACCGGGCGGAGGCGACGTATATTGGGTGCAAAACGTTCTAAAATGGACGCTAACCAATATAATAAATCGAGCTCATGATTAAATTTTTCTTCAATGTCTGGCCTTAAGATTTTTACTGCGACGGGAATATCTTCTGAAGTTGTAGCAAAATGAACTTGCGCAATTGAAGCAGCTGCAATCGGGGTTTCT
>MDTE01067259.1_pt1 | contig 14497 bp, 15 predicted proteins | sample 811231 | NCBI WGS metagenome assembly MDTE01 (sample SAMN05326651, study PRJNA326480) | marine metagenome | isolation source: seawater | place: Indian Ocean: Red Sea | collected 2010 | reverse complement strand
TAGCTAAAGGTATTTCTGCCCAAGTCTTAACCGCAGGAAGTCACGGATCAACTTTTGGCGGTAATTTTCTATCAACTGCTGTTGGTTTGAAAGTAATTGAAATCATGAAAAATCAAGATATATGTATGAATGTTTCTAAAGTTGGTGAATACTTTAAAAAGGAGTTGGATGACAAGCTAGGGAAACATAAAATCGTAGAAGAGATTAGGTCAAAAGGCCTTATGATAGGTATTGAATTAAATAAAGAATGTACGAATTTATCTCTAGCTGCTTTAGAGCTAGGATTGGTTATAAATATAACAAGAAACAAAATAATTAGATTATTACCACCTTTAATTATTAACAAAAGTCATGTTGATGAAATCATTGAAAAAATTAATTTATTATTAAAAGAGTTATGAATCAAGTTAGACATTTTAAATCATTATTAGATATCAATAAAAATGAATTTTTAAAAATTATTAATCATGCGATAGATCTTAAAAAGAAATTAAATTCCAATAAAGATTTGAATTTATTTGAAAATAAAACTTTAGCTATGATATTTAAAAAAAATTCTACTAGAACGCGTATAGCATTTGAAACAGCAATGACAAAAATGGGTGGTCATGCTATATTCTTATCAGAAGAATCATCTCAAATTAGTAGAGGTGAAAATTTATCTGATACTGCAAAAGTATTATCTGGGATGGTTGATGCTGTGATGATTAGAACACACGATCATAATGAAATAATTGAGTTTTCTTCAAGTTCAAATATACCTGTTATTAATGGTTTATCTAATATGTTTCATCCATGTCAATTATTAGCAGATATACAAACATTCTACGAAATAAAGGGTTCAATTGAGAATAAGAAAGTAGCGTGGATAGGGGATGGTTGTAATATGTGTAACTCATATATTAATGCAGCTAAAATATTAGATTTTAATTTGAAAATTTCAATACCTACAGGCTATGAACCAGATAAAGAAACATTAAGATTAGCCAGTGATCATGTTGAATTATGTGATTTACCTGGTAATGCCGTTGAAGATTGTGATTTAGTTACAACTGATGTATGGGCAAGTATGGGTATGGAATCAGAATTAGATAAAAGAAAAAGTATTTTCAAAGGATATCAAGTTAATTCAAATTTAATGAGTAAAGCTAAAAAAGATGCAATTTTTATGCATTGTTTACCTGCTCATCGCGGAGAAGAAGTAGATGCCGATGTCATTGATGGGCCTCAAAGTGTAGTTTGGCAACAAGCGCATAATCGACTGTATACCAGTATAGCGCTGCTTCATTTTTTATTAAATGAAGTTAATAGTTAGAAATTATTATTTAAATAATCAAGTAATTTATTTTTTTGAACTAAATCATCACAGTTCATAATTTTGTTGGTAATTTTTTCTATCTTTGCAGTATTTGTTTCAAGAATAATATTTTTAATTTCTGGTAGTGCGCTTGGATGCATACTAAAAGAGCGTAACCCCATACCTAATAGTAATTTGATACATTTGACGTCACCTGCCATCTCACCACATAAAGCTACTGGAATATTATTTTTCTTTCCTGCATCAATTGTCATTTTAATCAAACTTAAGACCGCTGAGTTTAACGGATCATATAAGTAATTTACTTCCTCATCAATTCTATCAATAGCTAATGTATATTGAACAAGATCATTTGTTCCTATAGAGAAAAAATCAACGTATTTTGCAAACCTATTAGCAAGTACTGCTGATGAAGGAACCTCAATCATAATTCCTGTTTCAAAGTTTTTTATAAATTTCTTTTTCTCTTTTCTTAAAATTTGTTTTGCTTTTTCAATTAAATTAAATGCCGTATATACTTCTGATACATTAGTAATCATAGGTAATAGTATTTTTATCTTGCCAAAATAACCAGCTCTCATTATAGCTTTCACTTGATTAATGAAAATTATTTCATCATTCAAACTATGTCTTATCCCTCTTAAACCCAAAGCTGGATTTCGTGCAATCGATCCTTTCTTAATATTCTCTGGTACTTCTTTATCCGAACCAATATCAAGAGTTCTAAAAATTACAGGTTTGTTTTTAATTTTTTGTACTATTTTTTTATATGCTAAAAATTGTTCTTGCTCAGATGGTAAATCTTCTCTTTCTGTATAAAGATATTCGGTTCTGAATAAACCAACTCCATCTGTACTAATTTTATTAATAATTTTTAATTCTTGAGGCAATTCTAAATTTACCATTAATTCAATTTTTTTATTATTTTTAGTAACATTTTTTTTATTTAAAACTTTTGTTAATTGCTTTTTCTTTTTTAATGATTCAATTTGTAATGATTTATAATATTTAAGAGCATCTCCATCTGGATTTATAATAACGATACCTTCATTACCATCAATTATTATTTGATCATCATTATTAATTATCTTTTGTATATCTTTAATATTTACAACAGTTGGTATTTCTAAACTTCTAGTAAGAATAGAGCTATGTGATGATTGTCCACCAAATTCAGAAATCAGTCCAAGTCCTTTTGATTCATGAGTCAAAAGAACATCAGAAGGTGTTAAATCATTAGCTATAATTATTCTATTTTTAAAATATTTTGAATTGTTTTTAATTTGAGACACTTTCTTAGAAAGATTATTTAATATCGTATGAACCACATGCTTAATATCATCTATTCTTTGTTTTATATATATATCATCAATTTTATCAAATGATTTTTCTAAATTTTGAAATTCATTATATATAGACCATTCTGCAGTAAATAACCTAGTTTTAATATTCTTTATTATACTATCTAAAAATATTGTATCTTGAGATAACTGAATTTGAGTTTCTAGTAGCTGAGAGACATTTTTAGATATTGATCTACCTACATTTTTTTTTAGAATAATAAATTCATTTAATGTGATTTGTACTGCTTTTTTAAATCTATTAACTTCTTTTGATAATTTCTCTTTTTTTATAAATTTTTTTTCAATAATAGGTTGTCCTTTTTCAATTATGTAACATTTTCCAATTGAAATACCTTTTGAGACCGGGTCACCTTTTAAAATAATTGCCATTTTATTCTTCATCAAATTTGCTATTTATAAGTTTTTCTAACTCCATTATAGCTTTACTCTCATCTTCTCCACTAGCTTTAACTTTTAGCAAAGTACCTTTTGGAGCTGATAACATAAGAATTTTCATAATACTTTTTGCATCAGCAGATTTTTTACCATTAAAAATTGTTATTTTTGATTTATATTTAGATGATAACGTAACAATTTTTGCTGCAGCTCTTGCATGCAAACCTAGCTTATTATCAATTTTTATTATTTTCTCTAACATTCTTTACATTTACTATACTTTTTATGCCACCATCAATTGCTTTTTTTGTCATCTCTTTTAACGAACAATTTGGATAATTAAAAACATTTAATAGCATAGGAAGATTAATGCCAGAAACTATGGAAACATTAATATTTTTACTAAAATTATTAGCTATGTTATTTGGCGTAGCTCCATATACATCGGTTAAAACTAATACACCTTTTCCCTCATCAAGAACTTTAATATACTGTTTAGCAAGATTTGTAACATCTGCAGGATTATCATACTGATCCACTGATAATATTTCTACTCTAGTTGGTATACTTCCATAAACAGATTTAGCTGCTAATAGTAATTGAGCACCAATGTCATTATGTGTTAATAATAGTAATCCAACATTCATTATAAGTTCCTATGTTTTATTAAGATATTATTATATTTTACAGTTAACAGTTTATAAAGAGCTTCTGCAATATAGACCGATCTATGTTTTCCACCTGTACAGCCTATTGATATAACAATTGATTTTTGATCCAGTTCTTGAAATGCTGATAACCATTTTTCTAGTAATTTATGAATAGATTTTATCATATCTGCAGTTTGCTTATCTTTTTTGAAATAGTTAATTACTTTCATATCTTTACCATTAAGATTTCTTAATTCTTCATCCCAATAGGGGTTTTTTAAACATCGAACATCAAATACAAAATTAGTATTATTTGGTATGTTTTTTTTAAAACCGAATGATTGGAGTAATATTAGAGTATTATTTTTGTTGTTTTTCATCAAAATTTTTAATAATTTCCAACAAATCTTTCTTAGAAGAAACTTTCTTTATTTTTTGTCTTGTCTGATTATTATTTAACATTTCAGCAATGTTAGCTAAAACTTCTATATGTTCATTGGATTTACAATTTGGAACTAAGAGAGAAAAAATGATATCAACCCCTTTTCCATCATTAGCATCAAATTCTACTTCTTTATTAAGTATGATAATAATTAAGATAATTTTATTTAATTCTTCTAATCGAGCATGTGGAATTGCTACACCATTTCCTAGAGCTGTCGGTCCTAGTTTTTCTCTTTCATACAATTTTTCAAAAACAAGATCCTCATTTATGTTTATCTTCTCAGAAATTAATTTGCTCAATTTTTCTAAAACACTTTTCTTGCTTTCCAAATCCATGTTTAGAAAAATCAAGTCTTCATCTATTATTTTATATAAATCCATTTTATTTAATTTTTCTATCAGTCGCTTTAGGTATTGATAACATTTCTCTATATTTTGATATTGTTCTTCGTGCTACTTTAATACCATTTTTACTTAATGAGTTAGATATTTGCAAATCACTTAAAGGTTGTTTTTTATCTTCATTTTTAATTATTTTTTCTAACAACGATTGTATGGCTTTTGATGAAATACTTTCACCTAAATTTGTTTCTAATTCAGAAGAAAAGAAATATTTCATTTCATAAACACCTCTAGGAGTTTGTACAAATTTATTATTTGTACATCTAGAAATTGTAGACTCATGCATATTTATAACGTTTGAAATATTTTTTAGGGTTAATGGTTTTATACCAATTTCCCCTTGATTAAGAAATTCTTTTTGTTTTTCAAAAACAAGACGAGCCACCTTTAACATTGTTAAATTTCTATTCTTCAATGCTTTTAAAAAAAATTTTGCATTTTCAAGATTAGATTTTAAATATTCTTTATCTTGTTTATTTTGAACACCTGTTATTATATCAACATACATTTTATTTATTTTTATTTTAGGATTAATTGCTGGATTTAACTCTGTAACCCATTTCCCTTCTTTTTTTGATACTATAATATCAGGAACTATTTGATGTTGATCTAGATTTCCTACAAACATGAGACCTGGTTTTGGATTAAGTGATTTAATAAGTTTTGTTATAGAATCTGACTGACTATGTTGGTTAATGATATTAATTAATAGATCTAAATCTACAATATTTTTATTTGAATTGTTTTTTACTTTATTTAATATTTCAATAGCAGATTTAAAATTTTTATGATTTTTATAAAAATGATTTAATTGTATTTCTAAACATTCAATTAAATCAATTGATGCTACACCAACAGGATCAAAACTTTGAACTCTATGGAGAACTGCAAAAATTTCTTGAAAATTTACTTCAATATTTTTATTTAACATTGAGAATAAATCTTTTAGATTAATTGTTAAATATCCTTCATCATTAATATAGTCAATAATATGGTAAGCAATTATTCTATCTTTATCAGACAATGATGATAATTTAAGTTGCCATATTAGATAATCTCTTAAAGTTTCTTGATTTGTAGCTATGTTACTCAATTGATCAACAGATTTTAAATCTAGATTACCTATTGTCATGGGCAGTTCATAGGAAACTTCTGATAATTCTGTATAATTTTCATGCTCCAAGAAAGGATTAGAGATAATTTGTTCCTCTATTTCTTTTTGTAAATCTATTGAGTTTAATTGTAATAATTTTATAGCTAACTGTATTTGTGTGGTCATTACAAGTTTATTTGTTATAGAGAGTGATTGTTTGTTTTTAATTGTCATAATTTAAAATCTTTTCCTAGATAAACTTCACGTACAGTTTTGTTTTTTACTATATCATTAGCACTTCCTTTGGCAATAACTTTTCCATTACTTATAATATATGCTTCATTACATACACCGAGTGTTTCTCTAACATTGTGATCTGTTATGAGCACACCAATGCCTGTATTAGCTAGAGATTTTATTATTGTTTGTATATCTATAACTGAAATTGGATCTATTCCCGCAAAAGGTTCATCTAATAATAAAAATTTAGGATCAGTTACTAGAGCTCTAGCTATTTCAACTCTTCTTCTTTCTCCGCCTGATAAACTACTTCCTAATGTTTCAAGGATATTTTCAATTCTTAGTTTTTCTACAAGTTCATTAAATTTTTCTTTTTTTTGTTTTTCATTCAGATCATTTCTTGTTTCTAAAATAGCTAATATATTGTCTCGCGCAGAAAGGTTCCTAAATATGGAAGCTTCTTGAGGAAGATAACTTATACCCATTTTTGATCTAATATGCATTGGGTATTCAATTATATTTGATTCATTATCAATACTTATTTCTCCGCTATCACATTTTATTAAACCCACAATTATAAAAAATGTAGTTGTTTTCCCCGCACCATTAGGACCCAATAATCCAACAACTTTTTTTGTTTCAAGTGATAGATTAATATCATTAACCACTGTTTTTTCACCAAATTTTTTTATTAAATTTTTACAGCTCAATAATGACATCTAGTTATTACCTTTTCTTTTAGTTTTTAGTATTGTTTTTACTCTACCTTTTATTTTTTCTTTACTATCTTCATTTATATTTATAATTTGCCAAGATTCTGTATTAAGATTATATAACATTTGTCCACCTTCTAACTTTTCAGATTTTTCTTCTGTTGTGGCAATTCTTTTCGCATTAGACAATATTTTTACGTATCCATCTTTGATATTTGCTATAACACCATCTCCAGTAGTTTTAGAATCAGGTGTTAAAATTGTTGCATATGCATCTGTCTCTACTATTTCTTTATCTGGATAAACAATCGCACTAGTAGTCATAACTAGAACTAAACTTTTTTTTGATTTATCAAATTTTTGAAATTTAACATTATCCGTTAAGTATATTGATTCAAATTTTGAGTTTGGATCAAGTGCATGTTTAGCAGTCACATTCCATTTTTCATCATTTGTAGAATTGACAATCATGTGAGGATTGATTACTTCAGATCTTTCACTATTTGGATACTTCTCTAATCTGTCACCATGAAGATTCCATTTAATGTTTCCTTTATTATCCGTTTGTTGCATTGAAAATGTATTGATATAGTGATTAGTAATATTTACATTACTGTTTTTTTTGAAATTAACCGATTTAGATAGCATATTTTCTAACCAGACTAATGTTATAACTAATAATAAAATAAAAATTTTTTGTCTTAAGTTATCTTTAGAATATAAAAAGTCTTTAAAATAATTCATAATTTTTGTACATTATATATAAGATCACAAACATCTCTAACCGCACCCGATCCACCTGATCGTGGTGTAATCCAATCAGCAGATTTAATTACATTATTAGAATTCGCATTAGGTACAGTTATTGCTAGGCCAGCATATTTCATTAAATCTACATCAACAATGTCATCACCCATAAAACATATTTCTTTTTTATTATATTGTTTTGAAAATAAGTTAATAAAATCACGAAGCTTGTTTTTCGAGTTTTGTATAATTTTTTTTATTCCTAGTTCTTTTGCCCTATGATAAACAGATTTAGATTCTCTTCCACTAATTATTGTAACTTCTAGGCCAATACTTTGTATCATTTTAATGCCATGTCCATCTTGAGCAAAAAATTTTTTTGATTCAATACCTTTATCAGATATATAAATACCACCATCAGTCAATATTCCATCAACATCTAATGCCAATAATTTAATTCTTTTTGCTTTTTTTTTAATTTCTGAGTTAATATTTTTCATTATTTTATTAGATTTTTCAAAATTACATATATTTAATATTATTTAAATACCAGCTTTGATGAGTTCATTTAATGTCAATAAACCAATTAGTTTTTTATTTTTATCTATTACAATCAATGAAGAAATTTTATTCTCTTCCATAATTGTTAAAGCCTCTGCTGCTAATATATCTTTTTCTATAAATTTTGGTTTTTTTGTCATCACATCTTTTATTACAATATTTTGAATATTTGAATGAGTTTTTAAGGTTCTTCTTAAATCACCATCAGTAAAAATACCAAGCACATTTTTATTTTTATTTAAAATTATTGCAACACCAAATTTACATTTACTAATTGTATCTATAGTTTTAAGCAAAGATGTGGTTGAATCAATTATAGGTAGCTTTTTTATGAACATAATATTTTCCACATTTTTGAGTAATCTTTTACCAAGGTGTCCTTGTGGATGAGATTTAGCAAAATCTTTTGAAGTAAATCCTCTACATTCCAATAAAGTTATAGCTATAGCATCAGAAAGAGCTAGTGCTGTTATAACACTAGAGGTTGGGGTTAAATTTAGAGGACAGGCTTCTTTTTTTACTCCAGCATTTAGATGAATATCAGATATTTTGGCTAAAGAAGACATATTTGATCCTGTTATAGATAAAATTTTGATTTTTAAATATTTTAATAATGGAATAACTAGTAATAATTCTTCAGTTTCGCCTGAATTAGAAAAGAAAATAACAATATCACCTTTAGCGATCATACCCATGTCTCCATGTAAAGCTTCAGTTGCATGAAGAAAGGCAGAAGGAGTACCAGTACTTGATAAGGTTGCTGCAAATTTAGCTGCTATATATCCAGATTTACCCAAGCCAATTGTAATTACTTTGCCTTTACAATTTAAAACTGTATTACAAAAATCCTCAAATTTCTTGCCTATAGTTTTTGATAATGAAGCCAGAGCATTTGCTTCGTCTTTCAGTACTTTTTTTGCAATTTTATTTTTATTAATTTTTTTCATTTATGCACCATAAAGAGAAATTTGGTATATACCAAATAAAATCAACAAACTAAAACCAATTAATTTATGATTCCTGCCTGTATCGGTAGTAATTATAGCGTAAAAAAGAATAGTTGTAACAAATAGAACAATCCAGTCTATAAGAATAGCGTCTGATTCTATTACAGCTGGATGGATTATGCCAGATAAGCCCATTACTAGACTGATATTAAAAATATTTGAACCTAAAACATTTCCAATAACATAATCAACATGATTTTTTCTTACTGATTGAATTGAAGCAGCTAATTCTGGCAAACTTGTACCAATGGCAGCCAACGATAAGCCAATAACATATTCTGATATACCAATAAATTTAGCAATAATTAGTGAACTATATAAGAATAATTCAGTACCAACCAATAATAAAATTAAACCTACTATCATCCAGAACCATATATATTCTATTTTTCTTTTTTTATCAAAACCCTCTTTACTCATTTGATTATCTTTTTTAGATTTTTTTAGGAAATATATTACTATTAAAAATGATATTAAAAATAGGATAGATTCATTTTGATTAAATCTTCCATCTATTATGGTTATAAATACTAGTATAGTAAGCGAAAACAAGATTAAGAAATAGTTTATGGGTAGATCTTTACTATATAAATACGCTTTTTTTGTAATCATTATTAGAGATATTGCAAAAACAAGAGCTATATTTGCTATATTTGATCCAATTGCATTTCCTATAGCAATTTCTGATTCATTGGATAATCCAGAAAAAATAGCCAAGAAAATTTCTGGAGAAGAAGTCGCTATTCCTATAAATAAAAAACTAGCAATAAATCCAGATATGTTATATTTGATAGAAAAATTTTCCGTTGCTATTACAAGTAGATTAGCACCATACATTAATAGTAGTAAGGAAAGCGGAAAATATAAAAAAGGTTCCATTTTTTAATTCTTTAAATCAAATATAATCTAGAGTTAATAATCGACTCCAATTACATCAATTTCAAAATCTTCTTCACCTTCACCATCATTTACTAGATTTTCTCTTCTTTGTAAAAAGGATTCCCTAATAAATACATATTTATCTTTTGCTGCTGTTTCAAGAATTTGGGTTGCTTTTAATAATTTAGCTCTTGCATCAACAACTTCAACAATTGACAAAGCATCTCTTTCTTCATGATGAAGTTCAGTTCTCACTGGAGAAACAGAATCATTAGTTTGATAATCTACAAATGTACCAGGAGCATCTCTTAATGAACTTGGCCCTAAAAATGGTAATACCAGATAAGGTCCAGATTCAATACCCCAATAACCTAGAGTTTGTCCAAAATCTTCCTTGTTTCTTTTTAAGCCCAAATCTGTGGCAACATCAAATATTCCGAATACACCAATTGTCGAGTTAATTACAAATCTCGTAAAATCAAAACCAGCTTGTTTGAATTTAAATTGAAAAATATCATTAACAATAGTATTTATTTCACCAATATTATTGAAAAAGTTAGAAACTCCAACTTCTACTGGGTCTGGAGTTATATATTTATAAGTTTTCGCTACTGGTTTTAGTACAGTTTTATCAACTACTTCATTGAAGCCAAATATGGCTCTATTCATGGGTTCTAACGGATCATGTTTACTTGTTGTTGAGCAACTAGATACCAATAATACTGCCAATAGCAACCATTTAGGTAGTTTTATAGCACTAGATACGATATTTGTCTTAAGATGATTCGTCATATTAATTATGATATATTATACCTGTTTTATATAATACAATGTAGTATATCATTTTATGTCAAATATTAATAAGTACATATTAATAATTTTCTTTTTTACTTTACCTTTGTTTGCTGGTGAGTCTCCTGATGATTTTTTAAAATCTAGTGTTAAAGAAATAAGTCAATTTGTCAGTCAGAATAAAGATATGCTCGAGAACGATGAAAGATATCTAAAATCAAAAGTGAATGAACTTATAATTCCTAAATTTAATATGACATTAATGGCCAAAATAGTTTTAGGTAAGAAAAATTGGGTTTCAGCGTCTAGCAATCAAAGGAGCGATTTCGTATTGGCGTTTAAAGATTTGATGGTTAGGACATACATGAAATCCATCACGGTTTTCGATGGAGACAAAATTGAATTTGAACCTTATACACCTGGTAAAAGACATGATATTGCTAAAGTAAAATCACATTATGTAACTTCAGATGGTAATATTGCAGTTCATTATAGACTTAAACTTGATCCTGATGGTAAATGGCGAGTTTATGATGTAGTTTTTGATGGTATAAGTTTGTTAAAAAATTATAGAGTGGACTTTAGAGAACATATCAATAAATCAGGATTGGATTCATTAATTCATAGTCTGAATAATTAAAAAGGCTTTATAAGTATTATTAGTCTTGGTAATAAAGTTAATACAGCAAGCAAAGCTATAAACATTGCAAGTCCTGTTAATAAACCAAAAATAATTGTTGGTATAAAATTAGATAAGATAAGTATTGAGAAACCAAAAATTATAGTAATCCCGGTAAAAAATATTGCTCTTCCAATAGTGTCATGACATAAATAAACGGTTTTTTCATAGTCACGCGTTTTCTTAAATTCTTCTCTAAATCTATATATATAATGAATGCTATTGTCTACTGCGATTCCAATTGTAATAGCAGCAATAGTTATTGTCATCATATCCAAGGGAAGATTTATTAGTCCCATTAAACCAAGAACAAAAATAGCAGCTATTAAGTTTGGTATAATTCCAATGAAAGATAGAATAGAGGATTTGAATAATATCATAAACATAATTGCAATACCTAGCATAACAAATCCTAAAGATAAGATTTGAGAATCAAACAAACTCTGCAACATATTATTATATAAAACTAGAATTCCAGTAATTATAAATTTATCTTCATCTAACTTAAGTTTATTAATAAGATCATAGTTAACTTTTTCTATAAATTCTTTTCTTCTTAAATCTTTTTTAGAGTCTAATATTCTTATATTAATTCTTGCCTCATTATCATCTATCGAAATATATGGACTTACTGCAACTTTTTTTACTTCTTCAGGAACTCTCTTATATAATAAAGACATTTCCAAACTAGTTAATTCCTGATTATCATTTAATTCTTCAGCTACTCTAATTGTTGATGCTAATGACAATACTTTGCCAACCTCAGGTAGTCCATCTAAATAATCGTGTATTTTTTTGATTTTATGTATTTTTGAAGTTGTGAACCAATTTGCGCTTTTATCTTGTTCGGTTTCATCTAATAAATCATCAAATTCATCTTCTTCTAATAAATCACTAAATTCATCTTCTTCGATTCTATAATTTGTTTGTAGTTCATCATCAAACTTTACAATTATATCTAATGGAGTTGTACCTCCAAGTTTGTCATCAATTTGTTTCATGCCTTGATATATTTCAGTATCACTTTTGAAATAATTTATAAAACTATTTTCAACTTTTAATTGTGATATGCCATATATTGTCAAAAACAAAATAACTATAGTTATGATGGATATATATTTTCCATTTTCAATAGTCTGCCTAGCTAGAAAATTGGTTAGGGAGAAAGGTTTGCCATTTGCTTGAGTATAATTATCATTTTGCTTAATAAGACAAAGAATTGAAGGTAATAATAAAAAAGATGTTAAAAATAAAACAATTAAGCCTAGGACCATCATATAACCAAAATCAATTACAGGTTTTATATCACTAAAAACTAAAGACAAAAAAGCTACTATTGTAGTCAACGCTGTGTACAGACAAGGTCTGACCATTTTTGAAGTCATTAACTTTACAATATTAAATTGGTTCTCTTTGGATTCTTGACTGATTTGACGATATCGAACAATCATATGAATATTCATCGATAAGGTTAATATCAACATTAATGATATAAAATTTGATGATATAACAGTGACTTTCCAACCCATCATACCTAAAAGACCAATCATAATTGCAACAGAATAAATACAGCTTAATAATGGTAAAACAATCCATTTTATTTCTCTAAATATTATGGTTAATGTAATTACAATAAAAATAAAAACTCCTATTCCAAAATTTGTGAGATCATTTTTCACATATGTAATCATGTCATCAGTGATCATTGGAATTCCTCCCAATCTTAGTTTTACATTATTTTTTTCAAACATATCTCTTTCAGATCGTATTTTTTGTAATAAATTATGAATAAAGACATCATTATCTTTTTTTAATTTTTCATATTGTTTTTCTATGTTGTCTAGATAAATCTCTTCATCAGCTGTTAAGGATTCACTATAACGTTTAGATATCAATTCACTCTTTTTATTTGTCATATTAATTAATTTTTGATTAGATTTAAGGTTGATTTGAATAGCAGTAGTTTTAGCATCATTACTTATTATCAAATCTTTATATATAGGACTATTGAGTATTTCTTCTCTTGCTTCTTCAATATTTACACTTTTAGAAAAAATTGTTGGCACATCTGTTATCATTTCTGTTAATGGTTTGTTCGAACTCTTAACAAGAGGTACATCTACCAAGGAAGTTATTGATTCAATCCCATCAATTTTTAAAAGTTTATCTTTCAGTTCACTAATAAGGTTTAGGTTTGTTTGATCAAAAATATCACCTTTATTAGGTGTAAAAGTCATTATTAGGAAATCTTTTGTTTGATATCGTTGTAATGATTCTCTATATATTCTAAGATCTTCATCATTTTCAAGAATTAAAGTGTCTGCCGATGCATCTAGCTCAAAATCAGGCATATACAATGAAGATAAAGCTAATAATGAAACAAGTATAAATAGAATTCTTTTTGGCTTCTCTAGTATAAAACTAGAATAAATATGTGAAATTTGATTAATCATGGCATAATTTCTTATAAAATTTTAGAATATCGAATCAATGACTTATTTTAAAGGTAATTATGGATAAATTAATAGTTGAAGGCAAAAATGTGTTATCTGGGACAGTGTCAATTTCTGGTGCAAAGAATGCTGTTTTGCCAATGTTATGCGCTTCTGTAATGGTGTCTGATGGAATAGTGATTGTAAAAAATATACCTCACTTAAATGATGTAACAACGACAACAAGTCTTTTAGCCAAGATGGGAATGACTATTACAATGGATGAATCAATGAATATACAGCTTGATTCATCTACTATGAATAATACTTTCGCACCATATGAATTAGTAAAAACAATGAGATCATCTATATTAGTGCTTGGTCCATTATTAGCAAAATACGGTAATGCAAAAGTTTCGTTACCTGGTGGTTGTGCTATAGGTACAAGACCGGTTAATTTACATATTGAAGCTTTGAGAAAAATGGGAGCTAAACTAGACATTCTCAATGGCTATATTCATGCAAAATGTGAAAAATTGCAGGGTGTCACCATTAAATTCCCACAAATATCTGTCACAGGCACAGAAAATATTTTAATGGCAGGATGTTTAGCGAATGGAATAACAATAATAGAAAATGCAGCAAAAGAACCCGAGGTTGTAGATTTGTGTAATTTTTTAAATAAAATGGGCGCAAAAATTTCCGGTCATGGCACTAGTGTAATTACTATTGAAGGCGTTGAAAAACTTAGGGGAGCAAGTTATACTGCGCTACCGGATAGAATAGAGACAGGAACATTTT
>MDTE01114400.1_pt1 | contig 14498 bp, 8 predicted proteins | sample 811231 | NCBI WGS metagenome assembly MDTE01 (sample SAMN05326651, study PRJNA326480) | marine metagenome | isolation source: seawater | place: Indian Ocean: Red Sea | collected 2010 | reverse complement strand
GTGAGAAAGATGCGCCCGTCCCGCAACCCCAGCAGGTGGGCGGGATAGCCGTGCACCGAGCGCTTCCACGGGGTCCAGGTCTGGCCGTCGTCGTCGGAGATGACCAGCGCCTGAAAACGGCTGTTGTACTGGCGGTCGCGCAGCGGCAGAGACTCGTCCTCGTCCTGCGGCGTATTGGCGTGACAGCGAAAGATCACCAGGATGCGGCCGCTGGGGGTGCGGTGGATAGCCGGTTCGCTGAAGTGGGCGACCGGATCTTCGGCGATCCGTCCTCCGTATTCCCAGGTCTCGCCCATGTCGCGCGACACCCGCAACATGCCGAAACAAGGCATCGAGCCATCGGGGCGATCGGTCGCCTTGCTAGGTATGAGCAGACGTCCGTCTGGCAGCTCGATCAGGCCACTACGGCTAATCCCCGAATGGGTGGCCGGGTGACCCCAGACGGCGTCCGGTACGGGCGGGAAGCGCACGGGTGCTGTCCAGGTGTGGCCATCGTCCCAGGAACGCACCCAGAAGGGTTTGCCGGGACGCGAGACCCACTCGGATCCATGCGCCTCGGATCCCTCGGCCGGCACCAGTTCCGTACACGAGCAGTGGATGAAGATGCTGCCGTCAGAGAGGGTGTGTACACCGCGATCGTTGATCCCCCCCAACGGATCCGATGTGACCAGCGATGGTCTGCTCCAGGTCTGCCCCTCGTCCTGGGAGCGGCAGGCCTGGAGATTGGACAGCGGATTGTCGTGGTGGGGATAATCCAGATGCGGGGCGCGCTGAAAAAACACCATCAGATCCCCGGAGGGTGTACGCACCACGTTCGGGGCCAGGGCGTACATGCCCTCTTCGTGATATATCGTCATACGCTCAACCACTGCCCAGCTCATAACCCTCTCCTCGCGATTCTGTGAATGTGCCGTGCGTATTCAATCAACACGCTTTTCTCCCACTAGCTTCACCAACTTCCAGATGCCGCCGTAGTTCGAGCGGTCGCGAACGCGAACGGCCAGCGTATTGCTCTCGCCAATCTTAACCGCATCGCCGAGGGCGATTTCGAAGCGCTCGTCCCATCCCCGGACACCCTTGTCATGCTCGCCGATCTGTGTGCCGTTGAGGTAGACCCAGGCCGATTCATCGACGGCGCCGAATGAGAGGGCCAGCTCGTAGTCCTGCGCTGCTGCCGGTACGTCAAAATCGACGCGGTACCAGGCAATGCCGTCGTACTGATGGCCCTGCGTCTCCCACCACTCACCGATCTTGATGGGCTGGTACTGCGTCTTGTCGACGACAACTCCGCCCCAGTCCCGCTCCTGTCCTTCATCCTTGAAGTCGAGCCGGAACTGCCAGACCACGGGCAGATCGGCGATGAATTCGTGGGTCTCCCACAACGCGCCGAAGGTTGCCTGGTCGTCGTAGCCGGGCTGGTCGACGGCGCGCCGGTCGAGTGCCGGCATGGTTCGTCCCACTACCTCCACCGGCCCACTCCCGTCAACGACCTCGCCACTCCTGCCGTCGACTACGCGCAGATTGACATTGACACCGGGCGGCTCGGTCGCGATTCGGGCACCGTATTTGTCGTGCACCGTGATTTCGCCCACGACATCGTCGCCATAGTCGCTGCCCTCGAGGGTCATCAACTGAACGGTTGGCCGCGTTTTCTCCTCGTACACTGCGCTGTTCAAAAACTCAATGGCACCCGTACCGGTCGCGGACGGCTTCTGCATATTCAGTACCACTGCCGTTCCCTGCGAATCGATCCAATTGCAGTTGACGAAGCGGATCAGCAAGTGGCCGATCGATAGTCCATAGATGTTGGCCCCTGCCTGCCCGGTGTTTTCCGTCAGACAGTTGATGAACTCGATCGTGCCCGACGGGCCTGCATCGCCCGGCACCCGCACGCACATGCCGGAATCGCCACCCGTGCCGGCTCCAGTCATCCGGACTATACAGTTCTCGAAACGGATCGAAATCGGCGGAGTTCCATCGGCGACCCTGTCATGAGCACGAACGAACATCCCGTGTCCGGCGTTGTTTTCGAAAACGCAGTTGCGAAAAACACAGTTGACCAGTTGCTGTTCGGGATGGTCGGGCTCGAAGTCGACGCCCGCGGATGGCCCTGTGCCCTCGGTGCCCGAAAAGACGCAATTCTCCACCAGCAGGTTTTTTACATCGGTGATGCTGATGCCCTGCCGATGATTGTCCTGCGAGACGCAGTCGCGGATGACGATGTCTTCGCTGCTTCGTCCCGCGCCCGTGCCGATGTATATGCCATCGCCGCCGCTGCTTTGGATTCGTAGACCCTCGACGCGAATCCGCCTGCTGCCCTCGATCTTCAGTACGTGCTTCCACTCCTCGCCGGCCGGATAAGGCGGATTTCGGTAGTCTCTCTTGCGCATCCTCAGCACGGTGTTGTAGCCGCGAATGGTGATATCCTCCTGACCGATCGCGGTCAGAAGGCAGTCCCATCTCTCCCTGAATTCACCCTTCTTAGCCAACAGGATGACGCCGGGTTCGAATACCAGCTCCAGGTTGCTGCGCAGGAAGATCGGCCGGACAGTCCATGGCTCGCCCATGTAGGGAACGATGACGGTCTTTGCCTTCGAATCGATTGCGGCCTGCAGGGCTCTCGTCGCGTCGGCGGCGTCAAACCCCCACCAGGATGCGTTGGCGGTCGGCACCTCACCGGCGGCTACCTGTTCGATAGCTTCGGGATTGTATCCCTTACCGGGGCCTACAGCGGCCCAGCAATTTGAGACAACGATAATTCCGATGAGTGCCAGCACTCTCTTTATGCTCATCTGCGTCCACCTGATGCGAAGTATAGCAAATTAAAAGCCCTTTTCCAAAATATTATGGCACCCAGATAGCGGTCATAGAGCGTGTACAGGTGGACATTGAGGCTTAGTGGAAAACCGTTGTAGCCGTTGGGGTGCTAAAACTGAGTATCTGGATGCATCAACGGTCGATCGGCCGGCTGGGTCTCGGCCCATTCCTCCAAGCGCTTGTGAAAACCCGGCACGCACTGGAAGCCGCCCTGATCTTCTAAGGTCCTTTTAGAGGGTCAGGTAAAGTCCTCTGGGGGTCTGTTCGCCCTCTTTGCAACCGCGTGTGCACCTCTTCGTGGCGTCTCTTTTCGGCTCGGCCGAGTCGATGGACGAAAAAGGGGGTTAGCCTACCAGGTCACCTCGACAACATCGGGCAATTCGCTACGCGCCTCCTGCGGCACGCTCACTCTGAATCTGCCATCTACAACAGCTCCTTGCAGCGCCTCGCCCGTGTGCATCAGGCGGATCGACTGCGGGGTGGTAGTGGCCTTGAACTCCGCGGCATCAGCAAAGCCGGGCAGAAAGTGCAGGTAGGTGACGCCTTCGCGCTCGGTGATTGGGACGTTGGCATCTTCCGGCCAGAAACCTCCGTAGGTGTCCTGGACCGAAGCGCCGCTGTGTTTCATCCAGGCAGCGAGCCCGGCCAATGTATCTAAGGCCGGCGGCGGCATCTCGCCGTCCCGATTGGGACCGAAATTGAGCAGATAGTTGCCGCCCCAGGCGTTGACGAGGACCAACTCCTCTAGCACAAGGGCGAGCGAGCGGTAGTGGGCGCCCTCGATATGCCCCCAACTCGGGGCGCCCAGGTGCCGGGTGACGTTATGATCGTACTGGTCGATCGTCGTGGTACAGAACTCGAAGGGCCGGTTCGGCCGTTTAACCTCCAGCTTCTCGTACCGGCATTCGAACGTGCTGAAATCGCCGCTACTTTCGCCATGGCCGCGGTCGTTGATCATCACACCCGGTTGTAGCTCGCGCACCCGCTCGTTCGTCATCGCCGAACCGCCGTCGTACCAGAAAACGTCGAGGTCGCCGTAGCGGGTCAGCAGCTCCTCCATCTGGCCGACGACATAGGGTCCTTCTTCTTCATCGTGTTTCTTTTTTTCATTTGTCACCCACTCCTGCTGGGGCATGCCCGTCGACGGATCCCATTGCGGCAATTCGATGGGCTCGTGACGCAGACCGAGTGGTTCATCGGCATAGCCGAAGGAGCGCCGGTAGCGCTCCCGGTACCAGTCTCCTGGAGAATAGTAGAACCCGACTTTGATGTCGTTATTGCGGCATGCCTCCACGAAGGGGGCGACGAGGTCGCGGCCTTCCAAATGGGTCCTCGTGTTGAAGTCGCCGAATGCACTCGGCCATAGGGCGTAGCCATCGTGGTGCCGCGTCGTGAGGACGGCATAGCGGAAGCCCGCTTCGCGCGCTGCCCTCATCCAGACGTCGGGATCGTAGTTTTGCGGATCAAACTCGTCCGCCTGCTTCCAGTATTCTTCCGGCGTCAGCTTATTCTCATTGTTCAGCTCTGCGTCGTACGGCGTGTTTTTGATCATGCCCCATGACAGGTCGCCTACGGCCCGGACGCTGGACAGACCCCAGTGGATGAACATACCTAGACCGGCGGTTTCGTACCAGTGCGTGTTCTCCGGAGCACTGGCGGGGGTGAGTACTCTCATTCTCCTTCTCCTTCTCCTCGATAGTCGCTGAACCAGTAGGAATAAATCTCTCCGTTCCAGTCCAGGCCGTGGTTGGGTTTCTCCCAATTCACCCCGTCCGTGGAAATCGCCAGGCCCATGAAGCTTTCGCTTCCGGCCAGATGTCCGGTAACATCCAGAGTGAGGTTCGGGTCGGGCCCCTCGGCCCCTGATTGGTACAACATCTTGAACAAGCCCTCTTGCGGATCCCAGGCCGGCGTGGTGCGAATCTGCACTACCATGTTCTGCCAGCGGTTTTCCGGCCGCACCACCGCATTGACACAGAAGTTCCGCGGCTGGTGCAGTTTGCGAGCGAGGTCGTCGATCGCTTCCAGCTCGTAATCGTCGATGAAGAGGTGTTTCATGCTAGCCTTTCGTTGACGTAACACCGCCGCAGGTTGCGAAGGTCTAAGAAGCCGTTACACGGAGTTCCTCGGACCACTGGCACCACATATCTCGGTAAGATACAAGGTTCGGTGAATCCAATTCCTCATATTTCTTATAATCGCAGAGCACGGCTTCGCGGAGCTGGATTTTTTCAGAGCGGTTGTGCCCCGCGGCGTGGGCCAATAGGCGGTGCCAGAGAAGAACATCACCCGCTTTCCCGAAGCCTTCGACACGGTGATCCTCGTTGAACTCGATGATCCGTTTCTTGTACGCTTCGTTGCGTTCGAGTCCCTCGATGCTGAGGAAGAGGTTGTAGATGGTTTGATGGGTCCCGGGCCATACCGTGAAGGCACCACCATGAGGCGGGATGTCCTCGACCAGGCCGACCACTCCCAGGCCGGGCGCAAAGAGGGTTTTGTTGGCCGTGGAGTGCAAGTGGTCAGGCCCAACATCGCAGTGACAGATCGTCGGCTCTTCCGGGAGATGGCCTGCGGGCAACCGGCAGTAGATTCCGCGCGTTCCCGATGGGCCATCGCGTTTATCGGGAGTGACCACTTCTCCTTTACCGAGAAGTTGCTCCGCCCAACCGAAAATGACTGGGTTTGTGGCCATCATGCCAACCAGCCACTTTTCGGAAGCGGGCTCTCGATACTTCCAGGTAAAACCGATGCGGCAGTTTTGCTCCGCTTCCGAAGTTTCCTCTTCTGGCAGCCAGGGACCGAGCCAGGTCGTGGGGTCCTCTTTTTTCATCCGTGGAGGAGCACCCGCCCATTTGCACTCGCGGGCGCGGGCCATCAGTTGCGGATCGAGGATACCCCTTTTTATGAGATAGCCCTGGCGTTTGAACGCCTGAATTTCTTCAGTGGTTAGTCTGCTCATAGATCACACTTTCTTCTGCGTTGCGCAACTTATGTCCAAACCTCGCTCAATCGAGTCTTGCGGGAAATTTTCCCACTACAAAGCTTTGTGCTGAAAAAACTTGGGAACGCATACCATCGAGAGCTGGCCGCCGAAATAGGTGATACCATCTATCTGCCCAGGATAAAAACGCCTCCTCACCCACCAATTTGCCCGCGGCTCGAAAGTGCCAGGTATTGCACGGCGCTAAATCCGGGCGATCGAAATATTGCGGGGATGGCTCCATGCTATTGCTCACTGTGGATATTGATTTCAGCCATATCCCAGGCGTCGAGGCTCTTTACAATGGTGTTGCTGCCGCGACTGAAGAGCGCGATGCCCAGACTATCGCTGCGGGTGGGATAGATCCGCTGGCTCATGCACTGGCGGCCGTTGGCAAAGACTTCCAGAACCGAGTAATCCAGAAAAATCCGCAACTGCAAGCGCTCTCCCGGGGCGAGGGCCAGGGGCGCTTCCTGGACCCGGACATCATCCACTCTCCCCGCCAGAAGTTCCGGGTGGAAAGCCGCCTGGGGAATAGGCCAGGGCTGAAAAACATCGGTGCTCAGACTGGATCGGGTCGTATCGATATGCAGCGTATCGGCTGCGGCGTCGAAGGCAATGAGCGTTTGCTCCTCGCCATCGGGGGAACACCGGACTTTGAGACCAAAGGATCCAACACGAGGCGGCTCGACGACAAGGTCCAGTTCCAGGCAGTTGCCGCCGATCTCCGCCAGCGGCAGTTCCGCATCGGCGGCCAGGCCGATATCCCGGCGCTGGCGGTGATTCCGGCGCAGGGCCGCCAACTCCTCGACGGGGTCGATTTGCAGCGTGCCATCCGCGCCCAGGGCTATCACCCTGGGCAGGCTCATCACTCCGGACCAACCGCTGCTGAACTGGACCTCGCGGGTCCGCGCTTCGCAGAGCCAAGCCCAGAAAATGCGCCGGCCTTTTGCGTCCAGCAAACTCTCCTGGGCAAAACCGGGACCGCCCGGCCAGTTCAGGCGCCCGTGCCGCTCGGGATGGAACTTCTCCGCCTCATAGCGGCCGATATAATACTGGGTACCCTTGTTGTGGCTGATAAACATCAGGACGTGTTTGTCGCCCAGGGGAAAGAAATCCGGACAGGAGCAGTCCTCATCCGCCCCGGTCCAGCACCGGTCCGATTCGTAGAATGGATGGACGTATTCCCAGTCTACCAGATCGCTCGATTTGAACAGAAAGGCAACGTCGCCCTCGGTCTGCGGCGGGGTATGGGGTTTGTTACCGCTGATGGAGTAATACATCTCTCCATCTACCCAACCGCATGTGTCCCAAACGTGATACACCCCATAGCCCGGATCGTCCTCTTTGGGCAGGGGGATCACGGGGTTGGCCGGATGTTTTTGCCAGTGGACCAATTCGTCGTCTCGGCTGGTGGCGATACAAGTGCCGGAATTGACGCCATGGTAGATCATGGTGGGGACGCCCTCTTTATTAATGAGGGATCCTCCGGCGTACACCTGCTCCTCGGGATCTTCGGGAGCGATGCCCAGGGGAATAGGGTGGTGCTTCCAATCCAGCAGGTCCGCGCTCGAGGCGTGCCCCCAGAGTCCCACATCCTCTACTTGGCAGGCGTAGAAGAGATGGTAGCGGCCTTGCCAGTAGATGCATCCCTGGGGATCGAAGGGATAACAAATACCCTCGGGCGCGGTAAAGTGGTACTTGGGCTTATGAGGACTACCCTGGTGCTGGTCACTGCGAACTGAGTTTTTCATTTCGATTTTTACAGAGCGTTAAAGTAAAGGCTATACTGCGAAAAGGCCTACACCACGAATAGGCTGAAAGGCAAAATTGCAGTTTTTAGAGTACATTGTCTATTCAATATCTTAATTATACTTATCACTATGTCCACAAATCCCATGCCCGCTCCCCCCAGCACCCTCCGCCAATTCACGGCTCTGGCCATCGCCCTCCTCGTTCTCATCGCCCCCCTGGCCGGCATGACACTGGTCAGCTTGGCCGCCTCGGCCTATATCCATCTCGTAGAAAATATCCTACCCGCTTTGCTTGCTTTAGGGTTGATCCTCATCGGCGGCACGACCGTCGGCCTGGCCCTACTGCCGTCCTTTTTCCTCGGTGCTGTATGCGGCTATCTGCTGCCGGGACCATGGCCCTATATAGCCGCCGGTTGCGGGCTGGCCTGGGCTGCCGCCCTAGGCCTTGGACTGGGACGTCTCTTCAGCACTAATTTTCTCGAAGTGTTGTTGCAGCGCCGAGCGGCCTGGTGGACCACCTACCAGCGCCTGGTCCATACTGCCGGATCGTTTTTGCCCGCCGCAATCGTCCTGCTCCGACTGGCGCCACACATGCCCTTTGCCCTGACCAACCTGGCCTGTGCCCGCCTGCCCCTGGCCCCGGCGAAAATCTGGCTGTCTTCCCTTGTCGGCTTACTGCCCCGCACCTTCTTCGCCGCCCATATCGGCAGCCAGTTGCAAGACTGGCAGGCCCTGCTCGAGCGCGATCGCCCTCCCTGGGAACTGCTGCTCTCGCTGGCTCTGCTCGCCCTCTTCGCCTATCTCAGTCGTCGCGCCGCCAACCGCCTCGCCCAGCACGACGACAGCTGAAACCCGGCGGCCATGTCGCCTCTGATCCCAACCACAATCGCAAGCGCATATGGTTACGCATTGTCCGGTGCAAATCCGGACCTTTGGCCTCCGTGCCGGCCTGCTGGTGGTTCGGTTTTCCACTACGGATCAATCCCCACCTGCACGTGCCCTATGGCCGCTGTCTGGGTGCCAGAATAACTTAGAAGAGGACTTTGGCGAACAGTTATTTTCCCGTCTAACTATTCAACTGCGCTAACTACTGGAAAAACGGACCTTTATTTGTTGCGCTATGACATTTTTAAATGCGAATCACGACGGGCAACTATGATCAATGCGAGCCTGCCTATCCTCTTGTTTACCGAAGCAGTACTCAGACAGTAGAAGGAGTAGCTATCGATAAGTTCCCGTTGGGCTTACGTGGGCAAACGGATTAAGCCCGTCATGAGATCGATATAGACCTAGGGGATCAGCTCGTTCTGTATTCGGATGGGTTGATTCAAAAAGAAAATAGAACCGGTGAGTTATTAAGATTCGATGACTGGAAACAACTTTTGGCTCGGGCTGTCCGCAGGGATATGGATCTAGAGGTCATGCTCAATTTCGTTTTTGCAAAGGTCACAGCTTTTGACGCTGCTACCGTGCAAGATGATGATCAAACTATAGTGGTCATCCAAGTTGAATAAATGGGTAGAGTAATATGCGATTCAAAGTATTGAAACAGTTGTCTTCACGATTTTGCATATAGGACGACGAGTGTCTGGTCGTCATCCCGTTCTGTTGCCTGAGAAAAATCATTTACCTGCTTAAATATATGTTCTTTCAAGTTATGAGCATCCAAATTCACGCTACAACCAGTGTATATCGCTTCAATGGTGCGTTCAAAGCCAAAAATCTCGCCGTTCTGGTTGCTTGCTTCAACAATTCCGTCAGAGCAAAGCACAATCCGGTCTCCACTCTCCAAATAGGTTTGTAAAACTTCGTAAGAAGCGTTTTCGCGCAACCCTAGTGGAAAGGCGTCCAAGCGAATTTCAGAAACTGTATTAGTGCTGTGTTTATAGTGATATGGATACGGACATCCGCTGTTACAGATCTGCAGGCTTCTTTGGTTTACGTTTAATTCACCCATGGCGACACAAATAAATGTGCGGCTATCGAGCAAACTGTAGAGTGACTGATTTAACTCATCGTATAAGTGCTCGGGAGTTTCGGAATAGGCTATTTGGTTTCTGAGCAGGCCGCAAAATACGATACTTGGCACTGCCGCTTCCATACCATGACCGGTAACATCGGCCACGAAGAAGGAGATTCGCCCATCGGGTAGGGTGAAATATTGAAATAAATCACCGCCGACATGAGTCGCAGTTCGGCATTCGCCAGCCAGGTCAAAGCCAGCAACTTCCGGCGCATTTTCAGGCATCAATCGCATCTGCATATCGTGGGCCTTGATAAGCTCTGTTTCTAATTCGAATTTCTGTTCCTCAATAAGGGCATTGGCAGATTCGAGGTCGCGGGTGCGGTCAGACACCCGTGTTTCCAAGTTGTGGTTTAGCTCCTCAAGGTTGTTCATAGTTTGTCTTAGAGAGACAGACATGGTATTGAAAGATTGGGCTAGGCCATGCAGTTCATCTCGTGAACTGACCTCGATTTTTTGCTCTAAGTTGCCCGCTGCAACTTCTTGTGCTGCATCTGAAACTGCTGATATGGACTTTGTTATTCGTTTTACAACTAAACCGATCAAAATTCCAGAAATACACAGAATGCTTATTAGTGCAAACATGCTACTAAGACTACTTCGGCGCCAGGTATGTGTAGTTTCGGTAATGTTTCTTAGTATGCCGATATTTATGCCTAACTCCGGCTGCAATCTTAGTTCCACGGCCCAGGTATCGGGAAGTCCCGTAAAAAAGAACTCTCCAATACTGACAGAATCGCTCTCTGCAGAAAGAGAAGAAATCTGATTTATATCAGTAATACTTAGTATATAATCACCGCGACTTCTTTGGAAGAGCAATTCCCCAGATTGGCTGTTAAGGGCTACATGAACCGCATGCTCAGCAGGTGTTTCATTAATACCACTTCGGTCCAAAAGATCCTGCATGTTGTATTTAACAACTAGTAGTCCAATGTACTCTATCTCGTCTTCGTCGAGTACTAAAGCGGCGAAGGCTAGCACGTCTTTAGATATTTTGACTAATGTCGTTGTACTCTCGCTACTAAGTAAGTTTTGGAATAAACTCCGTTGAACAGGATCAGGAACGTATAGTTTTTCGGCCATTTCCTTCTGACGTTGTTTTGCACTATCGTCACCAAACAGATATACCTTGTCAGCTTTGCGAAAATCTTGAATCATGATTGGAGCACCGGAAGTATCGCAATAGGATATGTACAAATATTTCAGAGGTGAGTGGTCTGTATGAGAAGTAACAAAATCACTGAGATTTCCTATAAGTTGATCAAATGTGTTGGTCGCTGCTGCATTTTTCAACTTCTCCTGGTCGTACCAAACTGAAAGCAGCGAGTGTAGTTCGTAATTCCAAGCTAAGACATCGATATCGTCATTGATCGTTTTGGCAACCTCATCAAAGGCAACAACGCTTGGATAAAGGTCTGCTTTCATCTCATGCTCGGTGGATTCGGCCATTTTGTCGAGAGCGTAAAAATGATTATAGATCGTCACAGATAATGCGGGAATTCCCGCAATCATAAAGTATAGCAACAATAGTTTTTTGCGAATGGACATAACGTTGACTGGTTTGAGTAATTAGAAAATTTCTATCTACTACAGATTAGATTTGAGGCTCGAGTGTAGGGGCACGCATTAGCCAAATATCGCCTCCTTCTTTCCGACCTCTTAGAATCAGGCCTGTCGTAGTGTTCCAGTCGATCGGTCTCCTCCAAGTCTGGCCATTATAGAATAATCTAGATTTTTCTTGATTTAGTTCGTATTTGTAGATGTGGCCTTGGCCCTGATTCGTAAAGAAGATTCCCTGACTGTCGTTTGTCCATATAGGCTTGCTGAAAACCCCAACGTTGCCTTTGTCGACGACACGCACGTCCCCTGAAGCCAATTCGAGTAGCCATAATTGATCCACACCACCTCGGTCAGAATTAAATGCAATATATGCTCCATCGGGAGAAAACTGTGGATTTAGCTCGTTAGAGTTTTCCCAGTCTAACAGACATACTGATTTACCCCGCGTAGCCGGTACGGAATACAAGTCTGTTTTAACACGCCCACTCGCATAACCGCTATAGATAATTTTTTTCCCATCGGGAGACCAGTCAAAATCTCGAGGCATTACACCTCCAAAGGTGACCTGCCGTTTTTTCATATTGCGTAGCGAGAGAGTAAAAATATCTTTTAACTGCTTTTCGTCTGTAGCAATATAGGCTAAGCGCTTACCCGAGGGTGCCCAAGGTCGTTCGTTTAATGTGATTTCGCGTTCGGCAACTAATTCGTGTAAGTTCCCTTGCTCTATTTTAAGAATAGAGAGTGAATGAGTTTTATCTGGCTTGACTAGTCGCAATAGCAAACTCTTCTCACTCGGGTGCCAGCGCATTTTCGCACCCACCCACTCCTGTGCTGTAAAGCTATATATGATCTTAGGCTCCATGGACATTTCGATAAGGTTGTATTCTTGAAGGGTAACTTCCATGGCTTCTAATACGGCCGTCGCTAGCAATTCGCCAGATGGGGAGGTACGCAAATCGACTACATTATCGCCAATGGGGATTACTGTCTCGGTAGCGGTTTCGGATTTGACATTGAAGAGTCCAGCGCGGTTGTTGCCTCCATTGAAGGAAAGTAGTTTCCCATCTGGGCTCCATCGTGGCACTGCGGCTCCGAAAAAGGGAGTCGTTAAGATTTTCCACGTTTTGCTACCATCTCTTGCTGTCGCATAGAGGTGTATGCCATTTGTGTGAGGAGTGGAGTAGGAATAGAGGAGAAAACTACCATCCGGAGACCAGGCGGGACACCATTCCCATCCCACATGATCCGTTAATTGGTACTCTTGTTTGGTATCTACATTCACGACCCAGATATCAGCACCAGCCATTCCCGGAGTAGCTCGATCTGAAGTGAATGCAATCCACAGACCGTCAGGAGACCAGCTGTGTGGTATAAAATCGCGTCCAGTATTCTCAGTGAGTTGCTTGGTACTACCGTCTCGAAGGTTGCGTATCCATATATCATCGTTGCCAGATTTGTTGGACGTAAAAGCTATGAGGTTACCATCCGGTGAAAAACTGCTGATTGCAAAACCAACGCTAGAGAGCGAATCCGAGTCGGATGTAATTTTCTTTGGTGCTTCATTACTAAAGGGGTTTTTGGACCACAAATTGGTCTGCCCGCCACGGTCCGATGCCCACAGCAAATTGTTCCCATCGGGAGACCAGATCCCGTAGACATCGGTGGCCTCATCGAAGGTGATTCTGACCTCTTTGCCGCCTTCTACACGCCGAATCCAGATGTCCTCGTTTCCAGACTCTATCGAGCCAAATGAGATCCACTTGCCATCTGGTGACCAAGCGATATCGCGTAGATTGGCATCTGTGTCGACGAAGGTTACCGGCCCATTGGTTGCAAAGGCTTTAGCAAAGTAATCCTCGCCGTCGTCAGCCGCGTAGCTCTGATCTGGATTTGCCAGAAGAAGCCCGCACAATACTGTACTAGCAGCGGCTCCCCTCAACAATAGAAATAAACGGCTTGGGGGCGGATCAACTTCTATACTGTGCACGGGGCGACTCCTATTGTATGGGATTGGACAGTAAATTTGGAACTTTTCAGTCGACGTTTTAGCATTCGATTTTGGAAAAAACAGACATTAAAAGCACGATAGGATCACTACTGAAGAAGAATGGGTACAGCTAGTAGCTAAAGAGAGATTTCCTGCTAAAATTCAAGTAAACTTAGTGTGAATACAAAACTGCAGTGTTTGATAAATTAGAAGCGAATTAGAGTAGGTATATGCGGATAACCTCCTGCCAAAGGCTTTAAAGAAGACCGAGCACCCATGATACGCGAACGACCTTGGGGACGTTCATAATACACAATTCGGAAGTAAGGCACAATAACAAGGCACCAAATTTGATATAGGTTCAGCATGTGCCAGACCTATGACGTTGGCGTCCGATAGAATATGGCGAGTCAACCGGGATTTGCTCCGCTGGCGGGTCGAGAGGTTAGCGGAGGAAAAAAATCTTGTGCGCGCCCTGCTTCCATGATACCGTTTAGCGTATTGGACAATACTCTGACAACTCACACCCCCTTTCACCGGATAAAGGGTTTCCTCCATGCCTTCCAGTGCTCCAGCTCTTCCTACTCCGCTCTTACGTCCCCCACCTATTGGACCGCTGGGCTCAGCAGCCTGCACCTCCGTCTTCCTGTACCTGGTCTTCTCGCTGCTGCCCCAATCCCTCTCCGCCCAAGAGCCCCCGGGCAGCACACAGCCCACAGTATTTCGGATGATCACAAAACCCCCTGAGCACAGTTTTCACCTCTATGATCATCCGGTATGGTCCCACGACGGTCAGAAGATCGCTTTCATGGTGCACGATATGAGAGCGGACAATACCTCGACTATCTGGACCTTCCACCCCGACAGCGGCCGCCTGGAGCAGGTGACTCGGGCAGACTCAGTTGGCATGATAGATGCCCAGCCGATCTGGTCGCCCGACGACCGCCAGATCGCTTTCTCCTCGAATAGAGGCGGTGCCATCAATATCTTCACCGTCGATGCGGACGGCAAGAACCTGCGCAAACGCACCCGGGATCTCGAAGATATCCTTGTCTGGGACCCCAGACCCTCCTGGTCGCCGCAGGGGGACAATCTGGTCTTCAGCTCCGAAGTCGAGGGGAATACCGACCTGTATCGCGTCGATCTGGACACGGACGAGACCACCCGACTCACCACCGCCCCCGGTGTCGATCGAACCCCGAAGTGGGCACCGAACGGTCGCAGCATTCTCTTCGTCTCGGACCGCAGCGGCACCCCGGCACTCTACCTCCTGGACCCTTCGTCAGGAGAAATTCAACCTTTCGCTACGGAATTGAGCGAACCGGGTTGGGGTCACAAATGGTCACCCGACGGCAATTGGATCGCCCTGGTCGAATC
>MDTE01136735.1_pt1 | contig 14499 bp, 11 predicted proteins | sample 811231 | NCBI WGS metagenome assembly MDTE01 (sample SAMN05326651, study PRJNA326480) | marine metagenome | isolation source: seawater | place: Indian Ocean: Red Sea | collected 2010 | reverse complement strand
GGTGCTGTTCACACCGGTAATCCCGTGCGTATGGACATCGCAGCGCTGCCGCAAACCGACGAAGATCATCGTGAGGCCAACGATGCTCTGCACTTGCTGGTGCTCGGTGGTAGTCAGGGCGCCAAGGGCATTAATGACGTTGTGCCGCGCACACTCGAGAAGTTGCGGGTCGCGTCGCCGATCGAGGTGTGGCACCAAACCGGTGAGCGACATCTCTCCGGTACTCGCGAGCTCTACAGCCAGTTGTCGTTGGATACCGAGCCTTGTGCCTATATCGACGACATGTGTGCAGCCTACGGTTGGGCCGACCTGGCAGTGTGCCGGTCTGGCGCGATGACCGTTGCCGAGCTTGCGGCGGCGGGTGTGCCGGCGGTGCTGGTGCCATTTCCGCATGCTGTCGATGACCATCAGACTGCAAATGCGAACTATCTGGTGGACGCCGGCGCCGCCGTGGTGGTGGCGGAGAGCTCCCTTGAACCGAATCGTCTGGCGGAGCTTGTGCATGAGCTCGCCCAGACTGGCCAGCGACTCGCGAAAATGGCACGAGCGGCCCGCACGTGCGCATTGCCAGATGCGGCGGTGCATGTAGCCCGACTATGCCGGGAGGTCGCCCATGCCTGAGCAGCGACGTGACCCACGCGAATGGATGTGGCGGGTCGAGCGCATTCACTTCGTCGGTATTGGCGGTGCCGGTATGGGAGGCATCGCCGAGGTGCTCTGTCACCTGGGGTATCGCGTGAGTGGCAGCGACTTGCGTGGCAATGCCATGACAAAAAACCTCGAGGCTGCAGGTGTGAGGATTGATATCGGTCACAGCGCTGAGCATGTCGCTGATGCCGACGTGGTGGTCAAATCAACCGCTGTTTCCAACAACAATCCGGAGCTGCTGGCAGCGCGGGAGCGACATATTCCCATCGTGCGGCGTGCCGAGATGCTGGCCGAGCTCATGCGCTTCAAGCACGGTATCGCAGTCGCTGGAACTCACGGCAAAACCACTACAACCTCATTGGTCGCCAGTCTGCTAGCCGAAGGTGGGCTTGATCCCACCTTTGTTATTGGTGGACGACTCAACAGCACCAATTCCAACGCCCGCTTGGGGGCCAGTCATTACCTGGTTGCCGAGGCCGACGAAAGTGACGCTTCGTTTCTGCACTTGCAGCCGGTGGTCGCGATCGTCACCAACATCGACGCCGACCACATGGAGACCTACGGCGGAGACTTCACCACCTTGAAACAGACCTTCCTCGACTTCCTCTGGCATCTGCCGTTCTACGGCGTCGCCGTGTTGTGCAAGGACGATGCGGTCATTCATGAGCTGCTCGGTGACGTCGGCAAGCCCATCATCACCTATGGCATCGACTCCGATGCCGACGTGGTCGCCCAGAACATTCGCCAGTGCGGCACCCAGATGATGTTCGATGTCACCGACCGTGACCAGAGCTTCGAATTCCAGGTCACGTTGAATCTGCCCGGAACACACAATGTGCTCAATGCGTTGGCCGCCATCGCTGTCGCGCGCGAGCTGGGTATAGCGAACGCCGACCTGTGTCGCGCGCTGTCACAGTTCGAAGGGATCGGTCGGCGCTTTCAGGTGTGCGGCAATGTCGGACCCCACGGCCGCAGAGCCTTGCTGGTGGATGATTATGCACATCACCCCCGTGAGCTCGAGGCGACCTTGCGTGCGGCACGTGCGAGCTGGCCGACGCGGCGCCTGGTGGTGGTGTTCCAACCGCATCGCTATAGCCGCACCCGTGATCTGTTCGAAGACTTTGTCACCGTGCTGGCCGATATCGACGTGCTAGTGGTGCTCGAGGTGTACGCGGCTGGAGAAGCGCCGGTGACGGGCGCGGATGGTCGTGCACTCTGTCGAGCTATCCGCACCCGCGGCAAGGTCGATCCGATTTTTGTCGAGACGGTGGCCGATGTGCCTGACACGTTGCCAGGCATCCTCGAGGCGGACGACGTGTTGCTGACCTTGGGTGCCGGAGACATTGGTTCGCTGCCCCAGACGTTGCGGTCGTACTGGGTGGAGGCGGTCGGATGAACGCGGAGGTTGACGCAATGTTCGGAAACGACAGTCAACTGCGCGGCGTTATCCGCCGCAATGAACCCATGCGTAGGCACACCGTGTGGGGTGTCGGTGGCCCTGCGACACAGATGGTGATGCCAACCGATCTGGACGACCTGGTGAGATTCTTGGCCGCTGACACCGCGTCGTTGCCGCTGTTCTGGCTCGGACTCGGCAGCAATTTGCTGGTGCGTGATGGAGGCTTGCCGGCGACCGTCATCAACACCACCGGACGTCTGGCCACGATGAGTCTGCTGGAGCCTGGTGTGGTGCGGGTGGAGGCTGGTGTGCCCTGTGCAAAACTGGCGCGCTTTGCGGCCCGCCATCAGCTTGCAAAAGCCTCATTCTTTGCCGGTATTCCCGGCACTATCGGAGGCGCGTTGGCAATGAATGCCGGTGCCTTCGGCGGCGAGACCTGGCCTCTGGTGATTGCGGTGGAAACCGTCGATCGTCGCGGACAGGTGCGTCACCGCGATGCACAAGACTTTGAGTTTGGCTACCGGCATGTTCGCGGGCCGGAAGACGAGTGGTTTGTTGCCGGCGTGTTGCGCTTACCCGGTGGTGACGGCGAGCAACAAGAGCGAGCGATTCGAGAGTTGCTCGCGGAGCGTGCCCGCAGTCAGCCGATTGGAAAACGTAGCTGTGGCTCGGTGTTTCGCAATCCCAAGGGCGATTTCGCCGGGCGACTAATCGAAGCGGCGGGTTGCAAGGGGCTGCGTGTCGGCGGTGCGGAGGTATCGGAAAAGCACGCCAACTTCATCATCAACAGTGATGAGGCAAGCGCAGCCGATATCGAGACCCTGATTCTGAACGTACAGGACCGGGTTCGCAGTGTTCACGGCATCGAATTGCAGCCCGAAGTACGGATCGTCGGGGTCGAGCAAGGAGGGCGGTCATGAACGTTCCCGCCCCGGTGGTGTTCGACCGCGAGATGCGTCAGGCGAGCAGCGCCGCCGACTTCGGCACAGTCGTACTGCTTTACGGCGGCACGTCCGCTGAACGGGAAGTCTCGCTGCAAAGCGGCGAAGCCGTGTTGCGTGGGCTGCGTGAGAGTGGTGTCGATGTGCATCCGCTCGACGTCGGCGAAGACGTGTTCGAGCGTTTGCGTGCGGGCGGCTATGACCGCGCGTTCAACATACTGCATGGCCGTGGCGGCGAGGATGGCAGCATGCAGGGCGCACTGGACCTGCTCGGCATTCCCTACACCGGCAGCGGCGTGCTGGGTTCGGCACTTGCGATGGACAAGCACCGCACCAAGCTCATGTGGCAGTCCATCGGTCTCCCGGTGGCACCGTCCATGACGGTGGAATCCGAACAGAGTCTGGACCGTATTGCCGAGCAGGTGGGATTCCCGTTGATGGTCAAGCCGGTTCATGAGGGGTCCAGCATCGGCATGACCAAGGTAAGCGACGCCGAAGGTCTGCTCAAGGCCTGGTTTCTGGCGGGTCGCTACGACGACGCCATCATGGTGGAGAAATGGGTCGAGGGGCGTGAATACACGGTTGGCATCGTTGGCCGCGAGCCTTTGCCGGTCATCCGGCTCGAGACACCGCATGAGTTCTATGACTACGAGGCCAAGTACACCGATGGGGCGGGCACCATCTACGAGATGCCCTGTGGGCTGTCCGACACTGATGAGCAGGCTCTGCAGCAGCTTGCGCTCGAAGCCTTCGATGCCGTCGGGGTGAACTCGTGGGGGCGGGTCGACTTGATCTGTGACGAGCAAGGACCGTGGTTGCTCGAGGTCAACACCAACCCCGGGATGACGTCGCACTCACTGGTGCCTATGGCGGCTGGTGCGCTCGGCTGGTCGTTCGCTGATCTGGTGTGGAAGATTCTGGAGACGACGCTATGAAGCTGCGGGCAGGAATCACCTCGCGGTCGCTGGTGGCCTTTATCACCCTGATGGCGTTGGTCTCGCTTGGTGTGTTTGCGGTTGTCGAGACCGAGCGGCGAGCGATCGTCTCGGTTCGAGTCGCGGGTGAGCTGCGTCATACACCGCGCGCCGATCTCGAGAGTGCAGTAGCCGCGCATACGAACAGTTCGCTGTATCGCGTCGATGTGGACCGTATCCGTGGAGCGGCTATGGCGCAGGCCTGGGTCAAGCATGCCTCGGTGCGGCGAGTCTGGCCGGACAGCTTGCATATCGCGGTCATCGAGCGCGAGCCCGTCGCGCGGTGGCAATCGAATGGATTCATCGAGGCCGATGCCAGCGTGTTTTTTCCACCCAGCCTGGAAGGTTTTGAAGACCTGCCGCAGCTAGACGGCCCGCCCGGCACCGAGACCGAGGTGCTCGACCGATTCATGTCGCTGCGCAGCGTGCTCGGTTCTGTCTCCAGGCAGGTGGTCCGGATCACCCTGGACGAACGTCACGCCTGGCTGGTGGAGCTCGACAGTGGCGTCGAGATAGTCATTGGACAAGCACGAGACAACCGCACCGTCGAGCGGCTGGTCGCCGTCTTTCATGACATTTTGAGAACAACACCGAGTCCGCTTGAGCGGGTCGACCTGCGCTACACAAATGGATTCGCAGTGCGCTGGAAGGGAAAGACACAGACCCAGCCTGGGGAGGAGCAAGGGTGAAGAAGGCGGATAAGAATTTGATTGTCGGGTTGGATATCGGCACGTCGAAGATTGCGGCGATTGTCGGTGAGGTCTCGGCAGATGGAGAAATCGAGATCATCGGAATCGGTCATCACCGGTCGCGGGGCCTGAAAAAGGGCGTGGTAGTCAACATCGAGTCGACGGTGCAGTCCATTCAGCGTGCAGTGGAAGAGGCGGAGCTGATGGCGGGCTGTCAGATCAAATCTGTCTACACCGGTATCGCGGGGAGCCACATCGCCAGTCTGAACTCCCACGGAATTGTCGCCATCCGTGACAAAGAGGTCACCTCGGGTGATGTCGACCGCGTCATCGACGCAGCGCGCGCGGTGGCGATTCCTGCTGACCAGCGCATTCTTCACATCTTGCCCCAAGAGTTCATCATCGATACCCAGGAAGGCATTCGCGAGCCCATTGGTATGTCCGGGGTTCGGCTTGAGGCCCGTGTGCACATGGTGACCGGAGCGGTGAGCGCGGCGCAGAACATCATCAAATGTGTGCGTCGCTGCGGCCTCGAGGTAGACGATGTGATTCTCGAGCAGCTGGCATCCAGTCAGGCGGTGCTCACTGAAGATGAGAAAGACTTAGGCGTTGCCATTGTCGACATCGGTGGTGGCACCACCGACATCGCGGTCTTCAAGGATGGTGCCATTCGCCATACAGCAGTCATTCCCATCGCCGGCGACCAGGTGACCAATGACATCGCTGTCGCGTTGCGCACGCCAACGCAACATGCCGAAGAGATAAAGATCAAGTACGCCTGTGCGTTGGCGCAGCTGGCGAGTGCCGACGAGACCATCGAGGTGCCAAGCGTCGGTGAGCGACCGCCCCGACGTCTGGCTCGTCAGACTCTGGCCGAGGTGGTCGAGCCCCGCTACGAGGAGCTGTTGACGCTGGTGCAAGCGGAGCTTCGTCGAAGCGGCTTCGAAGATCTCATCGCCGCCGGCATCGTGGTCACCGGTGGCAGTTCGAAGATGGAAGGTCTGGTCGACCTGGCCGAGGAGATTTTTCACATGCCGGTACGTCTAGGTGTACCCCACATCGTAACCGGACTGGTCGATGTGGTGCGCAACCCGATCTATTCGACGGGTGTCGGTTTACTCCAGTTCGGATACCGGAACACATCCGAGCTGAGTGCGGATGTCGTAAACGATGGAAGCTTGTGGGAACGCATGAAGAGTTGGTTTCAAGGGAACTTCTGAGTACTAGAGGAGAGGAGGGGCGACGATGTTTGAACTAATGGATGCCTATGACCAGGGCAATGCCGTCATCCGGGTGATCGGTATTGGCGGTGGCGGCGGAAACGCCGTCGAGCATATGCTCGGCAGCAATGTCGAGGGCGTCGAGTTCGTGTGTGTGAACACTGATTCGCAGGCACTCAAGAACTCGTCCGCCCGCACGGTGTTGCAGCTTGGCAACAATGTCACCAAAGGACTTGGCGCGGGTGCAAACCCGGAAGTCGGTCGCCAGGCGGCGATGGAGGACCGTGATCGTATCGTCGATATGCTCGAGGGTGCGGACATGGTTTTCCTCACCGCTGGCATGGGTGGGGGAACGGGTACCGGTGCTTCGCCGGTGGTGGCGCAGCTCGCCAAGGAACTCGATATACTCACGGTGGCCGTGGTCACCAAGCCGTTTCCGTTCGAGCTCAAGCGGCGTATGACCATCGCCGAGGAAGGTATCACCGAGCTTGCCGAGCACGTCGATTCCTTGATCACCGTGCCCAACGAGAAGCTGCTGAGTGTGCTGGGCCGCGGAGTGACTCTGCGAGATGCTTTCCGGGCCGCCAATGACGTGCTGCTCGGTGCCGTGCAGGGCATCGCCGAGCTCATCACCCGGCCGGGCATGATCAATGTCGATTTCGCCGATGTGAGTACGGTGATGTCCGAGAAGGGCCGGGCCATGATGGGCTCCGGCAAGGCGACCGGAGAGGATCGCGCACGGCAGGCGGCCGATATGGCCATTGCCTGCCCGTTGCTCGAAGACGTGGATCTCAAGGGTGCCCGGGGTATTCTGGTCAATGTCACGGCCGGCCCGAATCTCGGCATGGACGAGTTCGCGACCGTTGGCGAAGCCATTGGTGAGTTCGCCTCCGAGAACGCACTGGTGGTTATCGGCACCGCGCTCGACGAGAACGTCGCGGATGAGCTGCGGGTGACGGTGGTCGCAACTGGCTTGGGACAGCGGGAGGCCAAGGTCCAGAAAGACGTCCGACTGGTGGTTTCACCACCGGCTGAGGAGCCCGACTACGGGAGGCTCGACACGCCGACAGTGATTCGTCAGGGGAGCTCGTCACACACCGCGCAGGCACCCGCTGCGGACGATCCCGACTACCTGGATATTCCGGCCTTTTTGCGTCGCCAGGCGGACTAGTATGACTGTGCGCAGGTAGTAGCAGAGAACGTCGAAATGAGCGGTGGAAAATCGGCCGCGCACGGGAATTTTTCCCGTAGCGCCAGGGAGATACCTGTGCGTGGCTGATTATGCACGGACTGCTATACTGTGTTAGCATTTCACCGCACGCGCGTATGTGGACTCTTGCGTCAGCGGAATAACTGCAGGCCCGGGGGGGGGCAATTAATGATACGACAGCGAACGCTTAAGAATGTGATTCGCGCGACCGGGGTCGGTCTGCACACGGGCGAAAAGGTCTATTTGACCTTGAGACCTTCGCCAGCCGATACCGGAATAACCTTTAGACGAGTGGACTTGGACGAGCCGGTGGAAATCTTGGCTTGTCCGGACAATGTCTGTGATACCACGCTTTCCACCACCTTGGGTCGAGGTGACGTTCGGGTGTCCACGGTGGAGCATCTGCTGTCCGCGATGGCCGGGTTGGGGGTGGACAATGCTTATGTCGACATCAGTGCGCCCGAAGTACCGATCATGGACGGCAGCGCAGGCCCTTTTGTGTTCTTGATCCAGTCAGCTGGCATCGAAGAGCAGCATGCGCCGAAGCGCTATTTGCGCATCAAACGGCCAGTACGCGTCGAGGATGGCGACAAATGGGCCCAATTCGAGCCTTTTGAAGGCTTCAAGGTCGCCTTCGCCATCGAATTCAATCACCCGGTCTTCAAAGAGTGCACTTGCGAAGCTGTGGTCGACTTCTCGACGACCTCATTCGTCAAGGAAGTAAGCCGGGCGCGTACCTTTGGTTTCATGCGCGATCTCGAGCGCCTTCGTGAGAACAACCTGGCCCGCGGCGGCACCCTGGACAATGCCATCGTCGTTGACGATTACAGAATCGTCAACGACGATGGGCTGAGATACGAAGACGAGTTCGTGAAGCACAAGATTCTGGATGCTATCGGCGACCTCTATTTGCTGGGCCACAGCTTGATTGGCGCTTTCAGCGGCTACAAGTCCGGCCATGAGCTGAACAATGTGCTGTTGCGTACGCTGCTGGCCGACGAGAACGCGTGGGAGATGGTGACCTACGAGGATTCGGTCGACGTACCCATAAAGTACATGCAACCGGCGGCTGCTACCGCCTCGTAGCAAAAAGGTTAGCGCGGACGCTCCACGCGTAAGTCGATATGGGTCAGCGTGGCGTTCGCATAGTGTTGGTTGAGCACCGACAGTAATCTGGGCAGCTCATAGCGGAGCCGGGCTGACCAGGCGGGGGAATCGGTGCGTATGATGGCCGTACTGCCACGAATGTTGGCGAGTCGGCAGTGCTGGGACAGGGGCTCACCAAGTGAATCGGTGAGCGCTTTATCCAGCACGGTGAGTTCCTTGGCGCGTTCGGTCATCTGCTTGAGTGGGCCGTCGCTAGGCTTCAGGTGTTCGCCGATGTGTTTGGGTCGAGACATAACAGAAAGAGTAAGCGCTCTAGAGTCGGTTGACTATGGAAGTCATCCTAATATCAAGAAGATCTGGCTCTCTGGGTCCGCTCCGGTTAGGACGCTGGGCTTTGGCGCTGACATTGGTGCTGGTGGTGTCGGCCATCGGTGCTGGCGGCTATTTCGGTTTTCGCATCGGTGAACGCTCGGTTGTGAAGACTCCAGCCTATACCAAAACGCTCGTGAAACAGGAACTCGACGTTCAAAACGGCCGTATCGAATCTGCAATTGATAATGCGCGTGACAGTGTAGACGCGCTGTCGGTGCGTCTCGGCGAGATGCAGGCCCGCATGATCAGACTCGAAGCGCTGGGCTCGCGACTGGTGGAAATGGGTAGTCTTGACGCCGGCGAGTTCAACTTCTCCGACCCACCAGCCGTCGGTGGTCGTTTCGAGTCCTCGGTCCTGGAGACCCAGTCGATACCCGATTTTGTTGAATCCCTGGAGTTGCTGGCCGGCAAAATCGAGGCAAGGGCGCCTATGCTCGAGGCGTTGGAGGTGTTGCTCATGAACGAGCAGTTGGAGAGTCAGGTTCATCCGGCTGGACGTCCGGTGCTCAGCGGCTGGATGTCATCTGGATACGGCTATCGCTCCGACCCGCTCACTGGTAAGAAGGCCTTCCACGATGGCGTTGATTTCGCCGGTCGTTCGGGCTCGGACATCGTCGCGGTGGCGGCCGGCGTAGTGACGGAGTCGCGCTACCGGCACGGGATGGGCAACTTGGTGCAGATCTACCACGGCAACGGTTATTCCACCCGATATGCCCACAACAAGCAGAATCTGGTCAAAGTCGGTGATGCCGTGCGCAAGGGCCAGACGATTGCGTACATGGGCAACAGTGGCCGTTCCACCGGGCCGCACGTTCACTTCGAAGTGCTCATCGGCGGCATGTCGGTGAACCCCATCGACTACATTCGGGCCGAGAAGTAATAGTCTGGAGCCGCGGTCCGCGGACCGTCCATAACTCCTGTTATCCACCTTGACAAACGAAGCCGAAGGCCGCATATGAGCTTCAGCCTGCCGTCGTCTCATCCTAAATGATCGGATCACTCTTCAAGAAAATTCTCGGCTCCCGCAATGAGCGCACGCTGAAGCGCATGCGCAAGACCGTTGCGGTCATCAATGGACACGAGCAGGCCATGGAAGCCCTCGACTCTGAAGCATTGCGAGCCAAGACCGCAGAGTTCAAGCAACGTCACGGCGACGGTGAGTCGCTCGACGATCTGTTGCCTGAAGCATTCGCCGTCGTGCGCGAGGTAGCCAAACGCGTTTTGAACATGCGTCATTTCGATGTACAGATGATTGGTGGCATCGCACTGCATGAAGGCATGATTTCGGAGATGCGCACCGGCGAGGGCAAAACTCTGGTGGCGACCCTGCCCGCGTATTTGAATGCGCTCACTGGTCACGGTGTGCACATCATCACCGTTAATGACTATCTGGCTCGACGTGATGCCGATTGGATGGGAGAGATCTTCGAGGCGCTCGATATGCGCACCGGCGTCGTGGTGCCTAATATGGAGCCCACAGAGAAGCAAGAGTCCTATTCCGCGGACGTCATCTACGGCACCAACAACGAGTTCGGTTTCGACTACCTGCGCGACAACATGGCGTTCACGATGCAGGACAAAATGCAGAAACACCTGAGCTTCGGCATTGTCGATGAGGTGGATTCCATTTTGATTGATGAGGCGCGAACACCCCTCATTATCTCTGGCCCGACCGGCGAAAATTCAGACCTGTACGTAAAGATCAACAGTCTGATTCCGCATCTCGAGCGTCAGGAAGAAGAAGAGGGCCCGGGTGATTACTCAGTGGATGAGAAATCACGTCAGGCGAGCCTGACTGAGGAAGGTCATCAGAAGATCGAAGAGTTGCTCGAGCAGGAGGGTGTGCTCAAGCCGGGTGAGAGTCTCTACGACGCAACCAATATCGCCATCATGCACCATGTTGGTGCGGCTTTAAGGGCACATTCGTTGTTTCATCGCGATGTGGATTACATCGTCAAGAACAATCAAGTCATCATCGTCGATGAGTTCACCGGTCGCACCATGCCTGGTCGACGCTGGTCGGAGGGCTTGCACCAGGCAATGGAGGCCAAGGAAGGGGTCGCGATTCAAAGCGAGAATCAAACCCTCGCCTCCATCACTTTCCAGAACTACTTTCGGCTCTATGACAAGCTGTCTGGCATGACCGGAACTGCGGACACCGAGGCCGTCGAGTTTCAGCAGATTTATGGGCTCGAGGTGCTGGTTATTCCCACGCACATGCCGATGGTGCGTGATGATGGTGCCGATCTGGTTTATCTCAGTAAGCGCGAGAAGTTCGACGCCATTCTCGAGGACATTCGAGATTGCCGTGAGCGTGGTCAACCGGTGCTGGTCGGTACGGCTTCCATCGACACCTCGGAGCTGTTGTCAGGGCTTCTGAATAAGGAAAAGATCGACCATCAGGTACTGAACGCGAAGCAGCATGCTCACGAGGCGGAGATCATTGCTCAGGCCGGGCGCCCCGGTACCGTCACCATCGCGACCAACATGGCCGGACGTGGCACGGATATTGTGCTCGGCGGGAATCTGGCGACCGAACTTGCAGCGAACGATCCCGAGATGCAGCCAGAGTCCATAGAGAGCGATTGGAAGCAGCGTCACGTTGCTGTGCTCGACGCGGGCGGCTTGCACATCATCGGTACCGAGCGTCACGAGTCACGACGTATCGACAACCAGCTTCGTGGTCGTTCCGGTCGACAGGGTGATCCGGGATCGAGTCGCTTTTACTTGTCCCTCGAGGATGACTTGATGCGCATCTTCGCCTCCGACCGGGTGTCGAATCTCATGCAGAAGCTCGGTATGGAGGAGGGCGAGGCCATCGAGCATCCCTGGGTGACCAAGGCGATTGAAAACGCACAGCGCAAGGTCGAAGGGCGAAATTTCGATATTCGTAAGCAACTGCTCGAGTACGACGATGTCGCCAACGATCAACGCAAGGAAATCTACTCGTTGCGCACCGAGCTGATGGAGGCCGAGGAAGTTCTGGACCAGGTCACCTCTATCCGTGAGGACGTCATCGAGGAAGTCATCAATAACCATATTCCGCCGCAGAGCTTGGATGAACAATGGGATGTGCCGGGCCTCGAAGAGGCATTGGAGCGCGAGTTCACCATCGAGTGTCCGGTGGCCCGTTGGCTCGAGGAAGACGACTCACTCCATGAGGAGACGTTGCGCGAGAAAATCACATCCGTCATTGGTGAGCGATACCACGCCAAAGAGGAAGAAGTCGGTGCAGAAGTCATGCGTCACGTGGAGAAAGCCATCATGTTGCAGGTGTTGGACACCGCCTGGAAAGAGCACCTGGCAGCGATGGACTATCTGCGTCAGAGCATCGGATTGCGTGGCTATGCGCAGAAGAATCCGAAGCAAGAGTACAAGCGCGAAGCCTTCGAGATGTTTCACGCCCTCATCGAGCGCTACAAGAATGAGGTCGTCGGCATTCTCAGCCGAGTCAATATTCGAGCTCAAGCTGATGTCGATGCGGTGGAGGCCCAGCGTCGGCGCAGCACTCCAATGAATTTTCAGCATGATGAGGCAAACGCGCTCAAGCAGGCGGCGGCCGAGGCGCCACCACCAGCGGCTGGTGTGGACGACGTCAACGTAACGACACCGTTCGTGCGCACCTCTCGCAAAGTGGGTAGAAACGAACCCTGTCCTTGCGGCTCCGGCAAGAAATACAAGCAGTGTCACGGCCGCATCTCATAACACCGCGCAGGAGATAAGCCATGCCGGTAGGTTTGAACGCCACACCAACAATCGCTCCGGTGCCCGGCATTCGACTCGCTGCCGGCAGCGCCCGGATCGCCGCCGGTGAGCGCAATGATGTTGCTCTCGTCGAGGCCTCACCCGGATCACAGTGCGCCGCGGTGTTTACTCGTAATGCCTTTTGCGCAGCACCGGTGACACTGTCACGAACGCACTTGTCAGCAGCGACGCCGCGCTACTTGCTGATCAATGCCGGCAACGCCAACTGTGGTACCGGACAGGCGGGCCTGAAAGCCGCCGTTGATTGCTGTGCCGCTGTGGCCGAGCAGGCGCAGTGCAGTATTCAAGAGGTGTTGCCGTTCTCGACCGGCGTCATTGGCGAGCCGCTGCCATCGGAGCGTATTGTGGAGCTGACGCCGGAGCTGGTGGAGAGTCTGTCCGACAACGCTTGGCTGGACGCTGCGCGCGCCATCATGACCACCGACACGGTGCCTAAAGGCGTGACCCGTGAAGTCTCGACACCATTAGGCAGCTATGTGATCTCCGGCATCGCCAAAGGTGTTGGCATGATCTGTCCGAACATGGCCACCATGCTCGCTTATGTGGCGACTGACGCTGCTGTTGAGGTGAGTGTGTTGCAAAGTGCGCTGGCGAGTGCGGTGTCGTGCTCTTTCAATCGTGTCACCGTCGATGGCGACACGTCGACCAACGATTCTTGTGTCGTGTTCGCCACCGGTCAATCAGAGGTCAGCATCGACCAGGTGGAAGGCGACGACTATCAGACATTTGTCGATGCCCTGACCGAGGTTTGTGTGGAGCTGGGCCAGATGCTGATTCGTGATGCGGAGGGTGCTACCAAGTTCATCACCATCAATGTGAGCGGTGGTCACGACGATGATGAGTGTGCCGCGGTCGCCTATTCGATAGCGCATTCACCGCTGGTAAAGACCGCATTCTTTGCCTCTGATGCAAACTGGGGCAGGCTGCTCATGGCGATTGGCCGTTCGGGTGTTGAGGCTTTGGACGTCGACAAAGTGCAGGTCTATCTGGATGAGGTCCAGATCGTCGACAACGGCGTCCGTGCCGCGTCCTACACCGAGGAGGCCGGTGCCGCGGTCATGGCGCGAGAAGAAATCGCCATGCGGGTCGAGCTCGGTCGTGGCGCCATCTCCACCACGGTCTGGACCAGTGACTTGTCGCACGACTATGTTCGCGTCAATGCCGAGTACCGTACCTGAGCGGCACTTTGGCGGCGTGTACGGCTCTCGCGCCCCCTCATGACTACCGAATCACGGCTGCATGTAGTCGCCGGTGTTGTTGCGCGCGGCGGCCAGGTGTTTCTGGCCCGTCGCCCAGCGCACCTGCATCAGGGTGGATTATTGGAGTTCCCCGGCGGCAAGCTCGAGTCTGGTGAGTCTGCGCATGCCGCGCTCAAGCGCGAGCTCCAAGAAGAGATAGGCATCACTGCAAACACGCTGGAGCCCTTGATCCGCATACCACATGACTATTCAGACAAGCAGGTGTTGCTTGATGTCTGGCGGGTAGCCGACTGGTCGGGTGAGCCGCATGGCAAAGAAGGTCAACAAGCCGGCTGGTTCAGGTTCGACGAGCTACATGCGGACCTGTTCCCGGCGGCGAATGTCTCCATCTTGACCGCACTGCGGCTGCCGGAGAGCTATTTGATCTCCCCCGAGCCCTGTGCGGAGAATCACTACGGACTGCGGATGCTGCATCAGACTCTGAAGGCAGGCGTCCGACTGGTGCAATTGCGGTCTAAGAGGCTCGATGCTGATGCACTTCGACCACGTGTCATTCAGTATGCGGCATTGGGCAAGTCCTACGGTGCACGCCTGCTCGTGAACACCCATGTAGATCTGGTGCCGGGCACCGGCGCCGACGGTGTACACCTCACTAGCAAGCAACTGTTCGCCTTCGACAAACGGCCACTGCCGAGCCGGTTTCTGGTTTCCGCTTCCTGTCATGATGCGCAGGAGCTCGAGCGTGCTGTCGCTATCGGCGCCGATTTTGTGACTTTGTCACCGGTGACCCCGACCGACAGTCATCCCGATGTTGAAGCCATGGGCTGGAAACGCTTCGCAGAGCTGGTGGACGCCTGTCCGATACCGGTTTATGCACTGGGCGGGGTCGCACGCTCTGAACTGTCCGAAGCTCGTCAGCGGGGTGCTCAGGGGGTGGCGGGGATCACCCGCTTGGCGAAAGACTACGGCGGGGGG
>MDTE01096327.1_pt1 | contig 14499 bp, 12 predicted proteins | sample 811231 | NCBI WGS metagenome assembly MDTE01 (sample SAMN05326651, study PRJNA326480) | marine metagenome | isolation source: seawater | place: Indian Ocean: Red Sea | collected 2010 | reverse complement strand
TCACTTTCTAGCTCTGTTGGTTTAAATTGTTCTTCTGCTATATATATTATTGATTTTCAAAAGCAAGAATATGTCCTTCAAAATAAAGATAAAAATATTTTTTCTGATACAATTCCTATCTCAAACTCATTGGTTATTAAGTTTAACGATAAAAATAAAAAACTTTACCAAAAAGATTATGCAGAGGAATGGAATGAAATCTTTCTCAGTCAAAGTTGGAGAGGAAGTGAGTGTGCCTTATTTTGTCCAATAAAGCTTGGAGAAAAAGAAATTGGATTTATTCTAAGTATGGTTGAACATTTTTCCGAGATAAATATCAAGGAACAGGAATTTCATAATGAATTAGGAAACCTTATTTCTTTTGGTGTTAGTACCCTAGGAACGCTAGAAGAAAGAATAATAAGTGAAAAGAATAAATCCTTAATACTTAATATATTATCCGATATTGATTTTAAGTCTGATAACCAAATAATTTATAATAAATTTAAATTTCTTATTGTTTCATTGTTTCAATATGATCGCCTTACAATATCAGTTAAAAAGGTCAATGAAAATAGAAGGGAGTATGATAAAGGTTTAAGTCTTAGAATTGAAACTATAGATGGCGATAAGGACATTTTTACAGAAGGTTATGATTTTCCAACTAATGGGTCTCTGCACGGCCTCCCAGTCACCAAAGGTAACCCCGTAAATACTTCTAATTGGCAAAAAACTCATGATAATCTTTTTAGGTTTAATTCTAGTGAGCCAAGCGGAAGTGATTATAAATCTGTTTTAGGTGTTCCAATTATTGTAAATAAGCAGAATCAAGGTGCAGTTGTACTTGAAAGAAGAACAAGCTTAAACTATACTAAAATTGACGAACAAAATTTACAATTAATAGGCAATGTTTTGGGGTCAGCATTGAATTGGAAAAACGAGTATGAAAAAATTTACATGGATGCAACTCATGATGGGCTATCAGGATTATTAAATCATCAAACATTTAAAGATAGATTCAGAGATGAGGTTAAGAGAGCTGAGCGCTTTCAACATAAAATGGCAATAATGATTTTTGATTTAGATAAATTTAAAAACGTCAATGATACCCTTGGTCATCAATATGGCGATTATGTTATTCAAACCGTAGCAAAGATTATGCTAGATAATGTGAGAGCTGTAGATGTAGTAGCGCGGTACGGAGGAGAAGAATTTGCTATAATATTAATTAATACGACAGCTGCTATGTCAAATGTAGTCGCAAAGCGAATTGTATCAAATATTGCAGATTTTAATTTTTCAATGAATAATGTAGAAACAAATATAACCATTTCTGGAGGAATGTCAGAATATCCTACACATACAAAAGAGATGAAGGAATTGATTGAATATGCTGATCAAGCTATGTATAAAACCAAACAGAATGGTGGTAATGATATCACTATTCACAATCAAATATAAACTTTAATCAGGTATGTGGTTCAAAATAATAATATTTCTCCTCCTTGCGCTTTCTTTAGAAGAGTTAAAAGGCTCTGAATATGAAGATTCTGAAATCGCTTTGCATCACTTTATGCAAGGAGAATTCTTAATGAATCAAGGAAATTATTCTCTTGCAATACTTGAATTTCAGGATGCTATCGATCTTGACCCTAATGCTTCTACTATCCACGTATCCATAGCCGAGGCATATTTAAAATTAGGAAAAACAAAACGATCAAAGTCTCACTTATTAATTGCTATAGATCTTAACCCTGAGGAGTACGAAGCACTTGAGATTCTTGGAGAATTATACATTAAAAATAAAGATTATAAAAACGCCCAGCTTACTTTTGAAAAGCTAAATAATTTAATTCCTTCAAATCTTGATTATATTTTTGCGCTAGCTGATTTAGCTCGAATACAAAAGGAATGGGATCTTGCCATTCAATATTATATCGAAGGATATAACATAAATAGTATGGCAACAAATGGTCTTGAGCAGGCACTCCAGATTTCAATTGCAATTAATAATTTTAAAAAAGCAGAAGAAATATGTGAATTACTTTTAGGCGAACAACCAGAAAATATTAAAATTATTCAAACATTAATTGATTTGAGTTTGTTTAATAATAATTATGATTTATCATTAAAAATGATTAAAAAAATAGAAAAAATAAATGGGTTGTCAAGTGAAACAGCAATTCAAAAAAGTGTCATTTACCAGGAGCTTCAAAACCAAGAGGAAGCTATAAATGTTTTACTAGAATTGTTGGCAAAGGAGAAACCAGATATAAACGTACTTGATCGGTTAGTAAATCTATATATGGAGTTAAAAAATAATTCCCAGGCATCTATCTATAATAAAGATATAATTACAAATTTCCCTGATGATCCACGGGGTTATATAAACAAAGCAATAATTGCAATGGGCAAAAATAGTCCAAAAGATGCTATTGAAATTTTAAAGCCTCGTGTCGAAATATTCACAAAAAATTTCACTATTCAATATCTTGTAGGTACTGCTTACTATCAACTAAAAGATTTTGATAGTTCTAAAGTATATTTAAAAAATGCTTTAGAGATTTATCCACAGTCGAAAAATACAAAACATAACTTAGCATTAATTTATGATGCTACAGGCGAATGGGATAAATCGGATAAGATGTATATGGAATTAATATCAAGTGATAGTACAGATGCTCAAGCTTATAATAATTACGCTTATAGTTTAGTTGAAAGAGATGAAAACATAGAATTTGCTTTAGAGTTAGCGAAAAACGCAATTCGTCTTGAACCAAAATCAGCAGCTTATCTGGATACTATAGGTTGGATTTATTTTAAACTTCTTAAATTTGATAAGGCTCTTTTTTATGTTCGCGAATCAATAGGTATTGATTCAAATAATGTTACTATTAGGGAACATTACGACGAAATAATAAAGGTAAGAAATGAAAAAAATATTAAAGAGTCGCAACAAGTAGGTAACTGATGTTTTTTTTTTTTTAATTTTTACCAGTTGTGCAATTAAACCGGATATTTCTTTTAAATCTTTACCTAAAATAGCATATTCAGATTTGACAAATAACTATAAGTCTTGCGAGGGAAAAGGATTTATACTTTCAAAGAGTCAGATGAATGGTAAATTATATTTTTCCTATAAATCACAAAATGATAGTACTTTTATTGACTTTTCTGACTTTTTGGGAAGAAAAGCAATTTTAATGTGGGTTTGTCCCGAAAAAATTACCGTTCGAGATTTAATAAATAATAAATATTATAGCTATAATCAGATTATTGATTTTTTTCCCTTTTTAAAAGTTTTAGATTCTAAAAATATAACTGAAATAATTTGGGGAGCTGAACCAAATTATAAAAAAAATCTTAAAAAGTATAAAAAAGAAATGAACCATAATATAGATATCAAATTTAAAAGAAAAAATCTTAACCATGAGAGACGTGCATTATCAGCATTGCTCTATGATGATAAGAAATATGGTAACACAGTTAAAGTTGAGTTCAAATCAAGGAAAAGAAATAAAGATGAAATTGATATTAAAAAACTATGGAAAATGCTAGCATTTTAGATGAAACTATCAATAGTTATACCAGTTTTTAATGAGTTAGAGTCATTATCTACATTAAAATTAGAGTTGATCGAAAATCTAAAACCCTACAAAAATTGGGAAGTAATTTTTATAGATGATGGATCAAGTGATGGGTCTACCGAATGGTTGATTAATCTTGCTTCTAGTCATGATAACTTTAAGTTAATTCAATTTTATAGAAATTATGGTAAATCAGCTGCTTTAAATGAAGGTTTTAAATCAGCATCTGGCGATTATGTAATAACGATGGATGCAGACTTACAAGATGATCCAGCTGAATTGAGCAATCTCATTGAAAAACTTGACAAGGGTTGGGATTTAGTCTCAGGATGGAAAAAAAACCGTTTAGATCCATTAAATAAACGACTTCCATCAAAAGTCTTCAATTTTGTTACAAGGTTGCTAACCGGTGTTAAAATTCACGATTTCAATTGTGGCCTTAAAGGTTATAAAAAATCAGTAATTAAATCAATTGATATTTATGGGGGACGGCATAGGTACATACCCGCTTTAGCTGGACAAAGAAAATTCAAAGTCACTGAAATAATTGTTAACCATCGAGCTAGAAAATTTGGAACTACTAAATATGGTGGTGCAAGATTATTTCATGGTTTTTTTGACCTAATTACAATTTTATTTTTGAACCGATTTAACCAGCAGCCCTTGCATCTATTTGGAGCATTTGGCATAGGGTTTTTTCTCGTAGGTTTTTTTTCAGAATTAATAGTTTTGTATTATAAATATTTTTTAGGTGATTCTTTTTCTAAGCATATTGCATTACTTATCTTTGGAGTTATGCTAATTGTGATAGGGATTCAATTTTTTTCAATCGGGCTTTTAGGGGAATTAATAGCCCGTACCAGTCAGGATAATGAAAATCGCATTAAGCGTTTTTATGGGAAGATCTAAATATGTTTTCCAAATCACCGATTATCAGCATTATAACTCCAACTTATAATCGGGCTGATGAGTTAAAATATTTATATAGATCAATAATAATGCAATCTGTTGACCCTTCAATTTTTGAATTTATTATTTCTGACGATGGATCCACAGATTCTACAAAAACTATGGTCGAGGGTTGGATTAGAGAATCTAAGATATCTTTGAAGTTTATTACTCAAAAAAATCAAGGTCCAGGTGCAGCAAGAAATCATGGTATGAGAGTAGCTGAAGGTGATTTAATTTTATTCATTGACTCTGATTGTGAAGCTCATCCTGAGTGGGTAAAGATTGTCTATGATGAGTTTCAAAATAGCAATTTTGATGCTTTTGGTGGCCCTGACGGAGCAAAAGATAATTTTTCTATCCTTCAAAAATCTATAGATTTTTCTATGACATCATTTTTTACTACAGGAGGGATGAGGGGCCATAATGAAAAAATGTTAGCAAAGTTTTACCCCAGAACACATAACATGGGCATAAAAAGATCAATATACGATAAAATTGGTGGTTTTAGTAATTTGAGGCATGGCCAAGACATCGAATTTAGCCATCGTATAAGACAGTCAGGTGCCTTTATTAAATTTTTGATTAACGCTATTGTTTTTCATCGACGACGAACATCACTAAAACAGTTTTTTAAACAAGTTTATAATTGGGGGGTAGCGCGAGTAAACCTAGGTAAAATTGATATATCGATGTTAGAGGCAGTACATTTTATTCCTTCTACTTTTATTGCTTTTTTGTTTATTTTGTTTGGGATGTTTATATTTTTAGAATTGTCTCTAATTAAATTATCTGTTAGCGTTGTCCTTCCTCTCATAATTCTTTCCTTATACGGGTCTATAAGCAAAGCGGATTACAGAATTTTTCCATGTTTAATGATTGTAATCCCAGCTCAAATCATAGGGTACGGTTTAGGTTTTTTTCAAGCATACATAAGACGGTTTATTTTTAATCAAGAAGAATTGATAGGTTTCAAAAAAAATTATTACAAATGATCACAATTATTTTAGGAATGCATCGAAGTGGAACCTCCGTGGTGGCTGGGATCTTACATTTTAATAAAGTAATAATGGGTACCTATGAAACATTTTGGCCAAGACCTTTACCTCAAAATCCAAAAGGTTTCTACGAAAATTATGATTTTAGAAAAATTAATGATGCTATTCTATTTAGTTCAGGTTACAATGTAAAAGATTATAAACCAAATGTCCCAGTTCCAAAAATTATTGAAAGATCAAAAATGATTAAAACAATTCAAAAATACGAATCAAATTTTAAAAATTGGGGATGGAAAGATCCCAGAACATGCCTAACTATTTCAAATTGGATGCTAATTTTTGAAGAGATGGAATTACTTGAAAAATTAAAAATTATATTTGTTTTAAGAAGCCCTTTGGCTGTAGCAAGATCTTTAAAAAAAAGAAATACATTGCCTCTAAAAGATGGTATCAGCCTTTGGGAAACATATAATAGAAGAGCTATAAATTTTTGTGAATCAAATAATATTCCAACAATATATCTATCCTTTGAAGAAATTTTAAAAAAACCAGTTAAACAATGTAAAAAACTTTTCAAATTTTTGTCTCTTCCATTTGATAAAAGTGTAATAAAAGATTTTGTAGATAAAGATATCAGCACAAATGATGAAGGAGAGCCCTTTGTTCTCTCTGAGGATATTTTAGCTTTAGAAAATAAGATAGAAAAACTAACCCTTTTATAGGTGCTGTCTTGGGGAAAAATGATATCACTATTCTTTCAGTTAGTTTTAACTCATCTGTCCATTTAAAAAGATTAGTTAAAAATTTTATTTCGAAAACTGCTCAAATAAAAAGTATAAAATTCTTAATTATTGATAATACTAACGGTGAAGATGAAGCTTTGTATACTGCATTTGATAAATCAAATGAAATTCGGATAGTTAAAAATAAGAATCGATATAAACAAAGATCTCTTTCACATGCCAATGCACTAGACTTTGGAATGAAACTTATAGATACTCAATTTACTCTTATTGTTGATCCAGATATTCATATTTTTTATCAAAACTGGGATCAATTTTGCCTCAAAGAGATGGAAGAGAATAATAAAACTGTGATCGGTGCTCCTTATCCAAAATGGAAACTTGGTAAGGTTCATAAATATCCTAGTGTAGTTTTTATGTTTTTTCAAACGGAGGTAGTGCGAAATTTTGGAAAAACATTTTATCCTTTCCCATTATTCCATAAAAGAATATATAACAGTATAATTAGGAAATTTGTGAGACTTGGTGGATTAGCAAATAAAAGTCGATTAGGTAATTCGAAAAATTTACGTCGCATTTGTGAATGGCTTGAAGAAAAGACGGGGACTACTTCTCCAGATACAGGAAAAGAAATCATTGAAGAGTTCCAAAAGAATAGGTTTAAGAGTATTGTTTTTTCTTGTCCTTATGAGCAATACTTTAAACATGATTTTGATAAAGATTTAAAATTGCTAGCACGAGATTTTGAAATCTATTTTTTTAATGATAAACCATTTATTTCTCACATGTATTCTTCTGGAGTATACCATTGGCGTACAAAACATAGTTCCGATTTGAGTCATTGGCAAAGCTTAAATAAAAGGGTTGAAAACAACACAGGAAAATATTCATAATGTCTTTTATGGTTTTGAATACAGGAAGAGTAGCAAGTCAATATTTTTATATTAATTTAAATTTACAACCAAATGTAATCATCCCTTCGCGGTATGCATTCGATTATGTTGCAAAATCATTTATAAAAAGAAGATATTATAAGCCTTTAACAAAACTTATAGAAATTAAGGAATATGAGCTTTCCAGACAGCCTGGATCATCTTTTGGAATTGTCTTTCATTCGGCACGCAGGAACTTGATTTATCCATTAAATTCAAAAAAAAATATTGAATTTTTAAAAGCACTTAGAGACGATTTAGAATTAAATACCATTTTTTTTCCTTTTAGAGCCCCAGACAAAGTCTTTAAATCTGAAATGAATAGACAATTAGCAAGGACTGTTGGTGACTGGTCTTTTCCCATAGGATTAAATGGATGGAAGAGAAAGTGGAATCTAAGCCAATTCAAGGCGTTAAAAGAAAAGAGATTAGCTAATGATAATTTAGCTGGTTTTTTGCCAAGAGAAATCAACCATAAAAATTTAAAAAAAAATTCTAAAAAATTTATCATAGATACAGCCAAAATCTTCTCCCTATATGATCTATTTGATAATATCTTTGAGAATGTTAAGGTTTTTGATTTTGAATATCTTTTTAATGATCCTAGAAAATTATTCAGAAGTATGTCAAAAGAAGAAGGATTTGCTTTTTCTGATTTTTCGTTGATAAATACTAAACTTAATAGCCTTGCTAATAGATTTATGCTATATAATGGCTTTATTCTCGAGGTAGATAGTCAAACACAGGGACATTGGACCAACATTGGTATATCAAAAAAATCAAAATTTGGATTTAAACAAAAAACTTCACTAAAAAGAATATTAATCAATAAGCAAAATCCATTTGTACGATCTTGTAGGATTAAATTCGAAATACCAAAAGTGATGAGTGTTTGTGAGGATTGGGGGAAATATGATCAGGTTGGTTCAATTCCACAGAGCATAATGCCCTTTACCCATAATGCAATAAAAGCAAATATAGGCATAGGTATGCATTCGGAGGATAAACCATTTTTCAATTCTGATGAAATTAAAGAAATAGTCAAATCGATTCATTTAGTTATATGTCCTATATTTGATATGAATTTTAAAATTCTTTTTGATTATTATAAAAATCATGTATACTCAAAAGAAATCCCAAATGGAGAATTCTACGAGAATTTTAAAAAAAATAACAAAAAGGAATTTTTAGATTTTAATGTCATATCAAAAAGCCCAAAAACCAAATTAAAGATTTCTTAAAATAAAAAAAAACAAAATATTTTTAATTAAAATAAAAATCAAATGAAAAAATATTCACCCTTATTAATAACAATTATTCCAGCATTATTTTTGTATCGGATGATAATTTTTGGTGAAATTGTTACTACTGGTGACGATTTAGAAAGACACCCAATAAATGAATGGAGGGATAATTATATCGTTGAAAATGAAGATATGCCTCAATGGTACCCCAATCTTTTTTCGGGGATGCCTTCATATGGTGGTTATATATATATGACAGGAGACATTACCAAAATTTTTCGTAATAAGGTTCTTTTTAATTTGGGTATGAAGGTTTGGTTTTTCCTTTCTTTAGCAGGTTTCGGCACTTTTTTCCTTTTGAAAGTTTTAGGGTCAACCATTACGGCAGGAGTTTTAGGAGGCCTGATAACAGGGTTTACGCCTTATAGTTTTGGGTTGGTAAATGCTGGTCATCTGAATAAAATTTTCGCCATGGCATATGTGCCTTGGGTCATTGCATGTTATTTGTTATTAATGAAAAGAAGATCCCTGAAATATGTATGTATTATGTCATTAATTACCGCCCTTCAACTGTGGGCAAATCATCCCCAAATTGTTTATTATACTTGGATGATTATCGGCTTTCATTATTTTTGGAGTATTATATTAGAATATAAGAATCAATCTTTCAATTTAAAGGCCAAGGCATACCAATTAGGTATTATTTTAATAGCAGTCATTGCAGCATTTTTTATGGTCTCAGATCCATATAAAGAAATCTACAAATTCCAGAAACATTCAAATAGAGGCGCAAAGTCTGTCTTAGATAAAACGAACGAGACTGCAGATGGAACTGACTGGCAATACGCTACCCAATGGTCTTTCCATCCCAAAGAAATTATTTCATTCGTTTATCCTTATTTTTATGGATTACAAAATTTTTCTTCAAGAGATTTAAAATCAGCAGCTTATTGGGGCTATATGCCTTTTACCCAATCAACTCATTATTTAGGTTTGGTTGCATTAATCCTTGCTTCTATCGGTGCTCTGATCAGAAAACCTGATAAAACAAGTCTCTTTTTTTGGATTATCACCGCTTTAATTTTGATTACGGGTTTTGGATCCCACTTTCCTCTATTATATAGACCCTTTTTTGAAATATTTCCGTTTTTTTCCAAGTTTCGAATACCTTCGATGATTTACGCAATGTTGGCGTTAACAATCTCAATATTGGCTGCTAAAGGTTTTGATGTTTTGTTGTCAACAGAAGTAAGAAATAAATATTGTCTTCAAAAGGTCTTATACGTAACTGGTGGAGTTTTTATTTTTTCTTTGATTCTCATAATTTTTTCAGAACAGTTAGTTGATTTTCGTAGTCCTAAAGATGGTAGGTATAATGCATTAATTTTAAGTCAGTTACAATCTTTGAGAAATGATCTTTTTAACAAAGGACTAATTTTAGCTCTATTCCTGAGTATGTCCTTCTTTGCACTTTATTACTCATACTATAAAAATGGTATAACAAAATCTCTATTTGGATATGGTATTATTGGACTTGTTACCTTGGATCTTGGGGTTTTAAATAACGAGTTCATCAATGTCAAGCCTAAAACAGAAATGCATAATAAGTTTTTGAAAAGCCCTGTTATAGATTATTTGATTTCAGATACCTCAAGCTTTAGAGTCTTTCCTGCAGATGAAATCGGTTCAAATAAATATAGTTACTGGAATATTGAAAGTATCGGAGGATATAGACCAATAAAGCTCCGTTCATATCAGGATCTAATGGATGCTGGTGGATTTAATCGTGCTCATATTTTAGACATGCTTAATGTAAAATATGTTCTTACTAATAAAAAAATTAACAACCCGTCCTTTTCTGCAATTGAAGATTTAAGAGGTATTTATGAAAATAAAAATGTTCTTCCCAAATCATGGATAGTTGGTACCATTAAAGAAGTGGAATCTCAAAAACAATCTTTGATGGAGACAATGCTTCGTGGCTTTGATCCTTCCCGATCTGCTGTTGTCCTAGATTACGAAGGGCCGGAATTTCCTAAAAATGTAAGTGGGACAGTAAATATAATAAGCAAAAAAGAAAACAATATTGAAATAAGTTGTGAATCAAAAACAGGTGGTCTTTTAGTATTATCAGAGATTTATTATGAACCTGGATGGAAGGCTTTTGTAAATGGTAAAGAAACACCAATTTTTCAAACAAACCATATATTACGATCTATTCGAATACCTGAAGGGAATTCTAGAGTGGTTTTTCAATATAATAGTTCAGGCTGGGAAAAAACAAGAATGCTTTCAAGGGCTTCAGTATTATTAGTCATCATCTTGTTAGGTTTTTCTGCGTCGAAAGAAAGAAAACAAGAAAAAAAATCATGAAGCTTTACAACCATACAGCAAATATAAAGGCTGGGCTTTTTATTTTAGGTATTTCTTTAGTAATCGGTTTATTAGCCTACACTCAAAGACTAGTAAACAACCTTCGAGAAGATAATAGAGAAATTGTAACAATCTATGCAGGAATAATAGCTAATGTTGTTCAAGAAGATAATGATCAAAATCTTGATTTTATTTTTGAGAATATTATACAAAAAGTCAAGTTCCCATTGATTCAAACTGATGAAAATAACATTGTCCAAATGTGGAAAAACATGCCTAAGGGCATAGAGACAAAGGAACAGATTTATAAATTTATGAAAATATGTGATAAAAATAATGACCCAATTCCTCTGACTTATAAGGATGATAGTATCGGAAAGATTACTTTTGGTTATTTACATTTTGGTGATTCAGCCTTGATAGCAAAATTACAAACATGGAGTTATATAGAGATAGCTGCAATTGGTCTTTTTATATTCCTAGGGTTTTCTGGTTTTAGTTTTATTCGAAATAATGAAAAGAGACATATTTGGGTTGGCATGGCAAGAGAGACAGCTCATCAATTAGGCACTCCAGTTTCAGCTCTTATGGGATGGGTTCAATGGATTAAAGATCATCCTGAAAAAGTAAATGAAATTATCCCAGAAATTGAGGTAGACCTGCAGAGGTTAGAGCAAATTAATAGGCGATTCAGCGAGATGGGAACTGAATCGGTATTTGAAGAATTTGATTTATCTTTTCGTGTTGAAAAAATAGTGCAATATATAAAAAAGCGACTTCCTTCAATTGGTAAAAAAGTAAAATTAGTAAATGATATACAACCAGGAATTATAATTAAAGGCAACGGATCACTACTTGCGTGGTCCATTGAAAATATCATTAAAAATGGAATAGATTCAATTGATCAAATAAATGGGGAAATTACCATTTCTCTAAAAAAAGAAAATAGAGATGTCAAAATTAGAATTGGAGATAATGGTAGAGGAATTCCAAAAAAAGATTGGAAAAACATTTTCAGACCTGGCTTCAGCACAAAAAAAACTGGATGGGGATTAGGATTATCTTTATCAAACAGAATAATTGAAGATATTCATGAAGGAGATTTATCTGTAGCCAACTCTTCCATAGATAGGGGAACTATTATTGAGATCAGACTTTAATATAAAAGGTAAATCCATTAATTTCTCACCAGTTTAAATCAGGTTTATTTTGGATATATTATTAGGACAGAGCCAGCAAGGTGGAGGGATAGCAGCTTTCTTACCCTTTATTTTAATTATGTTTATCATCTATTTTTTAATGATTCGCCCTCAAACAAAACGGCAAAAAGAAAAAGACGAGATGAGAAAGAATATTAAAAAAGGAGATAAGATTATTACTATGGGTGGTATTTATGGGACCGTTCAGGGTATTAAAGATAAAAATAGAAAAATTGTTCTCAAAGTTGATAGCAATACAAATATCACTATAAACACTACTGCCGTTGCAGGATTAGCTGAAAAAATAAAGGATGAGGAGCTTGAACAGGGCTAATGGATATTCTTGATATTGTAAAATATGGTAATTCTGTCCTTGATAAAAAGTGCAGTCCTGTTTCCCAATTTTCTAATATTGATTTAATCATTAACAATATGTTTGATTCTATGTATGAAGCTGAAGGAATTGGCTTAGCTGCAAATCAAGTAGGATTAGATATGAATCTATTCATAATTGACATTACTCACACGGATGAAGCTGATGACACACACATTTTCATAAATAGCGAAATTTTAAGTTATAATGGTGAAAAATCTTTCTTTCATGAAGGCTGTTTGTCACTACCAGGCATAGCCTTGGATGTTGAAAGACCTGAAAAAATAGTATTAAAATATCAAACGGTTGATCAAGAATGGCATGAAGATGAATTTGATGGTCTTTTAGCAAGAGCAATCCAGCATGAGATGGATCATCTAAATGGGATATTTATTGTAGATAGGGTGTCAGAAACTCAGAAGATTAAATATAAAAAAGAATTAAAAGAGTTGGCCACAGAATCAAAAATTAGGGAAAAGATTAAAAATAAAAATAAAGAAAATTTTGTTCTCTAACATTCCAAATTAAGGCCTAAGATTAATGCGTGTAGTGTTTATGGGTAATCCTGAATTTGCGATCCCGACATTAAAATTACTTCAAAAATCTAGACATAAACTATTAGCAGTTGTCTCTAATAAACCCAAACCAATTGGAAGAGGCCAATCTTTAAAATACACTCCTGTAGGAAAATATGCTAAGGAAAATAAAATCAAATTGCTTGAACCAGATACACTTAGAGGGGAAAAATTTAAAAATCAGTTAATTAATTTGAGAGCGGATATATTTTTGGTTGTAGCCTATAAAATTTTGCCTAAACAAATTATAAGCATTCCTATTCATGGGGCAGTTAACCTTCATTTATCCCTTTTGCCAAAATATAGGGGCGCTGCCCCTATTCAATGGGCATTAATGAATGGTGATGAAGAAACTGGCGTCACAGTTTTTCAAATAAGTGAAAAAGTGGATACCGGCGATATTTTGGCCCACCATGAGTTTCCTATTTACGATCATGACAATATGTTAACTCTTGGAACAAGATTATGTAAGGTAGGTGCAGAACTGATTATTAATACAATTGATAGAATTGAGGATGGAACGATTAGGAGTATTAAACAAGATCAAAGATCTGCTAGTCAAGCTCCAAAAATTACAAAAAAATTGCGCATTATAAATTGGGAATGGCCTGCATATAAAATTCACAACTGGGTTCGTGGCCTTTCTCCATATCCTTCAATGTACACAACCCTAGATGGGAAAATAATTAAAGTTTTTAAAACATTTTACAAAAAAGGCCCAACTTACGCCCCAGGAAAAATTTTTAAGGTGGATGATGATTCTATTATTGTTGGAACAGGTGATGGCCTTTTGGGATTACTGGAATTGCAATTGGAAGGTAAAAAAAAAGTAACAACAGAAGAGTTTTTAAGAGGTAGAGCAATTGAGAAAAATTTGGTTTTGGGAAAATGAAAATGGACTATCGTACTATTTCATACAAAATACTATACCAGTTTGAAAACAATTATAGAATCCCAGATATAAAAAGAAATATCTTATCAGAATTTCCCAGAAATAGCGATTTAAATCACAGAAGTACTGTCCTTGTAAATGAAATTGTTAGGTTTAAAGGAAGATTAGACTTGATGATCGCTTATATTTCTGGAAAAAAAACGCGATATCTAAATAAAAAACTATTAACTATTTTAAGAATTGGGTTCTACGAAATATTCTTTGATTCTAAGGTCCCTAATTATGCTGCTGTAAATTCTTCAGTCAACATTGCTAATAAAGTCACTAATAAAAAGACAAAAGGTTTTGCAAATGCCGTTTTGAGAAAACTTGTTAGGCAAAATAAAAAAAATGCTACTTGGTACAAGGAATTAGAAAGAAAGAAAGGTTGGTTATCTATACCCTTATGGATGGAGAACAGGTGGATGAGAAATTTTGGGAAGAAGAGCGTTATAAAGTTAGTTGATTTTTGCAATCAGCCCGCTAAAACTTTTTTAAGATGCGATGGATCACCAAGCTTAATGAAAAAAAATATATCTCTGCTTGATAAGGCAGGTATTGACACAGAATTATTTTCGCATCAATTTCTATTAGTTAAGTCAAATGAAAGTAAAGTA
>MDTE01193015.1_pt1 | contig 14500 bp, 9 predicted proteins | sample 811231 | NCBI WGS metagenome assembly MDTE01 (sample SAMN05326651, study PRJNA326480) | marine metagenome | isolation source: seawater | place: Indian Ocean: Red Sea | collected 2010 | reverse complement strand
GCAACAACTTCCAGTTCGGCATCGGGCTGACCTTCTTCACCGGCAAGCGGGACTGAGCAGGGGTGGCGGCAATGATCCACAGCGCCTCTGAGCACCACGTCGCTCTACCGGCAGCAGTTCTGTCCATCCTGGGGGGCTGTCTGCTCCTCTTCCCCGTATCTGCACACACCGCCCAGACCGAGAGAGATACGAGCTCCGAGACAGACGAGACCGCAGAGACCGAGGAAGAGCCCCCCCCCGAACCGCCACGGCGCCTGACGAAGGCACTCAAGCAATTCAAGGCAAAGCAGTGGGCTCTCGCGAGCCTCAGCCTCCACGCTGTACTGCGAGACGAAACGGCCAGCTATTTCCACGCCGACATCCGGTACTACCTGGCTTACTGCCTCGAACAGATGGGGCTCAACTACTCGGCCGTAGAGGAGTACAACCGCTTCCTAGAAGGGGCCGATCCGGAGAGCGTCGTCTTGGCCAAGGGCGTCAAGAGATCCGTCTCCCTGGCGCGCCGAATGGACGCAGGGTGGCTCCTGGCACCGGGACTGGCGAAGCTGGACACGTCGCAGGTCTCGGCTGGCTTTCAGGGGCCGGCCATGTTTTGGGTCGGCAACCATCACTACACCAACAGTCGATGGGCGGTGGCCCGCGCCTACCTATCGATGGTGCCCAAGGACACTGAGTACTATGCCCAAGCCCGCATGCTGGAAGGCATCACGCTGACCCGCGAGAAGAAGCCCGTTGAGGCGGTGGCGCCGCTCGAAGCCGCGGTGACGGCAGCCCGGGCTCGAGCTAGCCAGGACAACACCTGGGAAGTGGCCAACATCAACCTAGGCCGAGCCTATTACGCCATTGGGAACTTCGAGCGGGCCATCGAGCACTTCGAGCGCACGCCTCGGCAGTCCCCCCTGTGGTTCGAGTCCATGTACGAGGCGGCGTGGGCGTACTTCCGTCTGAACCGACTTTCCGGCGCCCTCTCGCACCTGCAGTCCGTGAACTCGCCTTTCTTTCAGGGCGTCTATCACCCCGATGCCGCCCTGTTGCGCATCCTGTTGCTCTACTTCTTGTGCAAGTACATCGACGGGCAGGACCTCCTGAATCAGTTCACCGACAGTCACTACCCCATCTCCGACGGCATCCAGAAGGCTATCGATCAAGCGCAGCGCGATCCCGACCGACTCTTCAAGGCGCTCTACACCTGGAAGACCTCAGGCAAGCAAGCCGGCGTGTTGCTGCCCGACCCCGTGAAGCAACACTTCGCCACCGATGAAGCCCTGGTGCGCATCGGCAAGTACTTGGAAGGCATCGATCAGGAGCTAGAAGCCATCGACCAACTGAAGACTGGTTGGGAGCGCTCGAAGCTGCGCAAGGAGTTAGGCAAGGCTCTACAGGACCGTCGCACCGAAGCGACAGAGAAGAAGGGCAAGCAGGCTCTCGCCAAGCTGAGAGGCATGCACGCGATGCTGCAGGGCCACCTGGGGAATGCTGAGCTGTACAAGGTGGAGTTGATCACGGCAGAAAAGAACGTCTATGACGCGGCTTTCCGTGGTCAAATCCGAGAAAAGATCGCGACCCGAAAGATGGACCCCAACGTACCCCAGGGCTATCGCTTCTGGCCGTTCGAGGGCGAGTACTGGATCGACGAGTTGGGCTGGTACGAGGTCAACACCATCAACGAGTGTCTCGAGATTCAGCGCTGAGACGCTCCTTCGTTTAGCCCGCAGAGGGTGGGCGAGCCCACCTCTCCAGTTCATCGGGTAGCGCAGGCACAACCTCTCCCGCCTTGCGCATCAAGTCCTCCACCTGCGACAGCTGCGAGCGAATGGCGAGTATCGATGTGGAGTCCGCTAGCTCCACCGCGATGAGCAGCGCATCCACAAGGACTCGATGGGCGTCCCCAAACTGCATGAGCGCAAGGTGGGGTAAGGCGAGCGAATAGAGCGCCTGACCTTCTTCGAGGCGTCGCCCCATGGCGCGCCATTGCTCCCTAGCCTCTACAAACGCGTCAATAGCCTCCTGATGCTGTTCGAAGCTGAGGCGGCCATGACCCAGCTGATACCAGACATTGGCCACCATCTCCCTTGCTCGCTCGCCATCTGCACCCTCCCCTTGCCAGGCAGAGAGCCGCTCCATCAAGCCCTCTGCGTCACGTTCGAGCGCCTGCCGATTGCCGAGCCGTACCGCGAGATCCAGTAGCTCGACATGCGTCTCCAGCGCATCGAGGGGAGCCCCAGCAGCTGCGTAGTCCTCAGCAGCGGCCAGATAGGACTCGCGACCCTCGCGGAGGCGGCCAGCATCCGTAAGAGCTCGGCCCAGGTTGTACCTGGAGTTGCCGGTGCGATCCGACGCCCCCAAGGTGGTGCGAATACTCACCGCACTTCGGAGCGCAACAGCAGCCAGGAGCGGCCTGCCGAGCTCGACCAGCGCAACCCCCGTATTGTTCAGGGCATCCGACAGCTCTCGTTGCCGTGCCATCCGTTCATACACAATGGTCGCGTCCTCATAGTTCAGAGCAGCCAGTTCCCAGGCCCCCTTCTGTGCAAGATGCCAGCCCATGGAAAAGGCGAGGTCTGCAAATGGAAGGGCGACGGGGAGAGATTCCGGCGTTGAGCCGGGAGCCAACTGCAGCACCTGAGCCCGCTCCACACCGGCGAGGCCCACCCGGCAGACCTGCAAGGCGGCCTCAGCGTTGCCGTCCTCGGCGAGGGCATCGGCAAGCTCAGGACGATAGTCCAGGCGCTCAGGGTACAATTCGGTCAACAAGCGACGGGCAAACAGCGCTACGGTCCGATTGTCCGCCGATTCGGCAGCCAGAGCCACCGCCAACAGCTCGCTCTCCCCGTCGGGGTTCATCCCCCGAGCCACTCCCAGCGAGTCTGCGACAAGGGGCGCGCTCAAGGCCGAGGTCTGGTTCAGCGACCGCTCCAAGTGAGCAAGCAGGGCGACGTGGGTACGAATCGCCGGATCGGCGGGCCAGGTGGCCTCTGCACGCTGTAGTTGCTCACGATAGGGGCCCCAGCTTCCCTCGGCCGCCATTTGACGGAGTGCGTCGATTCGCTCCAACGGCGCCAACCGCACCTCGGAGGGGTCGAGCAAGCCGGGCAGCGAAGCATCTGAGGAGCGGAGACCTCGAAGGGCTGCGACTAAGCGCCGAGCCAGTTGTCCGTTGGGATCGGGGACATCTTGAAGTTGCGTAGTCCACAGGATCTCGCCCCCACGAGTGGTCTCGATCCGAGCATGGTCGGGACCACGCACCAGGAGCCAGGGCAGCCGACGAGTCTCTGCCGCGCTGCGCGCCCGCAGCAGGCGCCCTGGTGCAGGCCCAGCCAACACATCCCCCAGCGTCGCGTCAGCGCTGACAGGCCAGAGCCGCATGGGGACCAAGGCCAATGACCGCGTGACCTCAGCCTCCAGTACTGCTGCAGAAGGCCCCTCTCCCGAGGGCTCGGACGACAATTCGGCCACAACAAGGACGGGCTGGCCAACCAAAGAAACCAGCACATCTCCACTGTGACGAGTCGTGGCGCAACCACTCAAGAACAGCAACTGAAGCAGCCAGCAAATCGATGCTAAAGCCGACGCGACTTGGGCCCCGTGTTGGGGCACGATCCCTGATGTGACCCTAGGCATCTACATACACATCCCGTTCTGCAGGTTGAAGTGCCCGTACTGCGACTTCAACACGTATGCAGGGATTTCGGATCTCATTCCTACCTACATGAGAGCTCTAGAGGCCGAGCTTGAGCTTCGGCTGGAGAGCTGGGGTGGACCGGGGCTGCCAGACACGGTGTTCTTTGGCGGTGGGACTCCCTCGTTGGTTCCCGGACCCGACATTGCACGTCTTCTCTCTCGGATCACGGAACGCACAGGACAGACTCCATCAGAGATCACCTTGGAGGTGAATCCCGGCACCATCGACGACGATGGACTCGCTGCCTTGATGGATGCTGGGGTGAATCGTCTGAGCGTAGGATGCCAGACCTTCCAACAGCACTTACTGTCCTCTCTCGGGCGCTTGCACACCGTAGCGGACTCGTTACGCACCCTGGACTCCGCAAGGACTGCAGGATTCAACAACCTCAGCCTCGACCTCATGTATGGGCTCAGTGGCCAGAGCATCCAGGACTGGGAACGAGATCTGCAGGTGGCGCAGGCTCAGGGGGTACCTCACGTGTCCCTCTACAACCTAACCATCGAAGAGGGCACCCCATTTGCTCGTCTGAAGGCCGACGGACAACTGCCACTGCCCGATGAAGATGTGCAAAAGACGATGTACGAACTTGCCGTGCAACGTTCTGGTGAGGCCGGACTCCAACGCTACGAGATCTCCAACTTCGCTCGACCCGACTACGAGTGCCGCCACAACCGGATTTACTGGGACAGCGATTCGTGGCTGGCCCTTGGTGCCGGAGCCCACGGATTCCAGCGAGCCGCGGGCGCCTACGGGCGTCGCTGGTGGAACCTACGCAATCCTCGGCGCTACATCGACTGCGCTCTGGGCGGCACCCTCCCGGAGGATGGATTCGAGTTGCTCGACCGGAAGGCAGCGATGACCGAGGAGTTGATGCTGGGGCTTCGGGTGCGAGAAGGGCTCCAACTGGACCGTTTCTTCGCTCGTTTCGACGCCGACGCCATCCAACTCCTTCAGCCCGCTCTGGCCGAAATGCAGGCGGCGGGAAAAGTGGAAGTCGACGGCGGGGCAGTCCACCTCACAGAACCATCTGGAATTATTGCTGATTACATCATCTCACGCCTCGCCAGGATGCTTGACAGAGCCCCATCGTCCGGTATCGTGACGCCGGCTATAGCGCACAGCATGGGCCGTCTGGAGCGGGAAGTGCTACCAGTCGACAACTGAGGTGCCCACGGAGACGTAACAAGCCTTGCCCACAAAACCCGCTGGTCAGGGGACCGGAGCGGATGCTCTGGACCCTTCTCCCGTTGCCATCGATGGAACCGACGAGCCGTCGGAGTTCGGTGACGACCTGGCAGAGCTTTTGTCCGAAGCCCTAGCAGGGGCTAGCAAAGCCAAGAAGGCACCCGCTTCGGATGGCTCGTCACAGTTGACCCTCAGCGACGGTGACAACACTGAAGACCAAGAGGGCTCGGAGGCTGTCGAGGCTGACGGCGATGACTTCGAGGACTTTGATCTCGACATGGAGATCGATCAGACGGTGGCCGACTTGCCCGAGACCTTCCTGAGCATCGAGGACGAGGACGAGGACGAGCCCACATCGGACATCGAAGAGCAGGCCGACGTGAGCCTCGCCGACCTCTCAGAAGCCATCGAGTCCGCTCTCACAGAGGAAGCTGAAGACGACGAATTGAGCCTGGCAGATCTCTCCGAAGCTGTGGAGTCGGCCATCTCCGATACAGAAGAAGAGAGCGGAGACGACGACGAACTGAGCCTGGCGGACCTCTCCCAAGCCGTCGAGTCAGCGATCTCTGAGGGGGCGGAAGAGATCGAAGAGGAAGAGGAGGTCGGCTTCAACATCGATGCGGCGGCTGAAATCGACAAGCTTCTCTCGACCTCCTTTGCCCTCGACGGCGACCTGTCCGATGAGAATCCCGATCTCGCATTCCCCGACTTTGGTGAAGACGAAGAGGAAGCCGACGACGACTTCTCTTTCCTTGGCGAGCGCTGGGGTGGCGAAGACAAAGCCGCGGATGAGCCCGAGGCAGCTCCGGCCGAGCAGAAGGCCCCACAGAAGCAACCGAAGAAAAAGACGCGCAAGAGTGCAAAGGCTGAGACCGCAAGAGAAGCTGAAGCTGAGGCGCTGCCCGATCGCAGAGACGATGAGATCAAGCACCTGCGGGGCCAGGTGGCCGAGCTACACCGACAACTGAAAGACCAGGACCTGGAGCTCCGCACAGGGGCCGAGCGGCTGGAGTTGCTCCAAGCTCAGGTTGTTCAGTCGGCCCGACAATCCGCCAACATTGGCCGGGAGTTCGATGCGCTTCGCCGGCGTTCCGAGCGTGACCGGGAAGACCAACAGAAGTTCGCAGGGGAAAAGATCCTCAAAGAGTTCCTGAGCGTACTGGACAATCTAGAACGGGCGATGAGCCATGCCGGCGACGAGCTGGACTCGCCCCTGGGCCAAGGCGTCTCCATGACATTGGATCAGTTCATCGCTGCACTCGACCGGAGTGGTGGAGAACGGATCCTGCCGGAGCCAGGAGACGGGTTCGACCCAACCTTCCACGAAGCAGTCGGGCAAGAACACCATCCCAGCATCGAGCAAGGGAAGATCGTCGAGCGCCTTCAGACGGGGCTCTCCTTGCATGGCCGCCTGCTGCGAGCTGCAATGGTGTCGGTGAGTCTCGGCCCTAGTGATGGCGACCCCGAACCCAGCAAGAAGAAGACTCGTAAGAAAGCAACGGAGAAATCAGCAAAGGGCACCGATGAGGCCAAAGCTGATGCTGCAAGCCCAGCCGAAGAAGCTGTCGAAGCGGGAACTGCAAGTACTGAGGGCAACGAGGTAGAGTCTGCAGGACCGTCCGACACCAAAGCGGCTAAGCGCACAAAGAAGCGCTCGGCGGCCAAGGGCAAGGGGGGTCGAAAGCAGTCCAGGAAGAAGCGGAAGAAATAATTGCCAGGCGACGGTGTCGGGGGGCCCCGAACACCAGAAGCCACATCGCGCATCGGAATTGGAATGAGCGGCAAGATCATTGGAATCGACCTCGGAACGACGAACTCCTGCGTAGCTGTCATGGAGGGCGGCCAGAGCGTTGTCATCCCCAATCCGGAGGGGAGCCGAACAACACCCTCAGTGGTCGCGTTCGGTGATGACGGCGAGCGGATGGTGGGACAGATCGCAAGACGACAGGCCCTAACCAATCCAGAGAGCACGCTGTTCGCGGTCAAGCGCCTGATTGGGCGTAAGTTCGAGGATGAGGGAGTCTCCCTCATGAAGGGAACAGCTCCGTTCACTATTGCGGCTGCTGACAATGGTGACGCCTGGGTAAGCGTCGCTGGGGAAGACCGGTCGCCAGCCCAGATCAGCGCCATGATCTTGGAAGAGATCAAGGCCATCGCCGAAGACTATTTAGGAGAGTCGGTCGAGCGAGCCATCATCACGGTGCCGGCTTACTTCAACGACGCCCAGCGACAGGCCACCAAGGATGCCGGCCGGCTCGCCGGCCTCGAGGTGCTTCGCATCATCAACGAGCCAACTGCTGCTGCGCTGGCATACGGTCTCGGCAAGACAGAGGATCAGCGCATCGCGGTCTTCGACCTCGGCGGTGGCACATTTGACATCTCGATCCTCGAACTCTCGGACGGGGTTTACGAGGTCAAGTCCACCTCGGGCGACACGTTCTTGGGTGGAGAGGACTACGACCAACGTCTTATCGATCACTGTATTGAGCAGTTCAAAGAGGAAAATGGCATCGACCTCCGAACGGATGCCATGGCTCTACAGCGACTCAAGGAAGCGGTAGAGAAGGCCAAGCACGAGCTATCCTCCGCTCTCGAGACCACGATCAATCTCCCCTTCATCACAGTAGACGATGAGGGGCCAAGACACCTGCAGTCGGACATCACCCGCGCCCAGTTCGAGTCCATGGTCTCCGACCTCAACGAGCGCCTTCGAGAACCCTGCGAACGGGCCCTGACTGACGCTGGGCTCGCCGGCGCGGAGCTCGATGACGTGCTGATGGTGGGCGGAATGACCCGCATGCCCAAGGTCCGCGAGACTGTGGCGGAGATCTTCGGCAAGGACCCCAACACCAACATCAACCCGGACGAAGTTGTAGCTGTGGGGGCGTCGATCCAGGGTTCCGTGCTGTCTGGCGACACCAAGGACGTACTGCTCCTCGACGTCACCCCGCTCTCCCTGGGCATCGAGACGGCTGGGGGTGTCTTCTACGCGCTCATACCTCGCAATACGACGATCCCCTGTAAGAAGAATGAGATCTTCACCACAGCCATGGACAACCAGCCCATGGTGAACGTTCACGTGGCCCAGGGTGAGCGTGAGATGATTGACGACAACCAGACTCTCTCACGATTTGAGCTCACTGGACTGCCCCCCGCTCCCCGGGGTCTACCGCAGATCGAGGTCGGCTTTGAAATCGATGCGAACGGCATCCTCCATGTAGCCGCCAAGGATCTGGGAACCGGAATGAAGCAAGAGGTCCAGGTGACCTCACGCTCCGGGCTGACCGAAGAAGACATCGAGCGCATGCTCCGGGAAGCCGACATGCATCGCGAAGAGGACCGGATGCGCAAGGATCTGGTCGAGGCAAAGAACGACCTGGAGGGGTTGCTGTACACCTCGGAACGGAGCCTCGAAGAGTACGGAGAGAGCCTCGACTTCGATGCCCTCATCGCCATTCGCGAAGCCGTCTCACAAGCTCGGGATGCGCTGAACGGAACCAGCGTCACAGCCATGCGCCAGGCGCAGGAAGCGCTGGGGGAACAGGCTCGCAGCATTGCAGATGCCCTCTACGCCGGCGCCGTGGCCCAAGCGGACGAAATGGTCGACAGCGCCTTCGATGACGAGGACTCCGGTGGGGCGGACGACGAGGCGGCGGAGCAGGGCTCCGCTGCCGACGGCTGAGCGGCCGGTTTCGACGAACGCCGACGGCATCACGGAGGCCCAAGTGGGCTTAGCAGCAACGACAATCGTGGGTACGATGGACCAGGGCCATCCAGTGATGGTTTCAGAAAGCTTCCGTCGTTGAAACCGGACCTCTACGAACTGCTCGGCGTTCATCGCTCAGCCTCTGATGAAGAGCTGAAGAAGGCCTACCGGCAGCAGGCGCTGCGCTACCACCCCGATCGCAACCCAGGCGCTGAGGCCGAACGACGCTTCAAGGAGGTCACCTACGCGTACCAGGTGTTGTCCGACCGTGGTCGCCGAGTGCAATACGACCGGTTTGGACGGGTGTTCACCGATGGGCGCTCCCAGGGTCCCTTCGGGGTCGAGGACGAGGTCGACGTAGCAGCGATGGTCGGCAACTTCGTCCGCGACCTCTTCGGACGTCGCAAGCCTGCCGGGCCTGGAAACGCCCCCCACGACCTCCGCTACACCGTAACCATCAGCCTAGAAGAAGCGGCACGAGGAACTGAAAAGAGTGTTCGCTTCAACAGACAGGTCGGACAGGCGACGACCATGGAAGACCTGCGAGTGCACGTGCCCGCAGGGGTCTCCACCGGCCAAAAGCTCAAGGTGGCCGGCAAGGGGACCAGCTCCTCGGATGGCCCCGGCGGTGACCTGTACGTCGTGGTCAACGTAGTCGAGCACGCGTTCTTTCGTCGTCGCGGACCAGACATCTTCTGTGACGTCCCTGTCACTTATGCGCAGACTATCCTCGGAGCCGAGGTGACCGTACCTACCTTGTGGGGACCCGCCCTGATCCGTCTTCCACCAGCAACCCAACCCGGCACAGTTCTTACGCTGCGGAACCGAGGCTTGCCCTTGCTGGGTAAGGGCAAGGACCGCGAACAAGGGGACCAGTTCGTCAAGGTCCTCTTGGACATTCCAGAAGCTCTCGATGAGGCCGCGAAGGAGCGTCTGATCTCTCTGGACTCCGATCTCGCGGAGTCGCCATCGCGTCTCCGGGAGTTGTTCGAGGAGGCCCTCCTCGAGTGCGAGACCAGAAGCGTCCCTCAGGAGCGCGCATCATGAGGCTCTTGGGCCGACTGATCCTCACCGGAGCGCTGGCCGTTCTGCTCATGGGCGCCGGGCCTGGCTCGCGAGCGGAAGTGCGCGCATGGAAGCAGGTAGAAGTCGCGGCACAAGGCGACAATGCGGCCCGCGCCATGGAACAACTGCAGCGCTTTCTGACGAAATTCCCCGAGAGCAGTCATCGGCTAGAGGCTCTTCGACTTCAAGGCATCGCAGGCATGGAGTTGGGCCAGTGGACACTGGCCAGGGAGAGCTTGGAGAGCTACTTGAGCGCTGGTGGGCGCACCGACCTCCCCGACATCCAGTTCCGGCTCGCGATCTGCTTGGCACGGGAAGACCGCATCGATGCAGCACCCGCAGCGCTCCGAAACGTGGCCGTCAACGACTCCAGCGACGAGCGAGCTGCCACAGCTGCCCGTGAGCTCGTCGGCCTCCACAGCTTTCACGGAGCGTGGCGCAAGGTGCTCCAGGCCCAAGGCCTGCTGCTGGATCGGCAGTTGTTCGATCCGGCCATCGACATCAGCTACTCAAAGCAGGCGGCCGAGGTGTTCTCAGACGCCGCCCTCCAGTCGCTCTCCCGAGGTACAGACTCGCCCTCCGTCCGCGGGTTAGCTGGCTACTTGTTGCTGGATAGAACAGGGCAACTGGTGGACAGCCCGGAGACCGAAGGCGCCCGTCGTCGCTATGCATCCAATCACCCCGAACATCCCCTGATTGCACTGGTCCCCGGAGGCGCGGGCATGGCAGCCATTCCGGAAGACACCCGCCCCGACGTCGTGGGTGTTCTGCTCCCGCTCAGCGGTCGCTACGCGGCACCGGGTGAGCTCGCCCTGCGGGGGATCTCCCTCGCCAAGGCCTCAGCCCTGGCTCGAGGGTGGTCCGATGTGGAGTTGGTTCCCATCGACACCGCCGGCGATCCTGAGCAGGCCACTGCGGGGCTCCGAACCCTGGTGGAACAACACAAGGTGATCGCCGTACTCGGCCCCATGCTGAGCTCCGAAGGCGAGGCCATCCTGAGCACAGCCGACGAACTGGGTGTGCCTGTGTTGATGATGGTGCAGCGCCCCGGCCTGGCCCAGGACACGGAGTGCGTGTTCAATACCTGGGTCACGGCAGAAGAACAGGTCGATGCCCTCGTGGAGCATGCGGTAGACCGGCTGGGCGTCACTCGATTCGCCATTGCCTATCCCGCAAAAGCTGGCAGCGCTCGTCTGGTGGAGCGCTTCTGGTCTCGACTGGAGTCGGCGGGAGGACTCGTCGCCGCCATTGAGTCCTATGCGCCGGATGCCACAGACTTCCGTGAGACGGCCCGGCGCCTCAAGGGGAGCCACTACCTGGCCCTCCCACCAGGCGAAGCCGACCTAGTGCTCCCGTTCCTCGAGGGTCGCACGAAACCGCAGCTAGACAGCACCCCACCCCGCTTGAGGACGGTAACCCGTTCCGTAGCCCAGCCCGACGTCGCCGCGCAGGATGCAGCGGAAACATTGGACAAGGTGGCAGACGTGAGCGCAGACGCGGAGGGAGACAGCGCTCCACCAAAACCCACTGTCTGGATCTCACCGTCCACCAAGGAGCCCATCTCCGACGAGGAGTTGGTTCCAGGGGTCGACTTCCAGGCCGTGTTCGTGCCCGACAACTACAAGCGAGTCAGCATGCTCGCCCCCGGTCTGCTCTTTGAAGAGATCAACCTGGGAGGCCACCTCAAGGAAAAGGACTATCCGAAGGTCGTCCTCATGGGTGGAGCAGCCCTCAACCACCCAGACTTGGTGGCTCGAGCCGGCAAGTACACCGAAGGAACCGTCATCGTGGACGGATTCTTCCTGGACAGCCCCTCCGAGTCCGTCCAGGCCTTCAAGGCGGCCTACACGGAAGCCTACGGTGTCGACCCCTCCATCTTGGAGGCCAACTCCTACGACACCGCCCTGTTGGTCTTTCAGTTACTGGCAAACGAGGACATCAGAAGTCGCCGCGAGCTCCGACAACGACTTCGCCTCACCACTCCCATTGAGTCCGTGACGGGAGCCCGCGGACTGGGCATCGATGGTGAGATGCGCCATGAGATGTTGACGCTGACCGTAGAGAAGGGAGCCATTGTCCAGACCTGGCCCCCGCCCGCTCCTGTGATCCTCGAGCCGACCGAGGCTGAGGATGCCAAGGATACTGGCGAGACATCAGCCACCAGCTCGCCTACCCGTGATGACACGGCACCCAAGCCGGCATCCGCGGAGGCCCCTGCTCCCTGATGGACCCCGGTGCCCAGGCCCCTCCTCTCTCCAGGCGAACCGAGTTCGAAGCCATTGACCGCTGGCTCGACCTCCTCCGCACCGGGTCCGAGGACATACTCGTGCCCGCAGGGGACGACGCGGCATGGCTCTCCGTGAACGCACCCATCGCCATGTCGGTAGACCGCATGGAAGAAGGGGTTCACTTTCGGCGCGAATGGTGTGCGCCGGAAGACCTAGGCTGGAAAGCCCTCGCCTCAGCCCTCAGCGACCTGGCGTCTACACGAGCGCGCCCAGTCGGCTTCCTCACGACCCTCTCTCTCAGCCCCAGCGACTTCGACAACCCCGACTGGATTGACGGTGTCGTAAGAGGGATGGCCGCCGCGGCAGAGGCATTCGATGCCGGGCCGGTGCTCGGTGGCGACACCGTCCGCAGTATCTCGGGCCTTGGGGTCGGAGTGACGGTGGTCGGCGTGGGAGAGGACGGCATCGCCCCGTTGCTTCGCAGCGGAGCCCGGGCTGGGGACCTCGTCCAGTTGAGTGGCGACTGTGGGTGGGCAGCGCTCTGTCTGACCAAGCTGATGGAGGGAGGAGCAGAGGCAGCAGCCCAGCTCTCCCAGGAAGCCCAGCTTGCCTGGCGGCGTCCCAGGCCAAGGCTGGACCTCCGTCGCACATTGGCTAACGCCACCGCAGGCATTGATGTGTCTGATGGCCTACTCGCCGATGCGGAGCACCTGAGCCGAGCCTCGGATGTCCGTCTGGTGCTGAACAGAGATGCCTGCGTGAGTTCCGGTCTTCGTCGCGCAGCCGGCCCTGACCTCGCGGAGACGCTCGCTCTAGGGGGCGGCGAGGATTACCAGCTGCTCATCACTGCGCCCCAGGTGCTAGATGGCTTTGTGACAATAGGACACGTCGAGTCGGGTACGGGCCTGGCCTGGGGGAACTCTGAGCCCATCGACCTTCAACTGTGGCAAGGCTGGGACCACGGGAGCACAGTTTGAATCCCGCACTGGCCACTGAAGCCATCGACTGGACCCAGGCCGCACCCACCTTGTGGGGACACCTGGCCATCATCGCAGCACTGTTGGTCGTCTCGGCCTTCTTCGCGGGCTCGGAGAGTGCCCTCTTCTCTCTGGATCGCTACGCCATGGATCGGCTGACCAGCCCCGAGAGAGGAGCCAGGGGAAGAGCTCTTCTCAAGCTGTTGTCCAACCCACGCAAGCTCCTCGCCACTCTGCTCCTGGGCAACGAGTTGGTGAATATCACCATCACAGTGGTCGGTGCGAACCTCGTGTTCGAGCTCTGGCAGGACCACAATGCAGTGCCTTGGTGGTTCAACATCCTGGCTGTCACCCCACTGCTCCTGATCTTCGGCGAGATCACCCCCAAGGCCATCGCAGTGCGCTCATCGGAAGCCTGGGCGAGTTTTGTGGCCCTTCCCCTGGCGGCGTTCTGGACGCTGGTCACGCCCATCCGCGGCCTGCTGGAGGGTGCCGCAGACCTCCTGCTGCCACGAAAGTTCGTGGATGCCGAGGACCCCCTCCCTGCTGCTCTGGAAGAGGCCCAGTTCAAGGCACTGGTCGACCTCGGCAAGAGCCAAGGCGTGCTCGACTCCGAAGAAGCCGAGATGATTCACCGGGTCTTCGACCTATCCGAGACACCGGTCTCTCGGCTCATGACCTCGCGTGCTGATCTGGTCTGCGTCGCTCGGGGAGCGCCCCTGCCCGATGTGCTCGACCAGGCTCTAGATGGTGGCTACTCACGACTGCCGGTCCACGCCGGCGACCCCGACAACATCAAAGGGATCCTCCTCACGAAGGATCTCCTGCGCTTTCGGTGGCATCGCGAAGAGTTGTTCGCGCGCAGCCTGGACGCCCTGATCAAGCCTGCCTACTTCGTCCCACCCAGCAAGCCGGCTGATGAGCTGCTTCGTGAGTTCCAACAAACGCGCGGCCACATGGCGGTCGTGATCGACGAGTACGGAGCAGTGCTCGGTGTGGTCACGATGCAAGACGTTCTGGACGAACTCTTCGAGCCGTTCAACGAAGGGCTGCAGAACCTTGGGCCGGACAATGACATGTTGCGTATCGAGCGTATCGGAGAGGGCACCTACCGGGTCCCGGCTCGACTCGAAGTGACCGAGTGGAATCGTAGGCTGAGTCCCCAGATCCCCGAAGGGGACTCCTACACCACGGTGGCTGGATACATCTTTCATCTCTTCGGCCGTCTACCGGCCAAGGGAGACCAGACCTCCGACAATCGCTGGATGTTCCATGTCTCCGGGGTCGAAGGCACCCGGTTGACTCAGATCACCGCGGTACGCCGGGACCGCCGCACGAAGAAGACTCCGGGGAGCACCAAGACATGACTGTTCTTTGGTTGCTGATCCTCCTCTGCGTCATTCTTGAGGGCTTCTTCTCGGGGTCCGAATTGTCCCTGGTCTCCACCGACAAGCTCGCGGTCCGCACCCAGAAGGACAGTGGGAATCGCTCGGCACAGCTCCTGGCCCGCTTTCTGGAAGAGCCCGAGCGGATCCTGACCACAACGCTCATTGGAACGAACGTGTCCGTGGTCTCGGCAACCACTCTGTTCGCGGTCGTAGTGCACAAGAGTTCCTGGATCCCCGATGAACGAGCCTCGCTGCTCACCATTCTC
>MDTE01183870.1_pt1 | contig 14500 bp, 5 predicted proteins | sample 811231 | NCBI WGS metagenome assembly MDTE01 (sample SAMN05326651, study PRJNA326480) | marine metagenome | isolation source: seawater | place: Indian Ocean: Red Sea | collected 2010 | reverse complement strand
TGGGAGCAACTATTTAATAAGGACTTAAATGCAGACGCTGTTCTTGAAGGATCTGCTGATACTGATACCTTTACCCTATATTCAGCCAAAACAGGTGGTGTTGCTTTATCACTAAATGCAGTTGCCTATGACGAAGCTGGAGAACCAGTGACTGACGAAGAAGGCGCAGAAATTGTTCAAAAAACTGATATTGCTCAGGGTGATGTTAACTTAGTTGCTGCTACTGCTACTAAGGCCAACTTCACAACAATGTCAACTGCGGCTGAAACACTACAAGTTTTAGTTGCAGGTGATGCTGGTTCTGATAATGAAGGTAAATATCAGGTCTGGACTACAACTCAAGACGGTGAAGTCTTCTTGAAGGAAGGATACACTTACTGGGGACAGTTGGATAAGGTTGATGCTAACGGTGATGTTGTCTATGAAGCTGACGGTGTTACTCCAGTTCCAGGTAAGTGGGCTAAACTTGATTCTGACGGAAATGAGTTAACTCCAACTAACGCATTTGATAACTGGTTCACAGCGGATCAGGCTATTGCTGCTGGATTAGAGACAACATTTAGTACTGATATTGATGGAAACGGAGTTTACTACGGTGGAGATCTTGATGGTGATGGTCTTGATGATCAGGCCTATAAGATTGTTGGTGAATTTGGACCAATGACTGTTAAGAACAAAAAGGGTATTGCTCTTGATAGTTCCACAGCAAATTATGAAATTGTTTCTTCAACTAAGATCCTTAAAGGTGCAAATAAAGGTGGATACTACCTAGCTCTTGAAGGTTATGCGGGTACTGATTTGGATGGTAAGTATTCGACATGGGAAGTTAATAGTGGTGCCAAGATCGTCAAGGAAGCTGCATGGGAGACTTCAGCAGATTACTTTGAGGGTGGAGCTGAGCAAATTTTCTCATATGACATAAACCAAGATGGAGTTGCAGGATTAAATATTGGTATATTTAATGCTGGTGGTGGTTTAACACTTAGTTCGGGAGATAATAACGTTGCTTTAGTAACTGATGGTGGTGCCCCAGTTGTACTTCAAGAGAAAAAAGGTAAGAAATTTAAAGATCTCAAAACTGATAAAGCTAGTTATACAGTTAAGGCGGTTGCTTCGGTAACAGTAGATGCTGCTCCTGTTAATCAGGCTGTGCTTGTATCGAAGAATAAGAAAACAATAAAGATTGCTTCTTATGATGCAGATTGGACTTTTGAATCTATGTCTAAGGTCATAAAAACAGGAACAGAAGCTTACTACCAAGCTGAAATTGACTTTGATTTAGATATTAATGCAGATGAATTTGTTGCTGTTTCCGCAGCAGGTGGTACTGGTTATGTTTCTGAACTTCTAGTTTCTTCAGTTGAAGCTAGTGAAGTTGCTGATGAAAATCCTGAATTCCAGCTATTCAAGTCAATTGATGGTGCTGCTTCCATTAAATTTGATGCAACTTCTAACGGTGAGATCGATCAAGAATTGTTAATTCAAGACAACAAGGGCAAGACTATAAAATTCAATGCTGGTGGTTTTGAAATGTCGAAAATTATAGCAGCGGATACAGATGAAGCTGATGATAATCCCTTTGATCAATTGAAACTAGCAGCTGCAAAAGGTACAAAATTCCTGAAGGTTTACACTTTCACCCCTGATGATCCTACAGTTCTTGATGAAAACATAACTACAACTATAAGTAAAAAATTAAAAACTGGTTCAGACGATTATTACACTGCTGAAGTTGATTTCAATACTGACTTTAACGACGACGGTATCATTGGTAAGGGTTATGCTGATGTAGCAGTCACAGGTGTTGGCGCCGAAGCTATTACTGCTCAGTATGATGAAAACAAGAAAGCTTTCTATGAAACTGGAGCTTCTACCTTCTCACTATTTGCTAAGAATGGTAAGAAACAGCTAAAATCTTCATCTGGTAAATTTAACCTTGCTGGTGCTGGTGTAGTTGAGGATAAATTCTATTCTGTTTACGTCAATTCTAAGTCGAATGATTTGCAGGTTTACGAAATGGAAGATGCAACAGATTCTGATGACGCCCTAATAGGTAAAAAAGTAAAAGGCAAGGCAACCAAAGTTAAGTATAAGAAATCAATTGAAGACTATATGGAGGCAGAAATTGCCTTTAATTTGGACTTTGATGGCGATGGTGTCGTTGGAAAAGATTTAGATGGCAGTACCGTATTCGATGACCTTGATTTAGAATTAGTTGAAGATTCAGGTTCACTTGCATCTTATACAGATATCACAGGTGCAATTTATGGTAAGTCTGTGGTACCAGATGGTTTAAATGCTATAGATACTCCTTTACTTTATAAGGGTAAGGCTCTTACAACTACTACATTTAAAGGGTTCGATTTCATGGGCTTAGACAGTTACGTTGATGCTGAAGCAGGGGAAACCATAAATGCGGTAATTTATAAAAATTCAAAGGGTAAAAATTCCTTTAAATATCTGGAATTAGGTTCAGGCACTGACTTCGACTATGTTAAATCAAAAGCTAGTGATGATATCTTGCTTAATTTAGGTGGTAAGAAGTTTACTAAAGGAAACTATGAATCTACATTTGTACAAGAACTAGATAATATTGATTAGTAATATAACTAACTATTATCTAAAAATTCAGAAAGAAAAACTTCTACCAATCGTGGAGGTTTTTCTTTTAGGGAATATTAATTCTTCAATTTATTAAATTATTGTTTTAAAGTCATAACTATTTCTCAAGTTATAAAAAAATAACGCAATATATGCGCTAAAATACCTAGGTTATTATTTTATGCATTAATTTTATTTATTTTGTTATGACTGATTCAACTGAGGAAAAAAGAGATCCTATTCTTGATTTCGAAGGAAAAAAATACGCTATACCATCACTAAGTGAAGAAACTCAAAAAGTTATTACAGGGATGAGAGTTGCTGATGCTCAGATCAGGTTCCAAAATGATTCTCTCAAGGTTCTTTCTGTAGGAAGGCAATCTATGGGCTTAAAGCTTAAAGAACTTTTAAAAGATGCTAGTCCAATAGAAGAAAATTAGAAATATCCTTCTAAGCTAAGGTTGATCTGTTTTAATTCCTCTCATAGCATCAAATGCCTTTTCCACAGCATCTGTAAGTAGACTTATTACAGGTTTGTTTCTCACAATAAAATTTACTGATACTGTTTGCCCAGCTTTGACTGGGTATTTTTTTCCTTTGCGTTCAAGATACTGTTTGTCTAGTTCTACTATTACAGGGAATTTAGGTTCTGGATTCATTTGGTTTTGTTGAACTACCTCTCTACCGAGGAGTTTTAAAGTGCCATTAATTTCTCCAAATTGAGTAAAAGGAAATGCACTCACCCGAACTTGTGCCTTCATATCCTCTTTTAAAAACCCTACATCCTGATTAGTGACAAATACTTTTGCCTGAACATCTCCTATTGGAACAATATTCATCATTATTTCTCCTGTATTGGCTGAGTATCCAGGACTTGAAGGCACCATTCCAAATACATAACCATCTATTGGTGATTTAAATAACTCATATTCTTGAGATTTAATTGTTTCTGCCAATTGCCTTTTTAATACAGATATTTCCTTTCGAATTTGTTCTACATTTTGGAGATATCCTGCAAAAAGTTCCCTTCTTCTTGCTTCAAGTTGTTCAATTTCACCATTTATATTTATTACTTTATTTTTTTGCTGCAACATTTGTAATTCTGCAACTGCTCCAACTTTATATAACGCCTCATACCTTTCCAGTATGATTCCTTCAGTTTCTTGTTGAAGGATTGTACTTTTTAATCTTGATAATAGACTATCTTTTTTTGCTTCAAATGATTTATCCTCTTCCGCTAGTCTTAATTCTTCTGATTTGAGCTGATTTTTTATAGATAAAATACGAGAGTTATTTATTTCTTGGTCGAATTTTAGTATTATTTGTCCTTTTTTAACTTTCTGCCCTTCTCTTACGGGTATTTCTGACACTATACCATTAGTTGGAGATTTTATAGGTCGCTCAGCTCCCTGAGACTCAAGATCACCTTGAGTTATAACAACTTCATCAATTCGCGCCACTACACTGTAAATAAAGCCGAATCCAACGCATCCAACAATTGCCCATTGCAATGATCTAGTCCATTTTGGTGCAGGCTTATATCTTATCTCTTGGTATTTTATTTGATTGTATTTAACATCTTCATCTGACCAACTTTGTTTGATTTTCGCAACTTTTTCTTTTATTTTATTTGGATAATCTTTTATTCTTGAGGTAACTTCTTTAAGAACCTTCTCCTTCTGTATATAGTCAAAGGAAGTAAATTTTTCTTTTACTCTATTTTTAGTCTTTAATATTTTCTTTGAAACATTCTTTTTAATAGTTTTTATATTTTTATTAATCAATAATTTTATATTTTCGAGTGGCATTTTTATATTTGAAATTTTATTAATAAATTTATTTTTAGTCATTTTTAGAAATTTTCTTGTTGTTTATACAAAGTTGAATATCTACCACCAAGTTTCAAAAGTTCTTCATGGTTTCCTTCTTCAACTAGACTTCCTTCATGCATTACCAGGATTTTGTCAGCATGTCTAAGACTACCTAATCTATGAGTAATGAAAAGAACAGTGCTACCTTTATATGCTTCAGCAAGATTCCTTGTTAGTCGTTGTTCAGTATCAACATCTAATGCACTAGTGGCTTCATCAAGTATTAGTAGCTTTGGTCTTTTTAAAACCATTCTTGCTATAGCAATTCTTTGCCTTTGCCCTCCTGAAAGAGACGACCCCCTTTCGCCTACAGAACTTGAATAACCACTTGGTAACTTTTCTATAAAATCATCAGCACATGCTATTTTAGCGGCCTTTGAAATGTCTTCAAAACTTGCATCAGGTCTAGTAAGCCCAATATTGGCTTGTACTGAACCATCAAAAAGAAGGCTATCTTGAGGAACTACTCCAATTTGAGATCTTAAAGAGTACAAATCTATTTTTGAGATATCATAATTGTCAACTCGGATAGTCCCATTTTCTGGATCATATAGTCTCGTTAAAAGTTTTAGTAAAGTGCTTTTACCAGATCCACTACTACCGACTATTCCTATAAAATCTCCTTCTTTTATTCTTAAACTTACATTTAATAATTGCATCGGTCCGGTATTCATAAATCTGAAATTTACCGATTCATATTGAATAGATCCTTTTATAGGCGGAATTGGAGGTAAGTTTTCTCCTGAAATTTCAATTTCCTCTGGATTGTCCACAATATCTGATAAACGCTCTAAGGATAAAGCTGTTTCTTGGAAATTCTGCCATAAACTAGATAATCTCAATAATGGAGATGTTACATTACTCGATAGGATCCTAAAAGCAATAAGTTGTCCCAATGTGAGTTTACCGTCAAGAACTAATATAGCTCCGAACCATATTATTATGAGTCCAGAAACTTGATTTAAAAATTGATTTGTAGATCCTGCAGCTGTACTTGTAATAGTGTTTCTAAAGCCTGCTTCAATTTGCCCTCCATAAAGTTGTTCCCAACGCCATTCGCTTGGTAATTCCATTCCTTGTCCTTTAACTGTTTCCATCCCTGATAAAGTTTCAACAAGATGGCTTTGTACTCTTGCATTGGCTTCTGCTCCCTCTCTAAGTTGTTTCCTTATTATTGGTGAAACTCCTATTGTGAGAGCAATAAACAATGGTACAACTCCTAGTGCTGCAAGTGTTAAAGGAACCGAATAGAGCATCATTACACCTATATATACAATTGAAAAAAAAGCATCCAATAAAACTGTAAGAGCTGTTCCGGTTAAAAAACTTCTTATTTTTTCAAGCTCACCAATTCTGCTGCTGATCTCACCAACAGGCCTTCTTGCAAAATAGGATAAAGGCAGTCTTAATAAGTGATTTATAATTGAGGCTCCCAGTGTAATATCAATTCTGTTAGTAGTATCAGAAAAAAGATAAGTCCTTAGTGATCCTAAAAGCGCTTGAGCCAAAGCCATTGCGATAAGCAAAGTTCCTAAGACATTTAAACTTGAGTAATTACCTTGACTGATTACAGCATCAATAATTTGTTGTATTAATAAAGGATTAAATAAACCAAGTAATTGAACAAAGAAACTTGTAACTACTACTTGTAGCAAGGCCCCTTTATGTTTTTTTATAGAGGGTATGAACCAACTTATTCCAAATCTTGATTTAGGCGTGTTTGCATTTTTTTCAACACACAAAAGCGAAACAACTTTTTCTTCGCTCCCATCTAATAAAATTGATGCATTAACCCATTCTTGCTCTTTATTGGGGTCGCTTACTAAAATCTCTTCATTTTTCGAATCCCACAAAATTATCGGTCTATTATCCATCATTAATATTGCTGGAAAAGGTGCTCTAGTTAATAATTCTTCTGAATTAGGTTGAAGACCACTTGCTCTTAGACCTAATAAATCTAATATTGCAGCTATGGTTTGAAGTCCAACAAAAGTTTCACTACCTGTTTCTATTTGATTATTTAGTATTCTTTTTATTACATCTTTTCTAAATGGTAAATCAAAATGCCTTGCAAGCATTCTTAAAACAGCAAAAGGTTCCTCTATTGATCCTTTACCTTTTTGATGTGGGAAGCTGCCATCTGATCTCAATCTGCCGTACCAATCTTCTAATGCTTCTTTTTGAAGATAAGTAACATTATCTTGAGAATTATTAGTTTCTTCATCTTTTTCTATAGCTATATTCGATTTTGTTTTTAATTTCGCAGATGTTGGAGGCCATTCTTTAGGGACTTGGATAAGTCTTCCTAATAATTTACCCTTAGTTTCTAATTGATTTATTTCACTAATAATTGAACCAGGTGCCTTTTCTTTAAAATTGCAACTGCTTACAAACCATCGTTTTTTTTCATTAGCTTCCAGATTAGGATTTCCAAAATCAAAATTAAGCACCTCTAACTTTTCTTTCTTACAGACTGATTTTGCCCATTTAAAAAGATCAACTTTAGATAAATTTGAAAAACTTTGTGCTTTTGTAGCAACTTCAAACAACTCGTAACAATCAACATTATTTGTATATAAATAATTTATCTTTTTCTTTTCAATAAAATCTAAAAATAAATCTCCAGGGAGAAGAAGACATTTTGTTTTTGTTGAAGCAGTAAATATATGGTCAGTATTACCTCTTAGTAAGGGCTTCAATCCTACTAAATCTCCTTTTAAGAAAATGCCTAAGGAAAAAGGCTCCTTCTTTTCATCATATCCTATTAAACGAATAGAACCTTCTAAGATAAGGTATACGCCCGCAGGTAAGGACTTAAGATCGTTCAAAGGTTGACCAGGTTTAAGATTCACAGAAGAAATTCTTTCCTTAATTAATATTTCTTCCTCTTCTGTTATGTTTATAAAAAATTTTAGAAAATTATTTATACTTTTCTGAGGAATATTTTTCATGATTTAAATTTTTTAACTAAGTTTTGCTAAGATTTTTTTTTAATTGATCTTTTAAACCTTCTAAAAGAAACTCTTCACCCAATTCAATAAGAAGTCTTTCTCTTAATTCATTTGTTAATTCTGTAGAAATAAGTTTTTCCATTCTAACAATTAGCCACCAATCTCCTAGCTTTTTTGGAGTCCAAAGTTGATTAGGACTACTTACCTGTAATAATTTTGCTAATAGGGGATGAGCTTGACTTAGAGGTACAGGTCCAATTTTGCCCCCTGTTTTCTTTTCAGGCCCTTCAGAATATTCTTGGCAAATTTCTTCAAAAGTACTTTCATTATTTTTTATTCTTAAAAATAACTCATTTGCAAGGAATTCATCTTTTACTCTTAATAGTGAATAAATAACTTTATCAAGATCTGTTTTTCTTTTTAGATAATGGGTTGGTATCCTATCATCTAAATTTTTCTCGCACCATTTCAACCATTTCCATCTGCGAATAAGAATTACTTGCCATTCTTTTCTGGAAAGTTGTTGTTGTTCCTCCCACATTTTAAGTTGATCTTGAGATTTTATTCCCAATTCATTTAGCCATTTTTTTCTAATATTTTCAAAAATCTCCTGTGAAGGGGGATCTAATTTCTGTATATGTTGATCAATTAAAAATTCTCTTTTCGCTTTTGGCAATAATCCCCAACTTGATAACTGTTCATAAGTAAATATTTTGTCTGATTCCATATTTTCCCATTTATAACTATAATTATAACTCTTTCGATGTATTTGATAATTTTATTAATTGATTCTTTAAACTTTAGATATTCATTTTCTAGATTTTTCTTTTTAAATAAGTATAGTTAGATAATTTATAAAATTTCTCTAAATTAGGGGTTTATTTTAATAATGGAGTTAATATTGAGTATAACAAAGATTATTAAATGGCTAATGTAATTGTTGAATCTAAAGGTAACGTAACAAGTCTTAAAGATGATATTACTGGAGTAATCTCTTTACAGGAAGGAGATAATATTTATGAAGCAAATTATAAAGGTAAACAATTAAAATTTGAAATTAATAATTTAAAATTTTTAGGAGCTGAAAATTTTTTAGATTCTAATAATCTTATCTATAAAAATAAAAATAATAATATTGTTTATAATTTTGAATTTAATGATGAATGGGAATATTTGAAAAATTGGGGTTCTAAAAAAATAACAATATTGAAAGATTCACAAGAATCTTATTACGATTATGAAGAGTACTATCAAGAAGATTTTAATGGTGATGAAGAAAATGGCATGGTCTACACAAATCTCGAGGAAAGTGGAGATTATATTTTAAAAAAAAATTCCCCTTCGAATTTATATGTAAACGATTCTTCAAGTCAATGGTCAATTACTGACAAAAATGGAAGCTACTTAAAGTATAAAAATGGAAAATATATAGCTGTTGCTGCTGAACAAAATGGAGGAATGAACTTATTTGTTCAAAAACACTCTAGTTCTAAAAATTTAAAAATTTATTATAGCGATTCTGGTGATTGGAGTTTTAAAAATAAAGACTATTATGTAGAGAAAAAAGGAACTTATGAATATTATGATGCTGAGATTTTCTTTGGAGTGGATTTTGATGGTGATGATGAAGTTGGATATGACTTAGAGGTTATTGAAAATAAAGGGTCACAATATTTTAAAAAGGATATTTATGGAAATCTTTATCTTGTTGATTCTTTAGTTGATGATCCTAATCCTTTATTTTATAAAAATGTTCAACTTAAAAATAATATTTTGGCTAATAAAACAGCTATTGCAGTTGAAATAATTGATGATGATCCAAAGATGATTTGGGAAAATAATAAGAATGGAGATTTAAATTTATGGACTTTTGATGAAAATTATCAATATGAATCTACCAATTTAATAAAGTACCAATCTTCAGAGTATTTTGAAACTGAACTTTTGTTTTCTCAAGATTTTGATGGTGATGAGGAAACAGGTTTTACTTTTAATAACCCCTTTGATGAAAATGGTTCTATTTATCTAGTTACTGACCAATTAGGGCATATTTATATTCAATCTATAGAAGAAGGCCAAGTAATTGATACTGATCCTATTTCTTTCAAAGGAATTCAAATTGACGCAAATTTTTTTAATGGATTTACTATATTAGGAGCAGAATCTTTCTCAGATTCTAATTACTTAGCACTTGAGAATAATAAAAATGGTGCAATAAAAATATATAGTGCTGACGAAGAGTGGAATTTACTTAAGACGTCTTTTGTTGATCTTGAATCAAATGCATATTTTGATGCTGAGGATAATTTCCAACAGGATTTTGATGGTGATGGTGAAGTTGGATATGACTTTTCGGCACCATTTGATAATTTTGGAGATATTTACCTAACTAAAGATCAAGTTGATAATATTTATGCCTATAACGGCAAAATTTCGGATAGTGATAAATATCCAATTTTTTATAAAGGTAGTCAGTTAAATAATACAAGTACAGAATTTCCTAACGCACAGATTTTTCAGAATTTTGATCTTCTTGGGGCTGAAAAAATAAATCAAGAAAATTATGCTGCTTTTGAGTCTGTTTTTACTGGAGACTTGGCTATTTGGAATCTTAGTGATAATTGGAATTATAGTTCTTTCGAAAAAATTTCATTTGAAACTGAGGAATATTATTTATCTGAATTTGCTTTTAGTCAAGATTTTAATGGAGACGATATCAAAGGTTTCTCATATTCTGAAGTGGAAAGCGAAGGAAATGTTGATCTCCTTTTCAATGATCAATTTGGAGAAGCCTATGTTTCAACTACCGCAGAAAATATCCCCGATATATTTACATCTTCAGCAAGTTTCGAAAAAGAGGCAATAACTTATAAGGGTTTAAATGTTTCAGAAAGTGATGAATTCTCAATTTTTGGAGATTCTCTAATCGCAGCTGAAACTATTGAAAATATAAATAAAGTTGCATGGAAAAAAACAGATAATGATCTCACAATATGGGATATGAATTCTGATTGGTCATTTGATAGTACTTCAAATGTTGAATTTCAGTCCTTAGAATATTTTCAATATGAAAGCCAATTTAATTTGGACTTTGATGGTGATGAAAATATTGGTATTGCATCTCAGATAGTAGAAAATGATAAATTTGTTGAGTTAATAACTGATAATATTGGATCTGTAATTATTAAAACTAGTGGAAATGATCAAGAATTATTTCCTACATATAATTTTGAAAAAATAAATACAAACAATTTTAGTGAATTAACAATATTGGCTGCTGATACTAACCTTTATAAAAATAAAATTGTTAATCAAATTGCTTGGGCAGAAAAAGATGAAATCAATAATATAGTCAATATAGAATTATGGGAGATGGATAATGATTGGAATTTTGTAGGTTCCGAAACGATTTCAAAGAATCTTAGCGATGGAAATATAAATCCTGAATATCAATTACAAGAATTAACTTTTGATACTGATTTTGATCTGGACGGTGATGTAGGTAATGGATATTTTGGTTTTTATCTTTTTTCAGTGCAGGAAGATTCCCCTGATCTTAATGGTAATACTTTTCTAAAATTAAAAACTTTAGATAATGCTTATATCGCTGAAAACTCAGAAACTAGTTGGGAAATTAAAATCAATAGTCAAAGTTTAACTGATAATTTTGATTTCGAAGGTTTAGATCCCTTCCAATCTTTGATGACTAAGTATGAGCTCGAGGCAGGAGATTTAGGAGATATAACAGTATTGGCTGCTGAGCAAATAAATGGAAAAAATAAAGTAGTCGTTGGTAATCAGTCCTCAATTTTTGTTTTTGGCGCTGATCTTAATTGGGTTATTGATTCGCAAGATTTGGATTTTTATAATACAACTTTTTTGACTTCTAATATTGGTATTCAAGATTCTAAATTTTATGATCAAGAACTACTCTTTAAAAAAGATTTTAGTGGCGATGGAAATATAGGTATCTATAAGCCTTTAGATTTTACTCTTGAAAATAATGGATTCATCCATGTCTATTATGATAAGAATGGAAACTATGATATACAGATTCCTGAGTGGAGTCCCTCAAGTGCCATTTATTTAAATGCCTCAATCTTTGCGGAAGACCCAGAAAATGAATTGAATTTTACAAACTACCCAGATATTAATATTTTATCAGTAGAAGGTTTAACAGATTTAAATGGAAACACAGATTATTATCTTTTGGTAGAAGAGAATGAAATAATTAAATTATATTCTACTAATACTTTTATGTATGATATTGAGGATGATGATGAGCAGAAAGGTCATTTTTTCTTTGAAGATAATGATGAAGATATTAATCAAGGATTATTATGGGAAGAATCAATTCAAGATTTCTTGTTATCCGATGGACTTGAGGGATTAGAGTATTTATTTAAGCAGGATTTTGATTCCAATAATGTTATTGGTAAATACCAATATTTAGATATTTCAGGAGAAACTGCACTTATCAAAGATACAAATAATAATTTGAGTGTTCTAAACTTATCTGATTTAGGATTTGATCTAAATGTTGGTAAAAACTTTGGCGAGAATTTTGATGCTTCACAGCTATCTTTATTAGAAGACCCAAATGAATCAGAGTTGTCAAATAAATTAATAGGGTTGACAAAGAAAAATAAACAAATTCTTGAAAATGTTAAATCTCCTTGGGAATTTTTGTCTGCCGAAACAATCTCTAATCAAAATAAAATTTTATTACAACATAAAAAAAAGAAGAATATTAAAGTATGGGATTTTGATGAGAATTGGAATTATAAGAAGTCTTCAAAAACTATTAAAAAAACTGAGCAAATATTTGAAAATGAAAATTTATTTGATTTTGATATTAATAATGATGGAATAATTGGAGAAAAATTTGAAAAGCTTGAACTTAATGGAGATGTTCAAATGCTTAAAGATCAGGGTGGCTTTTTATATTCCAAAATTGATTCAGAGGGAAATGCTCAATCAATTACCCAGAAAAATAAGAAGGTAAAGGTTGATAATCTTGGTGGATATGAAGTTGTATGTATTGATGAAATTAGTGGAAATAAAGTAGTTACAAAACACAAGAAAAAGAATTTATTAAAAATATGGGAAGCTGATGAAGCATGGAATTTAAATAAATCCAGTAAGTCTATCTCTTCTAAAACTGATTTGTTTTTTGAAGAAGAAACAAATTTTGATACTGATTTTGATAATGATGGTAAAGTTGGATTCGTTTATGAAGATATAGATTCAGATGGCTTAGTAATGCAAAAAAATCAGAATGGGTATGCCTCTGTAGTTGATGGTGCTGATACTAAATATTTGACTAATAAAAAAGGGAATAAAATTTCTTATAAAAAAGGATCTTGGGAATTGCAAGCTGCTGAAATAGTTGGAGATACAAATCAAATAGTCGTTAAACATAAAAAAAATACAAAAATAAAAATATGGAGTATGGATGATGATTGGAAATTTTCTAGCATTGAAAATCAATTAAAAATTTCTGATGAATTATTTTTTGAAAAAGAAACTATATTTGGATCTGATTTTGATAATGATGGATATATTGGACTAATTTATAGTGATATTGAAAATCAAGGCTTGGTTTTGCAAAAAAATCAAATTGGTAATGTTTCAATTATTGATGGGGGTAATAACACTTATTTGAAGAATAAAAATGATAAAAATGTTAATTTTAAAAATAAAAAATGGGAGTTGTTAGGAGCAGAAACTATTAATGAATCAAATCAAGCGGTTTGGAAACATTCTGGAAATGGTAATCTAAGTTTATGGAATTTAGATGAAAACTGGAAGTTTATAAATCAATCTAAAATTTTAGCCGGTTCAGATGCTTTCAATGAACTCCAAGTTTCCTTCGGTCAAATATTTTAATTTTTTAGACTTGATTTTTAAAGTTTAGTAATTACTGAATTTCTTATTTATATGATTAAGTTATCATTGGTTTGAAAAATAGCTAAATTATTATCCAATAAAGGTTGGATAATTGATGAATTTAAATAACCACTATTTTGTAATGATTCAGAAGTTGCAGAACCTTGATAATAGTCCCCTAAATTTTCATTTAAAGGATTAGAAAAAACTTCTTTTCCTATTTTGAAGAACGGTTGATAAATTTCAGGATTAGAAATTAATAATTTGGTTATACCATCTGTTATAAATAATGGGTTATTCTCGAAAGAACCCCACTCTGAACCATCAGATATCTCCCACATCTTAAGTTTATTTTTTTTGAAATTTGTAATGTCATAAAGACCTCCAGTATATGCAACAGTAAAGGTTCCTTTCTCAAATTTATATTGTCCAGTTCCATAAAAGATATTTAATTTATCTTCACCTTTCTTACTTATGATATTGTCTGATTCTTCTCCAAAGAAAATGAATTGGCCAGGTAATCCAGTTATTTCATCTGTTCCTGAAGAACCCGCTAAAATTTCATAATTACCAAAAGGTTCTGGGATTTCTGAAAAAAATGATGAAGAAGGTAGAAGATTATTTTCATTTAATAAATCTGTATTTAGTTTTGACAATGTTTCTTTTGATGCTTCTTCCAGCATGGCCTCAGTAATTAATTTATAAAGCTCAACTTCCACTTTATGAGAACTTATCTCATCCCAGTCAATTGTATCTAAGGAGAAAGTTTCTGCATGAGACGCAAGTTTAGGGTTTATTTCTGTCCAGTCAATTGCTTTTTTAGAATCTTCACTTAAAGCCGAATAATTGATTTGATCCCATTTTAATTTCTTATAATTTTTACCTAAATCAGTAAAATCTAAGTCGTTTATATCCTCCAGATTATCTAGATTTAATTTTTTAAAATTAACCTTAGAGAAATCTAAATCTGCAGCAACTTCTTTAGAGATATATTCTGTTGCCCAGTCAATAGAGTTATATAATTTAACAGCTTTAGTTGAAGAATTTAATTCTACCCAATCAATTGTATCTAGTGTAAAAGAATCTGCTTTGGCAGCTTTTTTAAGGTCAACTTGAGCCCAATCGATAGCAATTTTAGAAGCATCACTTAAAGCCGAATAATTAATCTCATCCCATTTTAATTTCTTA
>MDTE01180862.1_pt1 | contig 14500 bp, 11 predicted proteins | sample 811231 | NCBI WGS metagenome assembly MDTE01 (sample SAMN05326651, study PRJNA326480) | marine metagenome | isolation source: seawater | place: Indian Ocean: Red Sea | collected 2010 | reverse complement strand
GTTAGTCTTCTGGGTTAACCGCTTGAGCTTGAATGTGAATTCAAGCCTAGATAAATAACATCTTTAATGACAGAACCCGGCTTATAGATTATCTAGCAACACCTTTTTTTTGTTCCTATTTTGTACTAAAACCTCCAAAACCTTAGCTTGACTATTTTAATAAAACCCATACTATCCCAAATAATCCCATTATGGAGGGTGATTTGAAAATTATAAGTAAAAGAGAGTTTTTAAAAAACAATGTTTTTATCAAGTTTCGAAAACAAAATAGACAAGAAAGGTCGTGTTTCTGTGCCAGCAACTTTTAGATCACATTTAAGTTCAATGGGTTATAACGGATTTATAAGTTACCCCTCGTTTAACTACTCAGCTTTAGAAGCATGCTCACAAGATAGAATAGAAAAATTATCAAATGCAATCGACTCTTTAAATCCTTTTGAAGAAAGAAGAGATTACTTTGCAACTTCTATTTTATCTGAGTGTGAAAATTTACAATTTGATACGGAGGGAAGAGTTTCGATATCAGAAAAATTATTAAAGCACGCAAAAATAGCAAACAACATTTTGTTTGTTGGTTTAGGAAAAACTTTTCAAATCTGGGAGCCAAAAAATTTTAGTAAATTTAAAGCTTTTGCAAACAAGAAAGCTTTTCAAAATAGATCCAATTTAAAATGGGAGCAAAAACTGAAAGGAGAGCAATAATGAGTATAAACGTTGGTGGAGGGGAGTTAAGAGAATTAAAACCAAGAATTTTAGTAATAGGTGTAGGCGGCGCAGGAGGAAATGCTATCAATGCAATGATTGAAGCCGGAATGCAAGGTGTGGAGTTTGTTGCTGTGAACACAGATGCTCAAGATCTGAAAATGAGTAAGGCTGATGCAAAAATACAAATAGGAATGAATTTGACTAAAGGTCTTGGGGCTGGTGCGAAACAAGATATAGGTCAAGCTGCTGCAGATGAGTCAATTAATGAAATTGTTAATTATATCCAAGGAAGCAATATGGTCTTTATAGCTTCTGGAATGGGTGGAGGCACGGGTACAGGAGCATCACACGTGATTGCAAGAGCAGCAAGAGAGATGAATATTTTAACTGTAGGAGTTACAACGCTTCCTTTTTCATACGAAGGTCCAAAAAGAATGAGAAGGGCAATTGCTGGATTGGAAGAGCTCAAAAAATATCTAGATACAACAATAGTAGTTCCTAACCAAAATCTTTTCAAAATTGCAAATGAGTCAACGGGCTTTGAGGAGTCGTTCAGTTTATCGAATGATGTATTAAAACACGGCGTACAAAGCATTACTGATTTAATGGTAAGGCCAGGAATGATCAATTTAGATTTTGCGGATGTGGAAACTGTTATGACATCTAGTGGTAAAGCAATGATGGGAACAGGAGAAGCCGAAGGAGAAAACAGGGGCATTGAAGCTACAGACTTAGCTTTAAATAATCCTTTAATTGATGAATATTCATTACAAGGAGCAAAGGGATTACTAGTAAATATTACTGGTGGAAGTGATATAAAACTTTTTGAAGTTGATGCTGCAGTTAATAAAATAAGAGCAGAAGTAGATCCTGAGGCAGAATTAATTTTTGGCGCTATTAAGGATGAAAATATGAATGGAAAGATAAGAGTATCGATAGTAGCAACTGCATTAAATGGTTCAGAAACAAAACCTTATCTAAATTTAGTCAATACAAAATCTAACGCAGGACATTCCAACAAAGTTTATAGTAGTAGCGATAGTTTATTTAATAGTAATTTTGTTGAAAAAAATATTTCAAATTCTATTGAGGGAGCAACAGCTCTTAAACTTGATGAGTCTTTCGAAATTAAAAATAGTCAAGAGCAAAGTAACTTAATAGATAGATTTGAAAAGAGTGAAGAAAATGAGATAGCTGAAGATCTAAAAACAAAAAATATTGAGTCAAATGAATTTCCAGCTGGAATACATATAGAAAGTGCTTCTTATATGGAAAATAAAACAGATGTGAAAATGGAAAACCAACTTTCTATCAATACAGATCAGGAATATGTTGAAAAAGAATATACTCCAAAACTCTTTTCCGAAGAACCTATTGAGGAAGAAAAAGACAATAATTTAATAGATGAACCAACTGACTCAAAAGAACTTTTTGATCATGACAATAGTGAAGATGAAGATTTTGAAATCCCAGCTTTTTTAAGAAGACAAAAATTTTAATGAAAAAAATAAGTTCAAATGAAAACTCTAACATCATCATTGGAATTACCCCATTTCCCAGTGATGCTGAGAGAAATTATTGAAATTTCAAATCCTTCAAAAGGAGGATTTTTTATTGATTGTACTTTTGGGGGTGGAAGTTACTCAAAGGCAATTCTGAAATTCGCAAAAACAAAAGTTATAGGCTGCGATAGAGATAACACAGTCATTTCAATAGCCAAAGAATTAGAACAAAAATTTAAAGACAGATTTAAATTCTACCATTTAAGATTCAGTCAAATAAATAAAATTCTATCAAATGAAGCAGATGTAATAATTTTTGACCTTGGATTATCATCCTTTCAATTAAATAATCTACAGAGAGGTTTTTCATTTAAATCAAAAGATAAATTAGATATGACAATGGGCTTAACAGACATTTCTGCTGAGGATGCAATTAATCAACTTAGTGAGTCAGATCTTAAATTAATAATTAAGATATTTGGTGAAGAAAAAGAAGCATCTAAAATAGCGAGCAATATTGTCAGGGCAAGAGAGATAAAAAAGATCACTAAAGTAGATGAATTGGTCAGTATAATTGAAAAAAGTAAAAAAAGAAATTTCTCTAAAAAGATAAATCCAAGTACAAAAACTTTTCAAGCATTAAGAATATTTGTTAATAAAGAAATCTCTGAACTTCTAAATGGGATGATAAATGCAACAAAAATGTTAAAACCAGGTGGAAAAATTCTAATTATAAGTTTTCACTCAATAGAGGACAAGATTGTAAAGTATTTTTTTAATACTTTTTCCAAAAATCAACCTGGACCATCAAGGTATCTTCCAGAAACAAAAAATAATAAATTTCTTTTTGAAAAATACAATAAAAAAGCAATAAAACCATCTCAAAATGAAATAGATATTAACAAATCTTCTCGATCTGCAAAACTAAGATTTGCAATAAGAAGCAAAAACCAATTTTACTTTCCTACAGATTTGATTGAAAAATTTAAAAAATATTTAAACTTAGAGTCTATAAATGTTTAAAATTAAAATTTTATTGTCAATAATTATATTTTCTTTTCTATTATTTGGAACTTCAATTATCAAAAATGAAACGCGAGAGATTGAAAAAAAAATTATAACTCTCAACAACAATTATAATTTAAAAATCAAAGATTTAGTCGAGTCTCAATTGGATTTTTCATATCTGACCTCTCCCTTAATGATTGAAAATTTAATAAGCCAAACTGACGAACAATATATTCCAATGCAATACTCGAAAATATTTTTGAATATGAAAGATTTTTTAAATCTAGAAAATAAAATTGTACTTAAAAAGAATAGAAATGAAAAAAAGAAATAACAATAAGAATAAAAATAATCTAAACCAAACTAGTTTTTATTTTGAAGATTATTTTGAAAGTAATAAAAAAAATAAAATATTACAAAAAACAAACGTTTTTCAAGATAGAATATATGTTTTATTTTTTCTTTTTTTTTCACTAATTTTAATTTTTAGTATTAAAATAATACACATTTCTTTAAATAAAATTGATTATTTAAGTCAAGAGAGTGATATAAAAAAGTTTACTTTATTAAGGAGAGATATAGTCGACAGAAATGGCTCGTTAATTTCAAGAAATATTCAATCTTATCACGCTGCAGTCAATCCAGCTCTCATCAAAGATAAAGATAACTTTTTAATAAAGATAAGAATAAACTTTCCAGAACTTTCAATCAAAAAACTTGAGTCAAATATTAAAAAAGGTAAATATTTCTATTTAAAAAAACGTTTAAATCAAATCGAAAAAGAAAAATTGTGGAGCTTAGGTGAGAAAGGTATAATATTTGAGCCTTTCCAATCGAGGATATATACACATGGAAATTTATTTAGCCATATAATTGGTCAAGTCGATTATGATAATTATGGTATATCAGGTATAGAAAAATATTTTGATAAAGAATTAAAAGATAATAGTTTATCAAATCAACCTTTTGAGATTACTTTAGATACAAATATTCAATATTTAATTAGTAAAGAGTTACAACAAGCTTTGGATACTTTTAAAGCTAACGGAGGAGGTTCTTTGCTAATGGATATTGAAAATGGAGAAATTTTATCATTGGTATCTCTTCCGAATTTTGACATCAATCTAAGAGAGCAAGTAAGGGATAGAAAGTATATGAACAAAATAACAAAGGGTGTTTATGAACTAGGCTCAATTTTCAAAACTTTTACTATTGCTTTGGCTCTAGAAAATGATTTAGTTGGTCCAAAAACAATAATTGAAAATATACCAAAATCTATAAATTGTTCTAAGTACAAAATTTCAGATATCAAAGAGTTTCCAAGAAATTTATCAGTAGAAGATATTCTAATAAGGTCATCTAATATAGGTACGTTATTATTAGCAAGAAAAATCGGAGAGGATAAATTTAAAAATTTTTTTGATAAAACCAATTTACTAAAAAAGCCGAAACTAGAATTAGAGGAATTAGGAAATCCTATAAATTTTAAATGGAACAAATGCAAATTAGAAACAGTTTCTTTTGGGCATGGAGTTACCACAACCCCATTACAAGCGACAACAGTTTACGCGTCCTTGGCTAATGGAGGCAGAATGATTGAACCAAGCCTAATTAAAAAAAAAAGTTCCAAACACCATGAGAATTTAATCTCAAAAAAGACTAGTAAAGATATAAATTATATTTTACGAAAGGTTGTGACAGATAAAGACGGCACTGCCAGTCTAGCTGATATTAATGGCTACTATGTTGGAGGAAAAACTGGCACATCACAAAATTATCAAAATAAAAATGAAAACTTAAATACTTTTATCTCAATCTTTCCCTCGCAAAAACCAAAATATGCACTTTTAGTCATGCTGGAAAATCCACAAGTTGCAAAAGAATTAATCTATAGTTATAGAGGCATGAAAATTAAAGGTACAAGAAATGAGGCTGGGTGGAACTCCGTTTACGTTGCAGGCAAAATAATAAAAAAAATTGGACCAATTTTAGCCATAAATAGCAAAGAGTTTAACAACAATTATGTTGCTGAAAAAATTAATTAAAAACCTTAAAGAACCAAAAAGAAAAATATCTATTAGAGGATTGGCATCAGACAGTAAAAATGTTCAAAAAGGATTTATTTTTTTTGCTATAAAAGGACATAAAATTAATGGCGAGAAGTTTATTAAGGATGCAATAAAAAAAGGTGCATCAGCGATAGTATGCTCAAAAAATTGCAAATATACAAATAAAAATACTCCTGTAATTAAATCCTCAAATGTAAGATATCTATTAAGCAAAATAGCATCAAACTTCTTTAAGTTAAAACCAAAAAATTTAATAGCTGTTACTGGTACGAATGGCAAAACTTCTGTTGCTGATTATTTTTATCAAATTTTAAATTTTTTAAATATTCCAGTTGCTTCTATCGGAACATTAGGAATAAAATATAAAGATAAAATAATAAAAACAAATTTAACCTCACCTGATACAATTTTTCTTCACCAAGCGCTTGAAAAAATAAAAAAAGAAAGTATTGACAATGTAATTATTGAAGCTTCAAGTCATGGTTTGCATCAAAAAAGACTAGATCATATAAATTTTAAAGCTGGAATTTTTACAAATTTAAGCCAGGACCATTTAGATTACCATAAAACAATGCGATCATATTTTAATGCTAAGTTAATTTTATTCAAAAATATTTTATCAAAAAAAAATGTTGTAATTACTGATAAATCCATAGATCAATTCTCTAAAATTAAAAAAATTTCAATAAAAAAGCAACTTAAACTAACTGAAACAAGCAAAATTGAAAAAAAAATAAAAAAAATATCAAATCTAAATTTTAACTCAATTCAGCTAAAAAATATCGCAATGGCCGTAGCTGCAGCTAAATTATGCAATATCAGCGAAAGAAGAATTTTTAGAACACTAAAAAAAATTAGAGATGTAGATGGTAGGCTTGAGTTAGTAAAAATTTTTTCAAATAACATTAAAGTTTATTTAGATTTTGCACATACTCCCGAAGCATTATTAAAATCTTTACAAATATTAAAAAAACATCAAAACGATAATATTTCAGTTGTTTTTGGATGCGGGGGAGATAGAGACTTTAAGAAAAGGCCTTTAATGGCCAAGATTGCGAGTGAAAATTGTAAAAAGATTTTTGTTACAGATGATAACCCAAGAAGTGAAAAACCTGAGAAAATTAGAGATGAAATTTTAGCGAATATTAAAAATAAAAATTGTTTTAATATTGGTAGCAGAACTGCAGCTATTAAAACTGCAATAAAAAACGCTGATCCAAATGAAGTAATACTAGTTGCTGGTAAAGGCCATGAGACAGAGCAAATATACAAAAATAAGATTATTAAAATATCAGATAAAAAAATAATCAATAATTTAAAGATAAAAAAAAACTCAAACAAAAATAAAAATTTTGAGCAAAATAGAAAAATTTTAAGAGAAATAGTTAATGATAAATTTATTGAAAAATTTCATGGTCTTGCAATTGACTCAAGGGTTGTGAAAAAAGATAATCTATTTTTAACAATTCGCGGTAAAAACAGCGATGGCGCAAAATTTATTTCCAGTGCATTCAAAAAAGGTGCAAAAGGTATTATCTCCTCAAAAAGAATTAAAGAATATAAAAATAAAGTTATTAAAGTTGAAAATGAAACAAAATTTTTAAATAGTTTTGCATCAAAAAAACGAGCCAATACTAATGCTAAAATAATTGCTATAACTGGAAGCGCCGGGAAAACATCTCTTAAAAATTTAATAAATCACCTTCTGAAAAATTTTGGCAAAACAATATGCTCTCCAAAATCTTACAACAATCACTACGGTGTACCATTGAGTTTATCTCATTTAAGTATAGAACATAAATTTGGAGTATTTGAATTAGGTATGAGTAAAAGTGGGGAGATCAATTCACTTTCAAAACTTGTACAGCCGCATATTGCAATAATTACAAATATTGGTGAAGCTCACATTGAGAATTTTAAGAATTTAAAGGGTATTGCAGATGCAAAGAGTGAAATTCTTAACAATCTAAAAAAAGGTGGAATAATAATTTTAAATCGTGATGACAAGTTTTTTAAATATTTAGAAAAAAAAGCAAAAAAGAAAAAAATTAAAATAGTCTCTTTCGGAATGAGTAAAAAAGCTGATATTCATCCAACTTATATTAAAATTAAAAATAAAAAAGAGTTAACAATCAAAATTTATGATGAGAACTTAAAAATTAATTTTAATAATTCTAATATTTATAATGTTTTATCTTCAATTGCTTTGCTTAAAGTTCTTAAATTAAACTTAAAAAAAATTATCAACCTTTTTAAAAATTTCGAACCTACTGATGGTAGAGGAAGAATACATAAAATTAAAAGATATAAAAAAAATTTTAATCTTATAGATGAAAGTTATAATGCCAATCCTCTTTCAGTTAAAACTGCCATTAGAAATTTTAAATCTATAAAAAAATCAAATTTTAAAAAGTATTTACTGCTCGGAGATATGCTTGAATTAGGAAAAAAATCTGAAGAATTACATCATAAACTTTCTAAAGTTATTAACAACTCAGATATAGATAAAGTATTTATAAAGGGAGAGAAAACCTTAATTACATATAGAAAATTGATTAGAGAAAAACGCGGTAATATTTTTCAGCATGAAGAAGATATAGATTTTACTTTAAATAATATTATAGCTAATAATGATTATTTAATGATTAAAGGATCTAATGCAACAGGATTGAATAAAATAAGTAAAAAATTAATAAGAAGCAGATAAATGTTATTTCATTTTTTCACATCTCTTGTCGAACAATATTCTTTTTTTAATGTATTTAAATATTTAACTTTCCGGACTGGTTTGTCTGTAATGACATCCTTAATAATTGTTTTTATTATTGGCGCTCCTCTAATAAAAATTTTTTCTGAAAAAATGATAACAGGCCCAATAAGACAAGATGGTCCTATTGATCATATTGTAAAGAAATCAGGAACACCAACTATGGGTGGAGTAATTATTATAATTGGAATAATTTCAAGCACTTTGCTTTGGGCAGATTTAACTAATATTTACGTTTGGACTTTAATATTTGTCTCTTTAAGTTTAGGTGCTTTGGGTCTCTTAGATGATGTGTTAAAAATTAAATTTAAAAATTCAAGTGGATTAAAATCTAAATATAAATTTTCAGGTCAATTAATAATAGGTGTTCTTGCTTTATTTATATTGATTAACTATTCGGACCATGAGTATCTTTTTAATTTATATTTCCCTTTTTTCAAAAATCTAGTATTTCATTTAGGATTTTTTTTTATACCATTTGGTTTATTCGTGATAATTGGAGCATCTAATGCTGTAAACTTGACTGATGGTTTAGATGGTTTGGCAACTGTTCCAGTAATGTTAGTGGCTTTATCTTTTACATTAATTTCTTATGTTGTTGGTAACACAATTTTTTCAGATTATCTTCAGATTCAATATATTCCTGATGTGGGTGAGCTTTCAATTTTTTGCGGTTCAATAGTTGGATCTTGTTTAGGTTTTCTTTGGTATAATGCTCCCCCAGCAAAAATTTTTATGGGTGATACCGGCTCGCTTTCTCTTGGTGGATCTCTAGCTGCAATAGCAATTATTGTAAAACATGAAATAGTTTTAGCTATTATTGGTGGTTTATTTGTTTTAGAAACTGTTTCAGTAATAATACAAGTTATATCATTTAAACTAACCGGTAAAAGAATATTTAAAATGGCACCGATACATCACCATTTTGAAAAAAAAGGTTGGGCTGAGTCCACCATAGTTATCCGTTTTTGGATAATAGCCATTATCCTAGCTTTAGTTGGATTGGCAACATTAAAATTAAGGTAATAGATGGTCTCTAAAATTGATTTAACAGAGCTATCATTTTTGATTTATGGATTAGGGTTAACAGGTAAATCAGTAGTAAATTTTTTTAATAATAATAATATAAAAAACTATCAAGTATGGGATGAAAAAAATAAGATTTCATTTAAAAAAAAAAGAACTTTAAATTTAAATAAAACTTTAAAAAATGTAGATTATATAATTTTAAGTCCAGGAATAAGTCTAAAAAAAGCTAAATTTAAAGAACAACTCATTAAATATAAAAAAAAAAATAATAACAGACTTAGATTTGCTTTACTTATCGCAAAAATTTCAGAAGAGCATTGTTGTAACTGGAACAAATGGAAAATCAACCACCTGTAAAGTTTTATATCATATTCTAAAAAAAAAAAATTATAAACCTCTATTAGGTGGAAATATAGGTACCCCGATTTTAAATCTAGAAATAAAAAAAAATAATTTCTTAATAATTGAAGCCTCTTCCTTTCAACTTGAATATTCAAAATTTATTTGTCCTGACTTTAGTCTATTACTTAACATAACTAATGACCATCTAGATTGGCACGGGAATATGAAAAATTATATAAATTCCAAATTAAAAATATTTCAAAACCAGAGAAAGGATCAATATTCTTTAATTCATAATAAATTTAAGAAGAAATTTAAACAAAATAAATTTAAAGGGACATTAATTATTCCAAGCCTTAAAAATTATCTTTTTTTAAAACCTAAGATAAAGAATGAATATTTAGCATCGGATATAAATGATGAAAATATGGCTTTTGTTTTCACACTTTCGAAATTATTAAAGATTAGTAAAAAAAAATTTTTAAATTCTTTAAAAAATTTTAAAGGTTTACCTCATCGATATGAGATTTTCTTAAAAAGGAAAAATTGCACTTTTATAAACGACTCTAAAGCAACAACATTTCAAGCAGTAAAATATGCTCTTAAAAATACAAAAAATATTTATTGGATAGTTGGCGGTCAACCAAAAAAGAATGACAAAATTCAACTTAAAGATTTAAAAAAAAATATTATTAAATCTTATTTAATTGGAAAAAACATAAATTTTTACAAAAAACAGATACAACATGATGTAAAATATTTTGTTGCAAGAGATTTAAAGAGTTCAATTATACAAATAATGAAAGACATACGTTTTCTAAACAAAGAAAACAATTCAATTTTATTTAGTCCTGCTTCAGCTTCATTTGATCAATTTTTAAATTTTGAAGATAGAGGTAATAAATTTAAGAAATTAAGTATAAAATATGCAAGAAAATATATTTAGATTTAAATTTGTTAATTATTGGCGAAATATCGACAAAAGAATTTTCTTTTGCTTTATAATCTTGTTTTTTCTTGGTTTATTTTTTTCATTTTCTTCAACATCATCATTAGCTGGTGAGCGTTTAAACAAGGATTACTATTTTTTTTTTTCTAAGCATTTAACTTTTACGTTATTATCTTTATTTGTGATGATTTTTATTTCGGTATTAGAAACTAATCTCTTAAAAAAATTTGTTATTCCTTTATTTATTTTATCCTTTATCCTTTTAGCTTTAGTTCCCATGATAGGGGTAGAAGTTAAGGGTGCGAAAAGATGGATAGATCTTTATTTTTTTAGACTCCAACCAATCGAGCTAATGAAACCTTTTTTTATTTTAACGACTGTTCAAATCTTAACTTTAAAAAGATTCCAAAACTCTCAAATAAAATATCTATTTAGTTTCCTATTATTAGTTTCTGTGATTATTCTTTTAATTGATCAACCTGATCTTGGTCAATCTATATTATTAGTTGGTAGTTGGGTAGCTACGGTCTTTATTTCTGGAGTGAGCGTTTTATACATTACAATTTTTTTTTCAATTTTTTTAATTTCGATAAGTACTTTACTTTTTGTTATGCCAGAAAAATTTGGTTATGTTATTAATCGTCTTGCCTCATTTGTTGACCCAACAAAAGGAGACAGATTTCAATCGTCTTCTGCAATGGATGCAATAAAACTGGGAGGATTAAAAGGACAAGGAATGGGAGAGGGAGTGTTAAAGGATAGCGTACCTGAAGCACATACAGATTATATTATAGCAATAATTTCAGAAGAATACGGATCAATAATTTCAATACTTATAATTTTAATATTTTTATTTATTGCTTTTAGAATTATTAAAAATTGTTTAAATCATGATGATCAAATGGTTAAAATCTCTTTATGTGGTCTTTCAGCACTCTTAATATTTCAAACATTTATTCATGTTGGAGTTAACACTAGCTTAATTCCTACAACAGGTATGACATTACCTTTCTTAAGTTATGGTGGATCTTCTTTAATAGGTAGTGCCATCCTTGCAGGAATAATTTTAAACTATACAAAAAATAGATCTTTTATAGATGAGTGATAAAGAAAAAGTAATTATTGCGGTTGGCGGAACAGGCGGTCATGTTTTTCCTGGTTGTAGTTTAGCAAGTCATTTAACAGAGAAAAAATTTGATATAAGTATTGTAACTGATAAAAGAGGATATAAATATTTAGAAAAATTTAAACATTTTAAAACCTCTATTTTACAATCATATTCTATCTCTAGAAAAAATATTTTTTCAATTTTAATTTCTTTCACTTTTCTATTTTTCTCAATTATAAGATCATTAATTTTTTTAATATTAAATAAACCATCGATAATTTTTGGGATGGGAGGGTATGCATCTTTTCCTATATGTATAGCAGCAAGTATTTTAAGAATAAAATTAGTTATTTATGAAAATAATCTTGTAATTGGAAAAGCTAATAAGTATTTGCTACCCTTTGCAAAAAAGATCTTTGTATCATATAAAGATCTTGAGGGAGTTCCAAAAAAGTATCAGCATAAAGTCGTTGAAATTGGCAATATAATTAAAAAGGATATAATTTATTTTTCGTCAAACTACTCAAAAAAAGGTGAAGAAAAAAAAATTAATATTCTTATACTAGGAGGGAGTCAGGCTGCCAAAATATTTGCTGAGAAACTTCCAGATATTTTTTTAAAATGTATAAATCAGGGTTTAAATGTTAAAATTTTTCAACACTGTATGCCTGATCAAAATGAAAGTCTGAACTACTTCTATAAGAATAACAATATAAATTTTGAAATATTTAACTTTTCAGATGATTTGACTAAATATTTTCTTCAAGCTGATTTAGCAATTACTAGATCTGGATCTTCAATGTTAGCTGAACTCACTAATGCAAATATCCCTTTTGTATCTGTACCTCTTCCATCATCAGCTGACAACCATCAATTAAAAAATGCTAAATTTTACGAAAAAAAAAAATTTTCTTATTTGATTGAAGAAAAAGACTTAAATGAAAAATTATTAAAACTTATTAAAGAAATTTATAAAAATAATTCATTATTATTTAATATCAAGGAAAATCAAAAACAATATTCTGACAAAAATGTTTATCAAAATGTAGATAGAGAAATAAAAAAAATTATTTATGAAAAAAATTAATTTAGGTCAAAAAGAAATAATTCACTTCATAGGTATAGGTGGCATAGGAATGAGTGGTCTCGCACAAATTATGAAAAATATGGGTTTTAGAATTCAAGGAAGTGATCAAATTAAAAATAAAAATACGTTAAGTTGCTCAAAAGCAGGCATTCGAATATTTGTTGGCCACTCAAAAAAAAATGTAAAAAATGCAACGATATTAGTAAAATCTTCTGCGATAAAAGATAGTAATATTGAGATAAAATTTGGAAGAAAAAAAAAAATACCAATTTACAATAGAGCAGATATTTTAGCAGATGTGGTTTCGCTTAAAAAAAATATTATAGTCACGGGATCTCACGGTAAAACTACTACAACATCATTAATTTCTAAAATTTTATCCGATCAAAAACTTGACCCGACAATTATAAATGGTGGGGTTATAAACTCATTAAAAAGTAATGCAAAGTTTGGAAGAGGAGAATGGGCAATTTTAGAGGCTGACGAGTCTGACGGAAGTTTTCTGAAACTTCCTATAAATTATTCTATCGTTACAAATTTAGATTACGAGCATGTCGATTATTACAAAAATTTTAAAAATTTAGAAAATTCTTTTATTAAGTTTATTGAAAAAACTCCCCCAACAGGAAAATCAATAATTTGTATAGACGATAAAAAAATTAAAAAGATATCTAAAAAAATTACGAACAAAAATATTTTGACTTATGGAGAAAGTAAATCTGCAAATTACAAAATATCAAATATAAGATATAAAGTAGATTATACTTTTTTTGATATAAGCTATAAAAATATAGAGGGGAAAAATGAAAAAATTAAAAACATTCAACTTAAGCTTTTAGGTAAACATAATGTTTTCAATGCTACTGCAGCTATTGCAATATGTTTAAATCTGGGAGTAAGCCAAAATATAATAAAAAAATCCTTAAGAAAATTTTCAGGTGTTCAAAGAAGAATGACAAAAATTTTTTTCAAAGGTGGAAATGATTTTTATGATGATTATGCTCATCATCCAACAGAAATTAGATCTATACTTGATGGTGTAAAAAATGTTAAAAAAGATAGAAAAATAATTTCAGTATTTGAACCTCATCGATATTCAAGAGTGCTATCTCTCCAAAAAGAATTTGCAGAGTCATTTAGAAAATCAGATTTAGTCTTACTTTGCCCTATATATTCTGCAGGTGAGAAAAAAAATTCCAAATTTGATAATATTAAATTTGGAAATTTAATTTCAAAGCTTTCACAAACAAAGGTAATATTGATTAGAAACCATTATGAACTTGCAAAATTTTTGAAGAAAAATCTAATTAAAGATGAAATTATAATTGGCATGGGAGCTGGGTTAATATCAAAATGGATGAGTGACCTTAAAAATTTGTTATGAATTTAATATTAGAATTGAGGAAAAAATTTAGTAAAAATATTTCTAATAATATCAATTTATCTAACTATAGTTGGTTTAATTTAGGAGGACCTGCTGAATACTTGTTTAAACCAGAAAATCAAGCCCAACTATTGGAATTTTTACAATATAACAAACAAACTAATTTAAATTTAACTATTCTTGGCGCTGGTTCAAATACTCTAATTAGGGATAAAGGCATCAAAGGTGTAGTAATAAAACTTGGATCAAATTTTTCAAAAATCAAATTAGTTAATAAGGATTTAATTGAAGTTGGAGCTGGTACACTTGATCGTAAAATTGCAGATTTTGCAAAAGTTAATGGGATTGGTGGTCTTGAATTTTTATCTTGTATACCTGGATCAATCGGAGGTTCAGTCAAAATGAATAGCGGGTGTTACGAAAGTGATATTTCAAAAGTAATAGTATCAATAAAAGTCATCGACTCAATTGAATGTAAAGAAAAAGAAATTAGTAAGGAAAATATTAAATTTTTTTATAGAGGAACAAATCTTCCCGATGAATTCATTAT
>MDTE01194999.1_pt1 | contig 14504 bp, 11 predicted proteins | sample 811231 | NCBI WGS metagenome assembly MDTE01 (sample SAMN05326651, study PRJNA326480) | marine metagenome | isolation source: seawater | place: Indian Ocean: Red Sea | collected 2010 | reverse complement strand
TATTTAAATACCTTTTCAATAATTTCTTTTTGTTGAGCCAAATGTCTTTTAGCATATCCTGTTGCTGGTGTAGCATCTGGATTTCTGCCAATATAAGAAATTGTTCTATTATTAGCTTTAATATAATCTAATGTCCATTGAATATAATCTCTCACAGAAAACCATGCACCCATATTTTTAGGTTCTTCTTGACACCAATAAAATTTGGCTTTTTTTGCGAAAGGTCTCATTTCTTTTACCAGACTTTTTGCAGGAAAAGGATAAAGTTGTTCGATTCTGAAAATAATTACATCATTCTTTTTAATTTTTTCTCTAGCTGCAATTAAGTCAAAATAAATTTTTCCAGAACATAATATTACTTTTTTAATTTCATTTTTTTCTTTTAATTTAATAAAACCTTTGGTTTCTGGATCAATCGCATGATCCCATAATACTCTATGAAATGAATTTTTTTTACTAAAGTCTTCAATATTAGAAACACAAAATTTATTTCTTAGAAGAGATTTTGGAGTCATCATAATTAATGGCTTTCTAAAATCTCTATGCATTTGTCTTCTTAAAGCATGGAAATAATTTGCTGGTGTAGTACAATTCATTACTTGCATATTGTCATTTGAACATAATTGTAAAAATCTCTCCAATCTAGCTGAAGAGTGTTCGGGACCTTGACCCTCGTAACCATGTGGTAACAATAAAACCAAACCAGATGCTCTTGACCATTTTCTTTCACCAGAAGAAATAAATTGGTCAATAATAACTTGAGCTCCATTGGCAAAATCTCCAAATTGAGCTTCCCATATCGTTAGAGTATTTGGTTCAACCAAACTATATCCATACTCAAAACCTAGAACTGCAAGTTCAGATAAAAAGCTATCAACAATTTCAAAATTTTTTTGTTTTTCCGAAATATTGTTAAGTGGAATGAACCTTGAGTTATCAGTTTGATTTCTTAAAACAGAATGTCTTTGGCTAAAAGTTCCTCTTCCCGAATCTTGGCCTACAAGTCTGATTGGATATCCTTCATCTAGTAATGATCCAAAAGCTAGTGCCTCTGCTGTTGACCAATCAATTCCTGTGCCTTTATTAACTGAGCTCTTTCTAGCTTCAAAAATTTTTTTTATTGTTTTATGTATATTTAAATCATCAGAAAGCGTGTGAATTTTATCAGAAATTTCTAAGAGTCTTTTTGTTGAAAAACCTGTAATACCTCTTTTATCCTGTCCTCTCTTAGGTTTATACCTTGACCATGTGCCTTCAAACCATTCAATTTTTGGTTGATAATCTTTTGCATTCTTAAATTGATCTTCAAGCAAATCTTTAAATTTTTTCACATATTCACTTAATTCTTCCGGAGAAATAATATTTTCATTAGTTAATTTATTTCCATAAACCGAAACGGTAGAGGGATGTGATCTAATTTTTTTATACATTAGTGGTTGAGTAAATGAGGGCTCATCTCCTTCATTGTGTCCAAATCTTCTGTAACAAATTAGGTCAACTACAACATCTCTATTGAATTTTAATCTAAATTCAGTTGCTATCCTTGCTGCATAAACAACAGCCTCTGGATCATCTCCATTAACATGAATTATTGGAGCATCAACCATTTTTGCAACATCTGATGGATGGGGTGAGGATCGCGCAAATCTAGGACTAGTTGTAAATCCAATTTGATTGTTGATTATAAAATGAATAGTTCCTCCAGTGTTGTGTCCCGGAAGTCCTGACATTGCAAAACATTCGGCAACAATCCCTTGGCCTGCAAAAGCTGCATCTCCATGTATCAAAATTGGAATAACTTTTTTTCTTTCTTTATCTTTATGAAAAAATTGTTTTGCTCTAGTTTGGCCCAATACAACAGGATTTACTGCTTCTAAATGTGAAGGATTATCTGTTAAACTTACATGAACAGAATTTCCATCAAAAGTTCTATTTGAAGATGCCCCTAAGTGATATTTTACATCCCCAGAACTATCTTGCTGTGCTGAAAAAGTAAATTCCCCTGCAAATTCATTGAATATTCTTTTATATGATTTTTGTAACACGTTAGCTAATACATTTAATCTTCCTCTGTGAGACATTCCTATTTTAACTTCTTTAACTTTAGACTGACCTCCAATTTTTATTATTTGCTCAAGAGCTGGGATTAAACTTTCTCCTCCGTCCAATCCAAATCTTTTTGTAGCAACATATTTTGTGTGTAAAAATTTTTCAAATCCCTCTGCTTGAATTAATTTATTTAAAATTGCCTCTTTTCCGTTTTTTGTAAAATTTATAGCATTTTCATCTTTTTCTACTCTGTCTCTTAGCCATTTTCTTTCTGTTGGATTAGAAATGTGCATATATTCATAACCAATATTTCCACAATAAATTTTTCTGAGAAAAGATAAAATTTCTTTTATACTTGAAAAATCTCGATTTATTATTCCATCAAGATAAATTTTCTTATTATAATCCTCCTTTTTAAAACCATAGTTTTCAGGATGTAATTCATCTAGGTAGTCAGTTTCTCGTATACCAAGTGGATCAAGTGTTGCAATAAGATGTCCTCTTTGTCTATAAGATCTTATTAATGATACAGCTCTAATAGAATTACTATTTAATTTTAATAAATCTACATTATTTAAATCCTGTGATTCATTTAAATCATATGTTTCAGAATTACTTTGAATATCATTTAAATCTATTTTTTTATTTTTATATCCCCAAGAAGGACCATTAATTTCTTTAGCTATGATTTCCAAATCTTCTCCAATATCTAAAAAATATTTTTTCCAACTATCAGGTAACTGTGGATCTTTATTTATAAATTTGAGATACATTTGTTCAATAAATGCACTATTACTTTTATTAAGAAATGAGGTCTTTTGATATTCTAAGTTTTTTGATGAAGACATTGAGTTAAATATAATATCTTGAAAGTATTTTTCAATTATTCAATTTGTCTAATAGTGTTTTTCCAATTTCTGCAGGAGATTTTGCTATAGTTATTCCTGCTTCTTCCATAGTTTTAATCTTTTCTCTAGCACCTCCTTTACCCCCTGCAATTATAGCGCCTGCATGACCCATTCTTCTTCCTGGGGGAGCTGTTACACCGGCTATAAAACCAACGATAGGTTTTTTTATTTTTTGCGTTTTGACAAAGTTTGATGCTTCTTCTTCAGCAGATCCACCTATTTCACCTATCATCAATATAGATTCCGTCTCTGGATCGTTCAAAAAAAGATCCAAACAATCTATGAAATTTGTTCCATTTATTGGGTCTCCACCTATACCTATACAAGTTGATTGGCCTAAACCATTTGCGGTAGTTTGAGCAACTGCTTCGTAAGTTAAAGTACCAGATCTCGAGACAATGCCTACAGATCCTTTTTTATGAATACTTCCTGGCATAATCCCAATTTTACATTCGTCAGGGGTAATTATTCCAGGACAGTTTGGTCCAATTAATCTTGAGTTTGATTTGGATAATTTTTGTTTGACTTTCAGCATATCTAAAATTGGTATACCCTCTGTAATGCAAACAATTAATTCTATGGAAGCATCGATAGCCTCTATTATTGCGTCAGTAGCAAATTTTGCTGGCACATAAATCATTGTAGCGTTAGCACCAGTTTCTTTTTTTGCCTCTTGAACAGTGTTAAAAACTGGTCTTTCTAGATGAATTTGTCCTCCTTTTTTTGGTGTAACACCACCCACAAGATTAGTTCCATATTTTATTGATTGTTCAGAATGAAATGTGCCGTGTGATCCAGTAAAACCTTGACATATAAGTTTAGTATTTTTATTAACTAAAACTGACATTACTTAATTTCCCCTACGATTTTTTTGGCAGCATCTGATAGATCTGAAGCTGATATTATTTCTAAACCAGAATTGTCTAAAATTTTCTTTCCTTCTTCAAAGTTTGTACCAGCCAACCTTACAACTAAAGGTACATTTATTTTAATTTCTTTCGCAGCATCAATAACTCCTTGTGCAAGAACATCACATCTCATAATCCCACCAAATATATTTATTAAAATTCCCTTAACGTTTTTATCTGAAAGAATAATTTTGAATGCAGCAGATACTTTTTCCTTTGAAGCTCCTCCACCAACATCTAAAAAATTTGCTGGTTCCTCTCCATATAATTTAATAATATCCATTGTTGCCATTGCCAAGCCAGCACCGTTAACCATACATCCAATACTTCCATCTAATTTTATATATGCTAAATCATGTTTGCTTGCTTCTATTTCTGCTGGTTCTTCTTCATTTAAATCTCGCAATTCTAAAATTTCTGGATGTCTAAATATTGAATTATCATCAAAGTTCATTTTGGCATCTAAACAAATCAAATTATTTTCTTGTGTTAAAATTAATGGGTTTACTTCAACTAAATTTGCATCAGTAGAAATAAACATTTTATAAATTGATTTTATCAATTGAATTCCTTGTAAAGTTGCTTTTTCATTTAAATTAAATATTTTAATTATCTTCCTACAATCTTCGACTTTGATTTCATTTAGAAAATCTACTTTTGTAGTTACAATTTTTTCTGGATTTGATTTTGCTACATCCTCTATATCCATTCCTCCTTGATCGCTTGAAATAAATGCAATTTTTGAACTTACTCTATCAACCAGACATGAAAGATAAAATTCTTTTTTAATGTTAGAAGACTCTTCAACGTATAACCTTTTTACCTCTTTACCATTAGGTCCTGTTTGATGAGTTACCAAAATTTTACCTAACATTTCCCTTGAGGCTTTGGTTAAATCATCAATACTATCCAATATTTTAACACCTCCAGCTTTTCCTCTACCTCCAGCATGGATTTGTGCTTTAAGCACATATTTTTTTGTGTTTAATTTCTTTGATTTTTCAACAACATCTTCTACAGTAAATCCAAAAACACCATTTGGTGTAGCTATACCATATTTTTTTAAGATTTCTTTTGCCTGGTGCTCGTGAACATTCATTTAATTTAAATCTGGATCAATAGTGGTGGCTGTGTTCCAAAGTTTTTTTACAGCTTCGACTGAATCATTGAATTCTTTCTTTTCTTTTTCATCAAGAACAATTTCTTGAATTTTTTCTACACCATCTTTTCCAATGATGACTGGTACCCCTGCATAAACATCAGTAAATCCATATTGACCATTTAAGAAAACTGCACAAGGCAAAGTTTGTTTCGAATTATTCAAATAGGCTTCTGCCATTTGAACACCTGAAGCAGCAGGTGCATAAAATGCAGAACCTTTCTCAAGAAATTTAACAATCTCTGCGCCTCCATCTCTTGTTCTTTGATTAATATTTTCTAATTTTTCTTCTGATAATTTTCCCTCTTTAACTAAATCTAATAAAGGTTTTCCAGAAACTTTTGTAAATCTTGGGAGAGGTACCATAGTATCTCCATGACCTCCCATAACCATAGCCTCTATTTCTTTTACCGGTACATTAAGTTCAAGAGATAAAAATAATTTAAACCTTGAACTGTCTAATATACCAGCCATACCAACTACTTTATTTGTTGGTAATCCTGAGTATTTTTGTAATGCCATAACCATCACATCTAACGGGTTTGTTATACAAATAACAAATGCATTTGGTGAATGTTTTTTAATACCTTGTGCAACTTGTTTAATAATTTTTAGATTTATCCCTAATAAATCATCTCTACTCATACCAGGTTTTCTTGGAACTCCTGCTGTAATTATAATTACATCAGAATTTTTGATATCTTCATAGTTATCAGTCCCACTAAATCTAACATTAAATCCATCTACAGATGAAGATTGAGCTATATCTAGTGCTTTGCCTTTTGCAATTCCACTTGCAACATCAAAAAGAACAACTTCATTAACTAATTCTTTTATTCCAATTAAATGTGCTAATGTACCACCTATTTGTCCAGCCCCAATTAAAGATATTTTACTCATTTTTTTCCTTATTTTGAATTTACTTCATTGTCGGCATTATAAATTCAGGGTTTGATCTTACACCAGAAGGCCATCTTGAAGTTATTGTTTTTAATTTTGTATAAAATCTAACTCCCTCGGGACCATGCATATGCTGATCTCCAAATAATGATCTTTTCCATCCACCAAAACTATGAAAAGCAACCGGTACAGGAATTGGAATATTAATTCCAACCATCCCTACTTTAATTTTACTTGCAAAAGTCCTACCTACATCTCCATCTCTGGTATAAATACTAGTACCATTTCCAAATTCATGATCATTTATTAGTTGAGTTGCTTCATTAAAATCTTTAGCTCTTACAACTGATAAAACAGGTCCGAATATTTCTTCTTTATAAATTCTCATATCTTTTTTAACATGATCGAAAAGACATCCTCCTATGTAAAAACCATTCTCATATCCTTGAAGTTTTATTTTTCTGCCATCTACTACCAATTTAGCTCCTTCTTTCACACCTAAATCAACGTAGCCTCTAACTTTTTCCAAGTGTTCCTTTGTAACTAAAGGACCCATTTCTGAATTTTTATCCATTCCAGGTCCAACCTTTAAAGCTTCAACCTTTTTTGATAATTCGCTAACAAGTTTGTCTCCTACATTTCCAACTGCCACGGCAACAGATTGTGCCATACATCTTTCTCCGGCAGAACCGTATGCTGCACCCATTAAGCCATTTACGGCTTGTTCTAGATCACAATCTGGCATTACAACACAATGATTTTTAGCTCCTCCTAATGCTTGAACTCTTTTTTCATTTTTTGCAGCATTTTCATAAATATATTTTGCAATAGGTGTAGATCCTACAAAACTTACAGCTTGAATATCTTTATTAGTCAAAATAGCATCAACTACTTCTTTATCACCATTAACAACATTAAATACCCCCTCTGGCAATCCTGCCTCTATAAATAATTCGGCTAGCTTTATTGAGCATGAAGGGTCTTTTTCAGAAGGTTTTAAAACAAAAGTATTTCCACAAGCAATAGCCATTGGAAACATCCACATAGGTACCATGGCTGGAAAATTAAATGGAGTTATTCCTGCGCAAACTCCTAATGGTTGTCTTATTGACCAACTATCAATATTAGTTCCAACATTTTCTGTAAACTCACCTTTTAACATTTGTGGTATTCCACAAGCAAACTCGACTACTTCTAGGCCTCTGGTTAATGAACCTTTGGCATCTTCGTATACTTTTCCATGTTCAGAAACGATCAGCTTGGTAATCTCATCAGAATTTTTTTCAATTAACTCTTTATATTTAAAAATTATTCTAGCTCTAGCAATTGGTGGTTTTGAAGACCATTCGTGAAATGCATTCTTAGCAATTTCAACAGCATTATTTAGGTCATCTTTCGATCCCAAAACTACCTCTGATTCTTGTAAACCAGTTGCTGGATTAAATACTTTTCCTACTTTTTTAGAACTGCCGGAAACACTTTTTCCATTAATAAAATGTTGAATTAATTTCATCCGTAAAATTATTTAATTAAGTAATCAACCTGTTGCAAGCATTTTTTTTATGGAGGCAATAGCTTTTGCTGGATTTAGCCCTTTTGGACAGGCATTCGTACAATTCATTATTGTATGGCACCTATAAAGCTTCAATTCATCTGCAACTTTTTTTAGTCTTTCCTGTCTTTCTTCATCTCTACTATCAACTATCCATCTATAAGCTTGTAATAATACAGCAGGACCTAAATACTTATCACCATTCCACCAATAACTTGGGCAAGAAGTTGAACAACATGCACACATTATACATTCATAAAGACCATCTAATTTAGATCTATCATCTATTGATTGTAAATTTTCAATTTTTTCATCTTTTTTAGAATTTTTTAACCATGGTTCGACTGATTTGTATTGATTGTATAAAGTGCTTAAATCACCAATTAAATCTTTTTGAACTTTCAAATGAGGTAATGGGTAGATATTAATATCACCTTTTAATTCTGCATGTGGTTTTGTGCACGCTAAACCATTTTTACCATTCATATTCATAGCACATGATCCACAAACTCCGTGGGCACAAGATCTTCTATAAGCTATAGATGAGTCAATTTCATTTTTAATTTTATTCAATATATCAAGTACCTTAGATGGACAATTATCCATATCAACTTCATAAGTATCTATTCTGGGATTTTTTCCGTTTGATGGATCCCATCTATATACATTTACTTTCCTAATATTTTTTGATCCTGTCTTATCTTTATAGTAGTTTCCTTTTTTAATTTTTGAATTTTTCGGTAAACTTATTTGAACCATTAATAAACTCTTTCTTGTGGTGGAAAATATTGAACTTCATTTGTTAAAGTTGATCTATGTACTGGTCTATAGCCAATTCTTGTTTTGCTTCCATTGCACCAAGATAATGTGTGTTGCATATATTTTTCATCGTCCCTTTTTGGGAAATCTTCTCTAGCATGAGCTCCTCTGCTTTCTTTTCTAGAGTAAGCAGAGTCTAGAGTTGTTATTGCTTGTCTTATTAAATTATCAAATTCCAGTGTTTCAACTAAATCAGTATTAAATATTAATGATTTATCTTTAACATAAATCGATTCCATTCCATCAAAAGGTTTTCTTATTTCATCAACTCCTTCTTTTAAAGTTTTCTCAGTTCTAAAAACAGCACATTTTGACTGCATTGTTTTTTGCATCGCAAGTCTTAGCTCTGATGTTTTATTTTTTCCATTTCCATTTCTTAATTTATCAAACCTATCTAAACATTTTTCTGTTTCTATATCAGATAATTTTTCATGTGGAGTTCCAGGTTTAACAATTTCAGCTGCTCTTTTGGCTGCGGCTTTTCCAAAAACTACTAGATCAATTAATGAATTTGAGCCTAATCTATTAGCTCCATGAACGGAAACGCATGCTGCCTCCCCAATTGCCATTAGACCGGCAACTGTTTTCTCTGAACCATTAAAATTTAATACTTCAGCTTTATAATTAGTTGGAATACCTCCCATATTGTAATGCACTGTAGGTACAACAGGTATTGGTTCTTTTGTAACATCAACATTAGCAAAAAGTTTTGAAGACTCCGAAATTCCTGGAAGTCTTTTTTCTATTACTTCTGGATCTAAATGATTAAGGTGAAGATGTACATGATCTTTTTCTTTTCCTACTCCTCTTCCTTCGTTTATTTCAATTGCTATTGATCTGCTAACTACATCCCTAGAAGCCAAATCTTTTGCTTTCGGTGCATAACGTTCCATAAATCTCTCTCCATTGGAATTCAGAAGATATCCTCCTTCGCCTCTCACACCTTCTGAAATCAAAGTTCCATGGCCATAAATACCTGTTGGATGAAACTGTATAAATTCCATATCTTGTAGTGGAAGACCTGCCCTAAGAACCATTGCATTTCCATCTCCGGTGCAAGTATGTGCTGAAGTCGAAGAATAATAAGTTTTCCCGTAACCTCCTGTAGCAATAATAGTTATATGAGATCTAAAACGATGAATTGTTCCATCATTTAAATTCCATGCTATTAATCCTTTGCATTCGCCATCTTTCATCAATAAATCTAAAGCAAAATATTCAATGAAAAACTCAGTATTATGTTTTAAAGCTTGTCCATACAAAGTATGAAGTATTGCATGTCCAGTTCTATCGGCTGCAGCACATGTTCTTTGAACTGTTTCATTGCCATAATTTTTTGTCATACCTCCAAAAGGTCTTTGGTAAATTTTTCCATCCTTAGTTCTACTAAAAGGGACACCATATTTTTCTAATTCTAATACAGCTCTTGGAGCTTCTTTGCATAAATATTCTATACAATCTTGATCTCCAAGCCAATCTGATCCTTTAACGGTATCATACATATGCCATCGCCAGTCATCCTCTCCCATATTTCCCAGAGCTGCTGATATGCCACCTTGAGCTGCTGATGTGTGGCTTCTTGTTGGAAAAACTTTTGATATACAGGCGGTCTTTAATCCAGCTTCACTTAGCCCAACTGCGGCTCGTAATCCTGAACCACCCGCTCCTAGAACAACTACATCGTATTCGTGATCTATAATTTTATATTTATTCATTATAATAATTTTGAAATAACAAATATTGTTAATATGGGTATTATTATAGCAGATACAATCAGCATTTTATTTGCGACATTTTTCATTTTTTCATTATGAATATAATCCTCAAATATTTCGCTTATACTAAGGGCAGAGTGGAAAAATGCAGTAATAATAAGAATTGAGAAAAGAAATTGAGATGGTTGTGAATTAAAAAAACTTAAAATTTCTTGATAACTTTTATCATAAATAGATGCCAAATTAAAAATAAACCAAAACATTAAAGGAATTTGAATTACTGAGCTTATTTTTAAAAAAAGCCATTTTTTTGTTGAAATATTCATTATATTAAATTCCTAGATAAAAAATAAATACACAAGGTTAATATTAAAGATCCAAAAATAACTAATGCACCAGTTATATTAGAAGTTTTTAATTCAAAACCATAACCTAAATCCCAAATAAAGTGTCGTATTTCACTTAAAATTTGAAAATTAAATGACCAAATTATTCCAATAATAAAAAATTTTCCTAAAAAAGAGTTAAGAAAGTTTTCAATTAAGATATAAAAATTTGTTCCCAAAAGTAATGATGAAGCCCAAAAACAGACTATCGACAATGCAATTATGTTTATAACACCTGTAATTCTATGTGAAATAGAGACAAGTGAAGAAATATGCCATGTATAAATTTGAATATGTGGCGATAGCGGTTTTTTATTTTCCATAAAAATTATTTTTAATAAGAGTTTCTGCTATTTCTACAGAATTTAAAGCTGCACCTCTTAATAGATTGTCAGAAACTATCCACATATTTAACGAATTTTTTTTTGTTTTGTCTTCTCTTATTCTTGATATAAATGTTTCATTTTTTCCTGAAGCCTCTAAAGGAGTGCTATAACCTCCGTTTTCTCTTTTGTCATAAACTCTACATCCTTCAGCACTATCTAAAACTTCTACTACTTTTTCTAAAGAAAATGTTTTTTCAAACTCAATATTAACTGACTCTGCATGAGAAATTAAAACTGGAATCCTTACACATGTAGCTGTTAGTTCAATTTTATTATCAAGAATTTTTTTGGTTTCATTTGTCATTTTTAATTCTTCTTTTGTATAACCATCATCAGCAAAAACATCTATATGTGGTATAATGTTAAAAGCTATTTGCTTAGTAAAATTTCTAGAATTAATATTGTTTAGTTCATTTCCTGTCTTTTTATAATTATTTAAGAACTTTTGAGATTGTTCAATTAATTCATCCATGGGGGCCTTTCCTCCACCAGATACTGATTGATAAGTTGAAACTACTACTCTTTTAATATTAAATAAATCATGCAATGGTTTTAAAGCTATAACTAATTGAGCAGTTGAGCAATTTGGATTTGAAATAATATTTTTTTTAATATTTTTCAAATGATCAGCATTAACCTGGGGAACAATTAATGGAACATCAGGATCCATTCTAAAAAAACTAGAATTATCAATTACAATAGAATTCTTGGCTGCTTTTTCAGCAAATTTTTCTGAAATTTTTCCACCTGCTGCAAAAAAAGTAATTTTTGATTTAGAAAAATCAAAACTATCAAGGTTATAAACTTCATGGTCTTCACCATTAAAGTTTATTTTTTTTCCAGCACTTTTCTTTGATGCAACTAAAAATATTTTGTCAAATTGAAGTTTCTTTTTCTCTAAAACTTCAAGAGTTTTTCTTCCTACATTTCCAGTAGCTCCGACTATTGTTATATTCATGGTTGTTTATGTTTATACTAAATGAAAGGTAAATCGCAAACCTTACCGTTGAAAGTTTCGTTATTTATATCAATTTTTACTAATTGTGATGGCTTCCAGAATGGTTTATTTATCATCCCTATTCCTATCACTTTTTTAAAGTGTGGGGAATAACATGCTGATCTTAGCTCCCCTATAAGTTTGTTTTTTTCATCTTTTATATCTAAAGATTTAGAGATACTTATTTCGTCAGTATCAATGACTAAGCCCATTAGTTTTTTTTTAATTCCTTCCAATTTAATTTTTTTTAATTTTTCTTTACCTAAAAAGTTAATTTCATTATCAAGATTCACATATTTATCAAATCCACATTCAAATGGGTTATCATTAATATCCATATCATTACCATAAGAGAGGAGTGCACTTTCTATTCTTTCAATTAAATTTGGGCAACCTGGTTTTACATCAAATTCTTCTCCAACCTCAAATAGACGATCATAAAGTGTTTGTCCAGACTCTGTGTTTTCAACATAGACCTCATATCCACCTTGTTTTGACCATCCTGATCTTGCTATTAAATGTTTTACTCCATTAAAATTAAAATAATTAAACCCAAAAAATTTTAATTCTAAAATTTTTTTTCCAAAGATTTTTTCCATAAGCTTAAATGATTTTGGTCCTTGAACAGCTATTATATTTACATCAGGCTCTATAATTTTCACATCAAGTTTTTTTCCAATTGCTAGACCTTTGGCAAATAAAATTACGTCTGAGTCTGCTATCGATATCCACCATCGCTCTTTATTTAATCTTAAAACCACAGGATCATTTACTATCCCACCATTATCATCAATAATTGGACAATAATAACATCTCCCATCTTTAGACTTTGATAAATCTCTACATGTCATTAACTGAACTAGTTTAGCTGAATCAGCGCCACTAATTTCCACTTGTCTTTCTCCTGCAACATCCCAAATTTGCACATTTTTTTTTAAGTGATGATAGGATTCTTCCAAAGATCCAAAAGCCGCAGGAAGCAACATATGGTTATAAACTGTGTAAGCAGTTACACCCTGTTTCTCAATTCTAGAAGTATAAGGAGTGCTTCTTATTCTTCTGGATTTTACAATTGCATAATTCTTCATAGTTTTATTTATCTAAAAATTCTTTTACTAATTTTCTCATTTCAAAAGCTTTTTCAAAAATAATCATATGACCACAATTATTAATTATTTTAATTTCACTATTCTTTAATATCTCACCAATTTTATTTCCATTCTCTTTAGAAACCATTTTGTCTAAATCTCCAAATATACATAATGTTGGACAATTAATTTTTTTCAAAGACTCTTTGCCATCTTTGTAATTGTTACAAGCATTTAAGTCTACTGCCAATATTTCTTTTATTTCCCTTGAAGAGTTGATTATTTTTTTTACAGGATTTCCTCCAATAAAGGCTTTTGATCCTTCATAACCCCACTTCATCATTAGTGTTACAGCTTTTTCGTCACCTGCCTCGGCCAGATCAATTAAATCTTGATTTACCGGCAGTCTATAGGATCCAGCAACTAAAATAAGTTTTTCGATTGAATTTGGAAATCTCGAGCTAAAATCAATACCTACTAAACAACCCTGTGAATGACCAATAAAATTGATTTTTTTTATATCAATTGTATCAACTAGATTTTGAATCCAGTTTGAAATATCTGAAATAGATTTTAAAGATGGACCTTCAGAATTGCCATGCCCTGGCAAATCAATAGATAATACATTATATCCATTGGAAACATAATATTGCTCATGCAAAGACCAAACAATATGTGTTAACCCACTTCCATGCACAAGCAAAATAGTAGGTTTTTTTCGATCTATTTCCATGCCGCCCGTTGAGACGAACACGTTTTTTCCATTTACGTGAAGTATCAGTTTAAATCTCCTTAGCTTTTTTTCTTAATTCAAATTTCTGAATTTTACCTGTTGAAGTTTTTGGAAGTTCACAAAACTCTACCTTTTTTGGCACTTTAAAACTCGCAAGAGTTTCCTTACAAAAATTTATTAATTCTTTTTCTGTAATAGGCTTATCTTTAACCATTTCAATAAACGCACATGGAACTTCTCCCCATTTTTCATCTGGTTTAGCAACTACTGCTGCAATTGAAACTGATGGATGTTTGGCCAAAGTATTTTCAATTTCAATTGATGAAATATTTTCACCTCCTGAAATAATAATATCTTTAGACCTATCTTGAATTTTTATATAACCATCTGGATGCATAACCGCTAAATCTCCAGTATGAAACCATCCTCCTTTCATAGCTTTGTTAGTGGCATCCTTGTCTTTAAAATAACCTTTCATTACGACATTACCTCTTATCATTATTTCTCCTATTGTCTTACCATCTCTAGGAACTTCTTGCATAGTTTCTGGGTCCATGATTGTTACTCCCTCTGTGTTAGGATATCTTACTCCTTGCCTAGCTTTAATTTCATTTTGTTTCTCTTCCTCAAATCCATTCCATTCTTCATTCCAGGCACATTGTGTTACGTGACCATATGTTTCAGTTAAACCATAAACATGCATAACTTCAAAACCTAGGCTTCTCATTTTTTTAAAAATGATACTTGGTGGTGGTGCTCCAGCAGTTAAAACATAAACTTTTTGTTTTAATTTCTTACGATCATTTTCTGGTGCGCCTGTAATCATATTAAGCACAATAGGTGCACCTCCAAAATGGGTTACATCATATTTATCAATTAATTCAAAAATTTTTTTTATATCAAT
>MDTE01115422.1_pt1 | contig 14504 bp, 17 predicted proteins | sample 811231 | NCBI WGS metagenome assembly MDTE01 (sample SAMN05326651, study PRJNA326480) | marine metagenome | isolation source: seawater | place: Indian Ocean: Red Sea | collected 2010 | reverse complement strand
TCGCGGCATGATTGCGGAAGTCGGTAAGGGAGATGCGATCGAGCGCCATGGGTCGCCAGCGCGATAGCGCGCCCTTCGTTCCGCCGCCACTCGAAACGCAAGATTCCAACAGTTGGTAAAAATCACCAACCTTTCGGATTGATGAACGACGTTCAACGCGAGCGTTCAGGCGAAAACCCCGGATTCCTGCGCTTCTTCAATTTTGGCACACCCGTTGCAAAGCATGGGTCAACCCGGATGACCGGGGGAAAACAAACCAAGGTTCAAGGAGATTACCCAATGTCCATTCTCGAAAACGCCAGCAGCCGCGCTCTCGCCGCCGTCTTCGCTTTCGGCGTGTCCGCCATGTTCATGGCCGCCGCCATCGTCCCCGCCAGCCCCGCCGGCCTGATCGCCTGATCACCCCGCGCATAACTCGAACGGAAAGGAACCAGACATGTTCAACTCGGACAACAGCAGCAAGCTCTTCGCAGCGGCGTTCTCGCTCGCGATTTCGGCGGCCTTCTTCGCCACCGCCATCATCCCCGCCTCGCCCAATGGTCTGATCGCATGAGCAAGCTCGAATTCCGCGAAGACGACCACGCCGTCCGCCCCGCCAAGAGCTTCGCGCTCGATCGCCGCAACGGCAAGCTGATGGGGGTTTGCTCCGGCATCGCCCGCTACTTCGGTATCGATGCCACCTGGGTCCGGATCGGCTTCGTCGCAGGAACGCTGCTGGGCTTTGGCAGCTTCATCCTGATCTACCTCGCGATCGGACTGATCGCAGACTGACCACGGCCTTCGCGCTGACCGTCCCGGTTTTCGTGCCGGTCGTGGCTCACATCGAGAGAAACCGGGAGGGGCCAAGCGGCCCCTCTTGTGCATCCGGCTTCGGCAGACATCACATTGCCGATATACCGCCGTCGAGCTTGATCTCCGCCCCGGTCATGAACCGGCTTTCATCGCTGGCCAGATAGACCACCGCATTGGCGATATCGTTGGGCTCTCCGACGAACTTCAGCGGGATCTGCCGCGCCAGCTTGTCCATCAGAACGCCCTTGTCGATATTGTGGTTCTTCGCCGTCCCGTCGAGGATGGGCGTGTCGACGAAGGTCGGGTGGACCGAATTGCAGCGGATCTGCATGTTGTTCTTCGCGCAATGCAGTGCGATCGACTTGCTCAGCATCCAGACCGAGGCCTTGCTGGCGTTGTAGGCCGGCATGGTGTCGCTGGCGATCAGCCCGGCGATGCTGGAGATGTTGACGATCGAGCCCGGCGCATGTTCGCGCATCAGCGGCAGCGCCTTCTGGCAGCCGTGGAAGATCGAATCGACATTGATCGAGAAACAGCGCTTCCAGTCGTCGAAATCGCAGGTTTCGATATTGCCCGCCACGCCGATGCCCGCATTGTTGACCAGGACATTCAGCCCGCCGAGATTGTCGCGCGCGGCATCGACCGCGGCTTCCCAGGCGGCCGGATCGGTCACGTCATGGGCGATCGAGAAGGCCGTGCCGGCGCCGATCGCGTCGTTGATCAGCTGCGCGGTTTCAGCTGCGCCTTCGCCGTTGATGTCGGTGCACAGCACCCGCGCGCCTTCCTCGGCCAGCCGCGTCGCATGCGCGCGTCCCAGTCCCTGCGCCGCGCCCGTAACGAGGGCCAGCTTGCCCGCACACCGTCCTGCCATGTCTCACTCTCCTCCCAGTATGTTCTGTCCCAGCAGCAAGAGCATGCGCACGTCGATCCCGCAACCATCGGCACGCTTGGCGTCGATAAAGCTGCGGATGTCGGCCAGCGGCACGCGGTGGACGGTGATGTTCTCCTCGCCCACGCCCCCGCCTGCTCCCACCTTGGCGAGATTGCGTGCGCGGACCAGCGTGAAGCTTTCGCTGACCATGCCGGGCGACGACCAGAAGCAGCCGAGGTCTTCGAGCACCGCGGCGCGGTAGCCGGTCTCTTCCTCGAGTTCGCGCCCGGCGGCGGCGAGCGGATCCTCATCGCCGCGCCCGTCCTCGTCGCCGATCAGCCCCGCGGGGAGTTCGAGACAATACTGGCCCAGCGGCACCCGGTACTGCTCGACCAGCAGCACATGGTCATCGTCGTCGACGGCGAGGATTACTGCAGCGCGGATATTGCGCGGGCGCCCGACATATTCCCAGCGGCCGCGGGTCTTGGCGGTGATGTAATCGCCCTGCCAGACGATCCGCTCGTCGGCATCGTGGTCGGGGACGGGCACGATCAGACCTCGATCAGGCGATCGGGCAGTTCGTTCTCGTCATCCTCGGCGCGGGGGAAATGCTCGGACAGGACCTTGCCCACGTCGCGGACGCCCGCGGCGAGGCCGAGGGCGATATGGCCCTGTTTGATCTCCGCCAGCATGTCCGCCATCGCCTCGCCCCAGACCTCGGGGGGGACGATTTCGGCGATCGGTTGGTCGGCGACGATTTCCGCGCGGTGCTCACGCATCGACAGATACAGCAGCACGCCGGTGCGGCCATGCGTGCGGCGTTCCGCGCCGACCTTGAAATGCTTGATCGCGCGGGCATGCGCACGTGCGGTCTTCACCGGGCCCGGCGTCAGCGCAAAGCGCAGCGGATCCCAGCTCAGCAACAGCCAGCCGGCCACGAAAGCCACGAGACCGAGCGCAATGGTCATGCTGGCGAGTTCGCCGGTGGTCCACACATGCGACCAGCCGCCGACCAGCGCGTCCCACAGGTCCATGAAGGGCTGCGGCAGGACCGCGAACAGGCTCATGGCGGAGAATGCCAGCGCCGCGGCCCAGACCAGCACGACATCGTCATACGCATCGCTCCGGTCGGCCAGCACGGTAACGATCTCGCCGCTGGTGGTGAGTTCGGCCTCCGCGACCGCATTCGAAACGATCTCGTGATCGGATTGTGAGAGATATCCCATTACCACCCCCCGGAGGCGCCGCCGCCCCCGAAACTGCCACCGCCGCCGGAGAAGCCGCCGAAGCCGCCGCCGCCGCCACCAAAGCCGCCACCGCCGCCCCAGTCATCGCCGCCGACACCGCGCGCGATCGCCTTACCGGCTTCCCACAGGATGATGTCGCCAACGACCCCGCCGACACCGCCGCGGCGATAGCGCCGCCGCCGGCCGCCGCTGAACATCGGCAGGATGAAAAAGAAGAATATGAAGCCCAGCCAGATCAGCGCGCCGATGGGAAAGCCGCCCTCGTTCTCCCGCGCGGCAGTGCGTTCCTGCGCGACGCGGGCCGCCTCTTCGGGGGGAAGTTCGAGCTGGGTGACGATCTCGTCGGCCGCCCAGGCGATCCCGCCCGAATAGTCGCCCTGCCGGAAATAGGGCTTCATGCCTTCGACATATTCGAAGGCGAGCCCGTCGGGAATGACGCCTTCGAGGCCATAGCCGACCTCGATGCGCATCTTGCGTTCGTTCGGCGCGACGATGAGCAGTATGCCATCGTTGCGCTCCGCATCGCCCAGCGCCCATTCGCGGCCCAGCCGATAGCCATAGTCCGAGATATCGTAGCCCTGCAGGTCGGGGATGGTGGCGATCACGAACTGGCGCTGATTGTTTTCCTCGAACTGGTCGAGCTTCTGCGTCAGCGCCGCTTCGGTCGCGTCGTCGATGATGTTGGCGGCATCGACCACCGGCGCGGTGCCCCGCTCGGGGAAGTCCTGCGCGGCGGCGGGCAGGGCCAGGCCCAGCGCCGCCACCAGCGTCAGCATCGATTTCATCGGCAGGCGCATGTCAGCGCCCCTCAATTGGCTGCATCGTCATCCGCGCGCATGTTCAGCGTCGGTGCAACCTCGGCGCCTTCGGTCACTGCCGCATAGGGCACCATCGGTTCGGCGCCGTGGATGATGTTGGCACCGATCGTATCGGGGAAGGTGCGGATGGTCGTGTTATACTGGCGCACCGCCTCGTTGTAGTCGCGGATCGCCACGCGGATGCGGTTTTCCTGCCCTTCGATCTGCGTCATGAAGCGGCCGAAGTTTTCCTGGCTGCGCAGTTCGGGATAGGCTTCGACATTGGCCATCAGCCGCGACAGTGCGCCGCCGAAGGTGTTCTGTGCTTCCTGGTACTGTGCCATCTTGTCCGCATCGCCGAGATCATCACCGTCGAGCTGGATTTCCGGACGCGTCGCCGAGGCGCGCGCCTGGATCACCGATTCCAGCGTTTCGCGTTCCTGTTCGGCCGAGCTCATCACGATCTGTTCGAGATTGGGCACCAAATTGGCGCGTTCCTGAAACGCGGCTTCGACATCGGCCCACTTGGCCTTGGCCGTCTCTTCGGCCGCTGGCACCGAGTTAATTCCGCACGCCGACAGGACGAGGGCGGCGGCAGCAACGATGGAGGTGCGAAAGGCAACCAGGCGGTTCATGGAACATCCCTTTTGTGGTAAGTGTGTCTTGTCCAGATAGCACACCTTGGCCGCCATACAAGATTAACGCGGACTTTTCGCCGATCCTGTTTAAAGCGCAGACAGCGGCGTGTTTCAGCATGAACGCGCCTGCGACCAGACAACCCTTTGGCGGAAAAATCAGGGGAAATGCATGTTCAAGGAATTCAAGGCCTTCATCGCGAAGGGCAATGTCATCGATCTCGCGGTGGCAGTAATCATCGCGGGCGCATTCGGCGCCATCGTCAGTTCGCTGACCGATGATATCATCATGCCGGTGATCGGCGCGATTTTCGGCGGGGCCGATTTCTCGAGCTATTTCATCTTGCTGAGCACGCCCGAAGGCTATGATGGGTCGCTGACCGACTATGCCGCGCTGAAGGAAGCGGGAGCCGCTATGATCGGCTATGGCGCATTCGTCACCGCGATCATCAATTTCGTGATCCTCGCCTTCATCATCTTCCTCCTGGTCCGCTATGCCAAGAAGGTCATGGCCGAATTCGAGGAAAAGAAGGCGGCTGCCGCGCCCGCGGGGCCGACCGAAATCGAGTTGCTGACCGAAATTCGCGACGCGCTGAAGAAATAGGCCGGTCGGCCAGGCGCCCGTATACACTTCACATTAAGCGGGCAGGGCCTATATGGGTCCTGCCCGTTTCGGCGGGCTATGGCGATAAATGGCGCTGTGCAATAGGTACAACGGACCCGGGGGCAGTACCCGGCGGCTCCACCACAAACCGCTTTATTGGCGGGTTATGACGGGGCCGAACTAGGATCGACGTGTGCTGAAAGACAGTGTTTTTGCTCGGGCTGAGTATCCCGTAAAAATGTTCACAACACACAAGTGCCAACGATAACGAAGCACTCGCTCTCGCAGCGTAATTTGACGGCCTAACGGCCTGAATTTACAAAGCTAAAGCGCGGTTGGACCCACCGGGCAACAGAAGCGGATTCCGGGGCTCCGGGGGTAGCTAGCAACAGAAACCCCCACCTTAGCCTTATCGAATTGTGCGATTGCCCGGTCGGCGCGGCTCAGGGCTGTAGGCCGGCTTTCTCTGCCGTGTGTGCGCCGGCTTCGCGTGCCTCGCGTTCGTAACGCAGCGCGTCGAGGATCTTGGCGCCGCCGAGAAAGACCGCACCAGCGGTTGCTGCAAACAGCAGGTAACCGCCGACACCGGGGTATTGAACCGTGTAGTGCGCGCCGCGAGTCATGGCGCCGAGGGCAAGCGCAAAGATGATCAGATACGCTTCGAAGCGCGTCTTGATCACGAACAGCCGTTTTACCCTCGTCAGCGAAATCGTCCGGTCTCCACGGTTAATCCCTAGGAACTGCAATTCCCGTGCCAGCGTCGCGTTCCCGCGACTCGCAATGGTTAATGCGTCATTGAGTGTAAGACCCGCCGACGCGGCGGTCCAGAGGCGGACGACCAAACCGGGTCAGGCGAGCTCATCTAGCGAGAGCACCGCGAGCAGCGCCTCGCGCGCTTCGATCACGGTCTTGGCCAGCTTTTCCGATCCGATTTCTTCCGGTTCGATCCGTTCGGGCCAGGCCTGGGCGATGACCGATTCGATGCGCTGCGCCTTGGCTTCGTCGAGCAGGAACCGCGCGTCGACCGTGGCGGGATCGGCCACCACCCGCAGCCGCAGGCATGCGGGCCCGCCGCCATTGGCCATCGACTGGCGGACATCGACGGGGATTACCTGCCGGATCGGTCCGTTCGAGGCGAGCATCCGTTCGCACCATGCCCAGACGCTGGCGCTCTCCTGGCATTCGCTTGGGACGACTAAGGCCATCTCTCCGCTTGGCAGGCTGACCAGCTGCGCGTTGAACAGATAGGTCCGGATCGCTTCCTCGAGCGATACCGCGCTGGCCGGCACTTCGACGACGTGCAGCGCCGGGAAGGCGGCGTGCATCGCTTCATAGGCATCCTTGCGATCGGCGAAGGCCTGTTCATGCGTGAACAACACGGTTTGGTTCGCAACCGCGACGACATCGTTGTGGAACGCGCCCGCCTCGATCGCGGCGGGGTTCTGTTCGATGAAGACGCAGCGCGCAGGATCGAGCCCGTGCTTGCGGGCCACGGCGCGGCTGGCCTGTTCGTGCTGGCGCGCGGGGAAGCGCCCGCCGGGCCGGCCATAGACGAATACCTCCACTCCGGGCTGCCCGTGGCTTTCGCACAGCCGCATGTGGTTGGCCGCGCCCTCGTCGCCGAAACTCGGCGGGACCGCATCGTGCACTGCGAAATGGCGGGTATCGCCGAAGGCGAGCTTCAGCTGCGCCTGCGTATCGCGCCATTCCTGGCCGCGATGCAGCATGGTGACGAGATTGGCAGGGGTCAGGTGACAGCGCCCGTCCGCGGTATCGGGCGCGGGGCTGACCGTTGCGGCATTGGCGGTCCACATCGAACTGGCCGACCAGGCTGCGGCCAGCAGCGCTCGGTCGCTTGTGCCATCCACCGCGAGATCGTCCAGCAGTGCAAAATTGGGTCGCGGCAGCGGGAGCAGGAAGCCCTGCGCGAGCCCGCGTTCCATATTCGCGCGCATCTTCGCCACGCCTTGCAGCGCCGCGGCACGCGGATAGGAAGCGCTGCCCTTGTGGCTCGCGCTGGCGATATTGCCGAGACTGAGGCCGGCGTAATTGTGGCTCGGCCCGACGATGCCGTCGAAATTGATTTCCCTGAGCATATGCTATCCGTTCGGTTCGAGCGAAGTCGAAGGCCAGCCGCGCCGCCGCGTCCCGACTCCGTTGGACGCGCGCGGCCATGTTCCCGTCAGCGGGCGACGCTCCAGACTTCGTCGCCTTCGCCCACTTCGAGCGTTTGCGCAGCCATCGCGTCGATCGCGATCGATCCGTCGTCCGCGATTTCGCGCATGCCATAGACACTGCGGAAACTCGCCAGCGTGCCAGTGGCAATCAGCGCTCGTTCGCCGATGTCGAGATCGGTGTCCGAAACCTTGCCCGGCTGCGCCTTGCGCACGCTGCGCACCTGGCTGGTGCGCGCGGTCATCGTCGGCCCGCCGTCGAAAATGTCGACATAGCCTTCGGCGGCGAAGCCCTCGTTCTCCAGCATCCGCATGGCCGCCCGGCCGGAGGGGTGGGGCACGCCGATCACCTTCTTCGCCTCCTCGTCGAGCATCGCGATATAGACCGGATGCTTGGGCATGAGGTCGGCGATGAACTGGTTGCCGTTGATCGCATTAAAATAATCGGCTTCCTGGAAGGTCATGCCGAAGAACCTGCCGGCAACGCCGTCCCAGAAGGGCGAGCCGCCGCGGTCGTCGATCACGCCGCGCAATTCGGCAATGACGCGATCGGCAAAGCGCGCCCGGTGCATGGCGATGAACAGGTACCGGCTGCGCGCCAGCAGCAGGCCGAACCCGCCGGCACGTTCGGCGGGATGAAGGAACAGCCCGCCGACTTCCGAACAGCCCTCGAGGTCGGTGACGAGGCTGAGCAGTTCGGCGCGCACGGTCCGGTCGAGTTCCTGGCTGTGCTGCGTCAGCGTGGTCATGCGGTAACTGTAGAAGGGCCATTGCTGCCCCACCTGGCTGAACATCTGGCAAGTGCCCCGCACCTGACCGGTCTCGGTGTTTTCCAGCACCAGCGTGAACTGGTCGTCGCCCAGATCGTCATAGGTACGCGCAAAGGCTTCCTCGGCGCGTTCCAGCTTGCGCGTCAGCGCGGTACGGTCGGCGGGGAGGTTGGTGAAACCGCCGCCGGTCAGCTTGGCCATTTCGTAAAGTTGTTCGAGATCGGCGATTTGCGCGGCGCGCAGGCGAAAGGTCACAAAGGGTCTCCGGTCGAAAGCCTGGCCAGGACCAGCGCGGACAGGGCGGCGCGCTCGCGCAGGCTGGGGACGATCATGAATTCATCGGGCGAATGGATGGCGCCGCCGCGCACGCCCATCGTATCGACCACGGGCACGCCGGTGGCAGCGATATTGTTACCGTCGCACACGCCGCCGGTGCTTTTCCAGCCGATCTGCTGGCCCAGTTCGGCGCCGCATGTCTTGACGAGATCGAACAGCTTCTGCGCCTTGGTATCGACGGGTTTGGGTGGGCGCGTCACGCCGCCGTGGCGATGGATGGCAACCTCGCGTTCGCTGCGGATCGCATCGAGGATCGCGTCGAGCTGGCCGTCGAAGCGGTTCATCGCATCGGTCGATTGGGGGCGGATGTTGAAGCGCAGGATCGCCAGGTCGGGCACCACGTTGTTCGCACTGCCGCCTTCGATCTTGGCCGGGTTGACCGTGATGTCCTCGGCCTCGAGCGCCTTGATCCGCAGCACGAGGTCGCTGGCGGCGACGATGGCATTGCGGCCGTCATGCGGATTGCGCCCCGCATGCGCCGACTTGCCGGTGATCGTGATCGAATAATTGCCCGTCCCGCCGCGCGCATGCGCCAGCGTGCCGTCGGGCAGCGCGCTGGGTTCGTAGGTCAGCGCGGCATATTTGCCGCGCGCCAGTTCCTCGATCAGCGTACGGCTGGCAAGACTGCCGGTTTCCTCGTCCGAATTGATCATCACGTCGTATCCGACGCGCGACGCGCCTGCCATCGTTTCGAAGGTCTGCAGCGCGTGGAGGATGACATTCAGCCCGCCTTTCATATCGGCGGTGCCGGGCCCGTTGATCGTCTCGTCGTCGAGCCAGCTGACCTGCTGGAAAGGATGATCTTCGGGGAAGACGGTATCCATGTGCCCCGTCAGCACGAAGCGCCGCTCCGCTTCCGGGCGCACGCGCAGCACCATGTGCCTGCCATGCGGCTTCTCGAACTCGCGGCCCTCGGGCGAGATCGCGGTGACCGTGGCGGGTTCGACCAGATCGACGTCGCCGGGCAGGGTGCTGAAGGCATCGGCGAGGATCCCCGCCATCCGGTCCAGCCCGGCGATATTGCCGGTGCCCGTGTTGATTGCCGCCCAGTCCTGCACCTCGCGCAGCATCGTGTCGCCATCGATTGCGTCGAGCAGCGCTTGGGGGGCGGTATCCGGTTTCATGTGCAACGTCCTTAATCCTGCCTTGGCCCGAGTCCAGCCCGTGCCTTGCATTGATCAACGGCTGGCGGCATAGACCGTGCCACTCCTCCCCGGGTACGACATCGCCGTTCTACTACTGCTCGAGGAGTTCCATGACCGAATTTGTCACGCGCGCCGGAATCGAAGCCGATCCGCAGCTTGCCGCCTTTATCGAAACCGACGTGCTCGGGCCCCTCGGCCGCGACGTCGATGCCTTCTGGAAGGGTTTTGCCGACCTCCTGGGCAGGTTCGGTCCGCGCAACGCGGACCTGCTGGCCAAGCGCGAGGATCTGCAGGAGAAGATCGATGCCTGGCACACCGAAAGGGCAGGGCAGCCGCATGAAGCGGGCGCCTATCGCACCTTTCTGGAAGACATCGGCTATCTCGTCCCCGAACCGGGCGAGTTCACCATCGGGACCGAGAATGTCGATCCCGAGATCGCGACCATGGCCGGCCCCCAGCTGGTGGTGCCCATCCTCAACGCACGCTTCCTGCTCAACGCCGCCAATGCCCGCTGGGGCAGCCTCTACGACGCGCTTTACGGCACCGATGCGCTCGACGCGCCCGCCGCACGGCCGGGCGGGTATGACGAGGAGCGCGGCGCCGCGGTCATCGCCGAGGCGCGCAAGCTGCTCGACGAGATCCTCCCGCTCGCATCGGGAAGCTGGAAGGATCTCGACAGCCTCGACACCCTCGAACTGGCCGATCCTTCGCAGCAGGTCGGGCAGACCGACAAGGGCCCGCTGTTCCGCCACAACGGCCTGCATATCGAGATCGTCGTCGATCCGGACAGCCAGGTCGGCAAGACTGACCGGCTGGGTATCGCCGATGTCAATTTCGAGGCCGCGCTGACCACCATCGCCGATTGCGAGGATTCGGTCGCGGCGGTCGATGCCGAGGACAAGCTCACCGCCTATCGCAACTGGCTCGGCGTGATCCGCGGCGATCTGGAGGAAAGCTTCGAGAAGGGCGGCAAGACGCTCACTCGCAAGCTGGTGGGTGACAAGACCTACACCGGCAGCGACGGCGGCGAACACAGCCTGCCCGGCCGCAGCCTGATGTTCGTGCGCAATGTCGGCCATCTGATGACCAACCCGGCGATGCGCTGGGACGGCAAGGAAATCCCCGAAGGCATTCTCGATGCGGTGGTCACCTCGGCGATCGGCGCGCAGGATGTCGCCGGGCTGGGGAAGTACGGCAATTCGCGCTGCGGCAGCATCTATATCGTGAAGCCCAAGATGCACGGGCCCGAGGAATGCGCTTTCACCAACGACCTGTTCGACGCGGTGGAAGATTTGCTCGGCCTGCCGCGCCACACGATCAAGGTCGGCGTGATGGACGAGGAGCGCCGCACCAGCGCGAACCTTGCCGCCTGCATCCACGCGGTGAAGGACCGCATCGTCTTCATCAACACCGGCTTCCTCGACCGTACGGGTGACGAGATTCACACCTCGATGCGTGCGGGGCCGATGATGCGCAAGGGCGAGATGAAGAACTCTGCCTGGCTCAAAGCGTACGAGGCGCGCAATGTCGGCATCGGCCTCGCGCATGGCCTGTCGGGGCGCGCGCAGATCGGCAAGGGCATGTGGGCGGCGCCCGACCTGATGGGGCAGATGATGATCGACAAGATCGGCCATCTTCGCGCCGGGGCGAACACCGCCTGGGTGCCGAGCCCGACCGCCGCGACGCTGCACGCGATCCATTATCACCGCGAGGACGTGTTCGAGATCCAGAAGGGCCTGCCCGATGCGGCGAAGCTCGACGAACTGCTTGCCATTCCGCTGGCTGACGGCACCAACTGGTCGGAGGACGAGATCCGCGAGGAGCTCGACAACAATTGCCAGGGCCTGCTCGGCTATGTCGTGCGCTGGATCGATGCCGGTGTCGGTTGTTCCAAGGTCCCCGACATCAACGATGTCGGCCTGATGGAAGACCGCGCAACGCTGCGCATTTCCAGCCAGCACATCGCCAACTGGTTGCTCCACGGCGTCATCAGCGAAGAACAGGTGATGGACAGCCTGCGCCGCATGGCCGCCAAGGTCGACGAGCAGAACGCGGGCGATCCCTTCTACCAGCCGCTGCTGGAGAACGAGGACGGCGCGGCATTCAGCGCGGCGAAGGACCTCATTTTCAAGGGTGTCGAACAGCCCAGCGGCTACACCGAACCGCTGCTGCACGCCTGGCGGCGCAAGAAGAAGGCGCAGGGCTGACCACAGCCAGTCGCGATCGAAGGAAAAGCCCCGCCGACCAGCGGGGCTTTTTCGTTGAGCCTCACCCTTCTGCGGTGAGTGCGCGCGCGAGGGTCACGAATTCGCCGACCGTCACCGTCTCGGCGCGGCGCTGCGGGTCGATGCCGATCGCCTCCAGCGCGGCAACTGCACCGGGTACGCCCTTTAGGCTTTGGCGCAGCATCTTGCGGCGCTGGCCGAAGGCGGCTTCGGTCAGCCGTTCGAGCAGCCGGGCGTCGACCCCTTCGGGCATCTCCGCGGGTTCGACATGAACAATTGCGCTCATCACCTTGGGGGGCGGGGTAAAGGCGCTGCGGTGGACCTTCATCGCCAGCTTCGCGCGGCTGCGCCACCGCGCCAGCACTGCAAGCCGGCCATAGGCCGAGCCGCCGGGCTGCGCGACGATGCGCTGGGCGACTTCCTGCTGGAACATCAGCGTCAGGCTGGTCCACAGCGGCGGCCATGCATTCTCGCTGCCCTTCGCCCCGGCCAGCCAGCGCACGAACAGCGCGGTGCCGACATTATAAGGCAGGTTGGACAACACGGCGAAGGGTTCTCCGCCCATCAGTTCGGCATGATCGAGCTTGAGCGCATCGCCCTCGATCACGCGCAACTGGCCCGGGAAGGCGTCTTCCAGCTCGGCCAGCGCGGGCATGCAGCGGCGGTCCATCTCGATCGCGGTCACGCGGGCGCCGGCGCGCAGCAGGGCGCGCGTCAGCCCGCCGGGACCCGGACCCACCTCGAGCACCTGCTTCCCGGCAAGATCACCGGGCACCGCGGCGATCCGGTCGAGCAATTGCTCGTCGAACAGGAAGTTCTGCCCCAGTGCCTTGGAAGCGCTGAGGCCGTGGCGGGCGATGACTTCGCGCAGGGGCGGCAGCTCAGCCATGCGCGGACCGGTTGGCGGCTATCTGTCTCGCCATGCGAATGGCGGCGATCATCGCGCCGGGATCGGCGAGCCCCTTGCCCGCGATATCGAAGGCGGTGCCATGGTCGGGGCTGGTGCGCACGATCGGCAGGCCAAGCGTGACATTGACCCCCTCGTCGAAATCGAGCGCCTTGAGCGGGACCAGAGCCTGGTCGTGATACATTGCCAGCGCGGCGTCGTAGGTCTGCCGCGCGCGCGGTGTGAACAGCGCGTCGGCGGGATGCGGCCCGGTAATGTCGAACCCTTCGCCCCGGAGGGTCTCGATCGCCGGCGCGATTATGCGCGCTTCCTCGTTGCCGAACCGGCCGCCTTCGCCCGCATGCGGGTTCAGCCCACATACCGCGAGCCGCGGCGCGGCGATGCCGAAATCGGTCGCCAGCGCGCGCGCCACGATCCGCGCACGTCGTTCGATCAGCTGCTGCGACAGCCGGCCGGACACTTCGGACAGCGCGCAATGGACGGTCAGCGGCACGGCGCGCAGACTGGGCCCGGCGAGCATCATCACCGCCTGGTCGGCTTCCATTCCGCAGACTTCGGCGAAGAATTCGGTCTGGCCCGGATGCTCGAAGCCGACCGCCGCCAGCTGCGCCTTGGCAATCGGCGCGGTGACGATCGCTGACGCGGTACCCAGCAGCACGCAGCGCGTCGCCTCGGCCAGCGATTGCAGCGCCAGCGCGGCGCCCATTTCATCGGGCTGTCCGGGGTGCGCAGCGACATCTTCGCGGCCGAGCACCGGCAGCGCACGGCCGAACAGTCCCGGCACTTCGGCCGGATCGTCGATCAGGGCGATGTCGAGCGCGAGCCGGCGGCTGCGCGCCGCGGCTTCGAGCACGCCCTTGCCGCCGACCACGAAAAAGGGCGCGAGGCCCGCTTCGGAGCGCCGCGCCCAGCTTTCGACGATGATTTCCGGCCCGATCCCCGCCGGATCGCCAATCGATACGGCGAGGGGTGCCATGACGGGCGTCAGTTGTACTCGATGAAGGCGTCGTTGCGCAGGTCGCGCAAGTAGCGCTGGGCGCGTTTCTCGATGCGCTCGTCCTCGAGTTCGCCCATGATCTGGTTGAAGTCGGGGCCGGCGGCCACTTCGGGATCGTCGCGTCCGCACAGCATCAGCACGCGCACGCCTTCCTCGAACGAGCCGAACGGGGGCGTCGCCTGGCCGACCTGCAGTTGCAGCAGGATGTTCTGCAGCGCCTCGGGCAGCGACCGGACACGGATCTGGTCGTTGGTGACGACATTGGCGCCCAGACGGGCAGCCGCGCTCTCGGCATCACCGCAACCGCGGATGTCGCGCACGCCTTCGGTGAAAGCCGCCACACGCTGCTGGGCCAGCGCTTCGCTGGTACCGGGTGCGAAGCTGATCTGGATCTGCTTGAGGCTGAGCATCGCATCGCGCGGATCGGCCATCAGCACCTGGCGCTTGTCGATCAGGTAGAGGATCGAAAAGCCGCCCGGGATCCGGATCGGGCCGACCAGCTGACCGGGGCTCATTTCCGCGGCCACCGTTTCAAGCTGCGGGTTCTTGAGCTGCGCCAGCTGGATCCAGCCCAGATCGCCGCCAACGGCAGCGGTGGAGGCTTCGGAGAGGAGTCGTCGCAGTCGGCTGTGGCAGTATGCGAGCGTGGCTTCGGAGTCGGCTTGAGCTTCGGGGGTCGGGTTCACCGCAAGAGTGGGGGCGGCGGTGGCGGCGGTGGCGGCGGCAAGGCAGACAGGGTCAGCCGCTGCCTCCTCGAACTCAGCCGCTCCCACGCGCTGTTCGGGTCCTTCGCGGAAGCCATCGCCGCCGCAGACGCCGCCGTTGCCGCCGCAGCGGCGAAATCGAAAACGTCCTCGTCCTCGTCCTCGTCCTCGTCCTCGTCCTCATTGAACGTTTCTTCGCACGAGCCCACGCTGAAGCATCGCATGGCCGACGCGCACGCGCACCGCGCGCTCCTCCGGCTACTGCTCCTCCAGCGAGACCCCCCGGCGGCGAAAGCGCTG
>MDTE01030568.1_pt1 | contig 14504 bp, 17 predicted proteins | sample 811231 | NCBI WGS metagenome assembly MDTE01 (sample SAMN05326651, study PRJNA326480) | marine metagenome | isolation source: seawater | place: Indian Ocean: Red Sea | collected 2010 | reverse complement strand
GGATGCTTGGGCGTCAGCATTTATGACAACCTGCGGCGACTCCCGTCCGCCCGCGGCCTGTTTGAGCGCAGCCTTCAGCGTATCACGCTGGGTGTTGATGAGCGCAACCCCATTGACGTAGTACCTGCCTTGCACATCAACTGATACTTCCACGGGTTGGTCTAGCACCGTCTCGGGTCGCGAGCTCGATTTTGGCAGATCTATGGCCAATGCCGAGTCCTTCTGAAAAGTTGTCGACATCATGAAGAAGATCAGCAATAAAAACACGATGTCAATGAGTGGCGTGATGATCACATCAGGCTCTTCGCGCGGACGGTCGCGAAATCTCATAAATCTTCCGCGGCCTCGTTCTTCTTTACACGTGACCCGCGCGGTTGTGCAGCCTCCACCAACTTCAGTGCTTCCTGCTCCATGGTCACCACCAGCTCATCGACGCGACCACGAAAGTAGCGATAGAACATCAGGCTGGGGATGGCCACTGACAGACCAGCCGCGGTAGTGATCAGGGCCTCGGAAATCCCATTCGCCAACACCGCGGGATCACCAACACCCTGAGTGGTGATGACCGCGAATACTTTTATCATGCCGACCACGGTGCCGAGCAATCCCAGCAGTGGCGTGACCGAAGCAATAGTGCCGAGTGTATTGAGGTATCTCTCGAGATCATGAACCACATGCCGACCAACATCTTCAATCGACTCTTTCATGACCTCACGAGAACGGTGACGCTTCATCAAGGCTGCCGCCAGTATTCGGCCGAGCGGCGAACTCTGGCGAAGCGTGCGGATATTGTCCTCGTCTAGCTTGCCGTCACTGACCGAGCGCCAGACACCGGCCACCAGATTCTCCGGTGCTACTCGTTCCCGTTGCAACGTCCAGAACCGCTCGACGACGATGGCCATTGCCGCCACTGAGCAAAGAAGGATGGGCAGCATCAGCCATCCTCCGGCTTTCACCAGTTCGAGCACTTGGAATACCTCCCCGGGTTGCTGAGTATCGCCAGCGCAGCCAGGCCGAAAGGCGATTCGATCGATGGGCCGGTCATGTTGTCCGTTGGAAATCTATCAGACCGAGCCCACACCCGGGAAGCGTCCATGTCTACCAGGTCGTCGACCTGCAGGCGCCAGGGACGCCGCCGGCCCTGACGGTAACATTCCGGCTCGGTTATCGCTTGGCCGGGCGACAGCCGGAAGCACACGGCACCTTGCAGATCAGTGCGAAACAGCTTTGTGCCGCGGGCCCAATAACGCTCCACGACCTGCTCGCTGGGTAGCCCGTATCGATTTCTATAGCCGACCGTAAACACGACATCACTCGTATCAACGGCCGCGACAAACTGTCGCCGTGGACGAAGTGAAACTGCCATGATGAGGGGCGATGAGCACATCTGACTTCAAAACCCGGGATCCGACTTCGCGCAGCAGCTCGCCTTCGGTGACGGCCTCGATGTCGCCCGGCAACAGCACCGTAGCATCGAAATGCTGAATCTTGAGCACACAGGAGTCATTGTTGTGGTCCGTACCGGGCTGCACGCGCGGTCGCAACACCTCCAGACGCGTTCCGCCGTCGGTCCACAGCGCACCACTGATGCAGGGCTCGGTACCGTCGAGGGTGCCGACGTTGCTGATCATCCGGTGGACATCAATACTTGCACCCAAGCCCTCGAACCCACCAACGTGGTCCAGATCGCCATGACTGATAACCAGTCCATCGACGTAAGCCACGCCGATGCTCGTCAAGAATGGCGCGACGACCGCGCTGCCAGTGTCAAATCCTGACGGATATCGCCGACCTGTATCATAGACCCAGGTCTGGTTGCCGCACTGCATCACGACCGCGAGCCCCTGGCCCACGTCGAGCACCGTCACCACCAGTTCATCGGCCCCAACCGCAGGCTTGCCAGGAATTACCAACGCCCCGATGAGGCCCCAGCCCACCCATTTGCCCGGGACGGCCCGTGGCAGCAACAAAAACAGCCCCCCGCGACGAGGCCGACATGCAGTCCCGAAATTGGCATCAGGCGACTAGGGCCGGTCGCTCGTAATGTCGCCCAGTGATGGTCCTGTAGCTCCTCTCTGAATCCAAGGCCGAGCGCTAGCATCAGCGGCGCGCTGGGGTGCGAGTCGACCGCATCCCGGAGCTTGCCCACCCACTGGTCACGCAGGCGTGCCAGATTGTGTGCCGATGACAGCATAGGCAATGCTGGCTGCTTGCTTCGGACATACCCCGTCGCACCTATCCGGCGGATGAACAACCACTTCTCGTAGTCGAAGCCTCCTGGATTGGCATAGCCATACGGTGGTTTAGGACGAACCACCAGACGCCAACGCTGACTGGCGTGAAGCGGCTGTGGCCGGTCATACCAACTGAGTCTGATCTTGCCCCGGTAATGAACACCTGCGGTGTGACTCTGCTCGACATTGAACTCAAAGCGTGTCGCGCGGCGCGAGACGACCGGAATGGAGCTGATGACGCCCTGAACACACAGGTCCTGCGACACTTGTGACGGAGCCAGCCGGGTCTGCAACACATGCTGCACATGCAGTTCACCCGAGAGGAAACCGAGCATGACCCAGCCGAACAGCCGCAAGCGTCCTGCGGCGATCGCCAAGAGGGCCGCCAGGGGCAGAAATTGAATCCAGACTGCATCGAGCCAGCCCGGCAGGTAAAAGCTAAACAACAGACCGAGCAGCAATGCGGTCGTCCCTGAACGCATACTGCACCAACTTGAAAATCCGTCCCTGTGGCCGATAATCTTAATGAACTGCGGTGGGTTCTGTCACCGCGGACGGTAAGCGGCCATGCCCCGACACTACTTAAGAAGAGTTCTGCCTTCGCCACGCAAGATCCGCGAAGAAGGTGTCGTTAAGCTGTTCGGGCGTGTGGTGCAAAACCCCAATCTATGGCATCTGAACCGGCACTCCGTCGCACTCGCATTTGCTGTGGGCTTGTTCATGGCCTTCGTCCCGGTGCCGGGTCAAACCCTGCTCGCCGTGGCAGCGGCGATATTGCTCGGCTGTAATCTACCCATCTCGATCGTCGTCGTGTTCGTCAGCAATCCGATCACCATGCCGCCGCTGTTCTTTACTGCGTACAAGCTTGGCGCCTGGTTATTGAGCGAATCGCCACGCTCGATTGAGTTCGAGATCTCCATCGACTGGCTGGTCAACAGCCTCGCTGGCATCTGGCAACCTTTCCTGCTCGGATGTCTTGCCATGGGCGCCTTGTGCGCTGTGGTCGGCTATCTTGCCGTGCAAATCATCTGGCGCATTCACGTGCTGCAGTCGTGGCGGGAGCGTCGGCGGCACCGCGCGCGGCAATTGAATCAGCACAGGGTGGCAAGAGCCACGGTTCCGCCTGCACTCGACACCAAGCCCGAGCCACGCTCAGAAGTGTAGACTCGAATCCACCAGTGTCAGCTGTCGATCCATTTGCGCAGCAAGCCCGGTGTCATGAGTGACCACAACCAACGCCGTCGAAAGCGAGGCATTGAGCTCCAACATGAGCTCGTAAATGTTCGCTGCGGTGCGTCTATCCAGATTCCCGGTCGGCTCATCAGCGAGCACACACCTCGGTGCAGTGACCAGCGCACGCGCAATGGCGGCGCGTTGCCGCTCGCCTCCCGACAACTCGCCCGGTTTGTGCTTGATCCGATCACCCAAGCCTACCCGGCGCAACATTTCGCCGGCTTCACTCAAGACCTGGCGTGGCGACATGCCCCTGACCAACAGCGGCATGCCGACATTCTCCAGCGCCGTGAACTCCGGTAGCAGATGATGGAACTGGTAGATGAAGCCGAGCGTGGTATTGCGCAACTTGCTGCGTTCGACCTCAGTGAGCTTTGCGATATTGCGACCGTGAATGAACACTTCTCCGCTACTGGGCTTGTCCAGGCCACCCATAAGATGCAGCAATGTACTTTTGCCAGCGCCAGATGCGCCAACGATGCCGAGACGTTCACCGGGTTCTACAGTCAGGCTGACAGCGCTCAGCACTTCAACCTGCAACGCGCCTTCATCGAAGCGCTTATTGACGGCCCGGCACTCAATGACTGCATCACTCATAGCGCAATGCCTCCGCCGGCTGGGTCCGAGACGCGCGCCAGGCTGGATACAGCGTCGCCAGCACGGACAGCACCAGGGCGACCAGCGTGATTTTCGTGACATCCGACCAACGCATATCAGAAGGCACATCGGTGATGTAGTACACGTCGGGTGACAGAATTTTGCCACCAAGCAGTGATTCAATCGCCGGCACAATGGTCTCCACGTTGCTCGCCAAGGCAATCCCCCCAACAGCGCCCAGCAATGTGCCAACAACCCCAATGACGGTGCCTTGCACGATGAATACCTTCATGATGCCGCCCGGTGTGACTCCGAGGGTGCGCAGGATCGCGATGTCGGACTCTTTATCGGTGACCGCCATGGTCAAAGCCGACACGATATTGAAGGCGGCGACCGCGACGATCAGAGTCAAAATGATGAACATGACCGTCTTCTCGGTCTTCAGCGCGCGAAAGAAGTTCGAGTGGTGTTGACTCCAGTCACGCACCCAGAATCTACCACCCAGTGATTGCGCCAGCTCACGGCTGACGACGGGCGCATCAAACATTTCCAACAGTTTGATTCGCAGACCGCTGGCTTCCCCATCGAGCTGAAACAGCTTGGCCGCATCGCTCATGTGCACCAGCACTACCGCAGAGTCATACTGCGCGGCACCCACTTCGAAGATGCCGACCACGGTAAATCTGCGCAGTCTGGGGATCACGCCCGCCGGCGATGCAGTCGCCTTGGGTGCGACCAATGTCACCTTCGTGCCGAGCCTGGACCCAAGTGCTCGAGCAACATGCTTACCGAGCACTACACCGAACCCACCTTCGACCAGTGCCCTCATGTCGCCGGCGACCAGAAAATCCTCGAGCGCGGAAACCTTGGGCTCCTCTTCAGGCAAAATGCCGCGCACCAACACGCCACGGACTGCGTTACCCCGGGTCAACATTCCTTGAGCCTCGACGAAAGGGGCCACATCAAGCACGTCCTTGTGCTCGCGGGCTTGTGTCGCCAGCGCCCGCCAGTCTCCCAGAGTGCCCGACAAGCCGGTGATGGTGGCATGCGAAGTCATGCCCAGAATGCGCTCGCGCAACTCCTTTTCGAAACCATTCATTACCGACAGCACAGTGATCAATGTGGTGACGCCAAGCGCAATGCCCAGCATCGAGCTCAGAGCTATAAAAGACATGAAATGGTTACGTCGTTTCGCTCGGGTGTAGCGAAGCCCAATGTAGACTGGCATGGGGGTGAACATAGGCGCGAATTACTCACACGTTGCTGGGCCGTAATTGCAGCCCGCGAGACCGTAGCAAACCGTCAAGCAGACGTCACCCGGTCTCGCAGATAAACCGGCAGCGCCTGATGCGGTTCCACACCATGCCCGCGGGTCAGAATGTCTTGCCCGAGTCTCAGCACATCAACTGCCTCAGGGTAGAGATTGCTCTGATCCACCGAAGGGGCGAAACCGAGCCGTTCGGAAAGCGCCTGCGCGTGGACCTGCCATCCTTCTCCGAGCGCAATATCCAGGTCCCCCATCGGCACCTGCTCCACTCTCGCCGGGTCGGCAACCTGCTCATCAATGACCGGTCGCGCCAGTCCTTCGGGGTCGCTTTCGAACACCCCCCAATACACCTCAGACATGCGTGCATCCAATGCAATCAGTGCGCGACGGCCATCACCCCGGCGAAAGGCCCCTTGGGCGAGTGCTGCAAGAGTCGAAACCGGGGCCACTGGCAAGTCCGCCCCGTACGCCAGTCCTTGCGCGACCCCGGTTGCGAGCCGCACACCGGTGAATGAACCGGGACCTCGCCCGAAAGCAATTCCAGCCAGAGTGCTCAAGTCGGCCCCCACACGCTCGAGCAATTCATCGACCATACCCAGAATCAGCTCCGCATGCCGGCGTGGCGCGTGTTCGAACATCAGGTGCGTGTCACCATCGTATGACAACGCACAAGAGCAGGCGTCAGTTGCAGTCTCAATGGCAAGTAGATTCATACGGACAAGGAGGTTTTATATCATGCGTAGAAATTCTACTGCGTCGCTCTGGCTGCGAGTAACCGGCATTGGCGGCAGGCTGCGAAAAAACAACTTGCCATAGCCACGCTCGACCACACGGGGGTCACACAACATCAAAACACCGCAATCTCCTTCATCACGTATCAGACGTCCGACACCCTGTTTGAGTGCGATGACCGCCTGTGGCAGCTGATAGCTGATGAAGGGCTCGTCGCCCTGCTCGGATAGCAGTTTCAGCCGAGCCTGCAACACAGGGTCATCCGGTGCGGCAAACGGCAGCTTGTCGATGACCACGACCACCAGAGCATCACCGCGAACATCGACACCCTCCCAGAAGCTGCTGGTGCCTAGCAATACCGCCCCGCGTGCAGATCGAAATCTACGCAACAGCTCGTCTCGCGGCATTTGCCCTTGAACAAACAACCTGAACTCAGCTTGATGCTTCAGCTGCTTGGCGGCTCGCTCCAAGGCAGCGTGACTGGTGAACAACAGAAATGCACGACCACCACTGGCCTTCAAAATGGGCAAGGCAGCCTGAACGACACTCTCGGTGTATTTGCTGGTGCCCGGTGCGGGCATGTCTGGCGGCACGTAGCACAACGTCTGGTGTCGGTAGTCGAACGGGCTGTGCCAGATCGCCTCCTCGTAGTCGGACAGTCCCAATCTGTCGGCAAAATGCTCAACCGAATCCCCGATCGACAACGTTGCCGAAGTGAACACCCATGCGCACTCCGATTGGCTGATGTGCTCGGCAAAGAACGTCGCGACCTCCAGTGGCGTAGATCGCCAGGTGAATGTTTGCTCCCGGTTCTCTATCCAGCGTACATAGCGAGCATCGTCCTGCTCACACAAGATCAACAACCTCACCAGCAAGTCGCGTGCTCGTCGCTCACAGGATTCGAGCCCACGGCCACGCTCGGCGAGGAGCTCGAGCCCGTCTGCGAGACACTCGAGCCTTGATCTCAGTGTCTTGGTGGCTCTCTCGATGCCCGGCAGGAATGAAAGCTCACGCCACACGCGTCTCTGGCCAGTGGCGCCCAAGGCCTGGACGAACTCGGCCAGCGCCACATCCAACTCGGCGACGGCATCCGCCAGATCAGGCGTGTCGCGGGCCTCGGCGCGCTGGGCGGCCAGCACGTCATGAGTGAGCTCTTTGATCTGACCGGCACTCAGCGCCACGCCGAAGAACCGGGTCGCAATCTCCGGTAGCTGATGAGCTTCATCGAAAACAACTGCCTGTACACCGGGCAGGAGCTCGGCAAACCCCTCCTGGCGCAGCGCTAGATCGGCAAAAAACAGATGATGATTGACGACGACGATATCGGCATCAGCGGCTGCTTTACGCGCCTGCACTACATGGCATTCGTCAAAGCTTGGACATTCGTGTCCCAGACAGTTGTCCACCGTCGAGGTTACCCTCGCCCAGATGGAGGACGACTCAGGCACTTCTACACATTCAGCGATATCGCCGTTCAAGCTGCGCCCGGACCAGGCACGGATGACACTGAGTTCGGCTTGAAGCTCTCGCTGCCGTGGCGGATCGCGCTCGGTAAGTAGCAGGCGATGCCGGCAAAGGTAGTTCGACCGCCCTTTGAGCAAGGCGACGTCGGGCTCGACGTCGAGCGCGGACAGGGCGAGTGGCAAATCACGCGTGTACAGCTGCTCTTGAAGATTCTTGGTGCCCGTGGAGATGATGCACCGGCGCTCTGAAGACAACACAGCCACCAGATAGGCAAGGGTCTTACCAGTGCCAGTGCCCGCCTCACACACCAGTGTGCCGCTGTCTTCGATGCAGGCAAGCACTTTTCTGGCCATTGCCTGCTGTTGATCGCGTGCGGCAAAACCCGGCAACAGCTCTGCAACCCGTCCGCGCTCTCCAAGCAGTGCCTGTATGGAGTATGCCGACACTATCGAGGGGCCGGACGCAGCAACATCATCACTCGCAGTTGCCGGTGGAGATTCGAGTCGACCGACCAACCGGACGGGAACAGGCGACGTGTCGCGCCCGCGCCACTCTGGAGCCTAAGTATGACCAGCCATGGATGGATAAACCCGCCATCCATGAGTTGGTAGTCCTCGACAGTTCCAGTTCTGGTTCGCACTCGCACATTTCCCACGGGGTGTATACGAAGCTCCAGCACACTGTCGGCATGAGTGCGTGAGGCATGCTTGGTCGAGATGCTCCAGGCACTGACGACAATAACGGCGGCAACCACCGTCGATGCGAAAACGGAAATCCCGAGCGCGAACGTCACACCCAATGCGACACCATGGACGGCGCCGACCAGTAGCATCAGCCAACGGCTCGGCTCCACGGCAAACCAGATGGGTGTGTGCCCGAAAGATGTCATGGACAGTGTCGCCGCCGTTTCGCGCGTGGAGAAATCAACGACCGGGAGCTTACCACAGCCACTGTCCGGCGACGGTCTGCATGAACAACACCGGTACTTCGTGGTCTGGCGAGCAGGCTTCGACTAGGGAACCACGGGAATGTACCCTATACTTACCGCGACAACAGTACTCGACCTTTGCGGACAGCCATATCGTGCTCCAACAAGCTACAAATGCACACAATTGATACTGAAAAACTCGACTCGGGCGACACCCCGGGCATCAATGAACCGGAGGCGCGACAGCGTGCACACGACAACTCTGCCGGGGACGGTCGTCCCGCCTCACAAGGCACACGCCAGGACCCGACCCGCTATGGCGATTGGGAACGTGGCGGACGTTGTATCGATTTCTGATCTACTGGCATAGCCAACATGTCGAAACCGGTTAGACCACTCTCGCCGCACCTGCAAGTTTACCGTCCTCAGCTGACTTCGGTGCTGTCAATTACTCATCGCGCGACCGGGGTGGCGCTGGCCATTGCGAGTCTCGCCCTGGTGTATTGGATTTGGTCACTGGCGGCCGGCCCAGAGCACTACCGCCACGCGCAATCCATGTTTTCGACCTGGTATGGGCAGCTCGTGCTGTTGGCCGCGAGCTTCTCACTGTTCTACCACCTCGGGAATGGCATCCGGCATTTGTTCTGGGATATCGGGCAGGGCTTCGAACTCGACACCGTTTACCGTTCGGGTGTCGCCGTCGTTGTCGTGTCGGTGCTGTTGACCGTCATTGTCTGGGTTGTTGCGCTGGGAGGACACTGAGGCATGAGTCTGCAAACACCTCTAGGGCGAGTGCGAGGGCTCGGCTCGGCCAAAGAAGGCACGCGCCACTGGTGGCTGCAAAGGCTCACCGCCGTCGCGTTGGTGCCATTGAGTGTATGGATGGTGGTTGTCGCAGTCCAACTCATCGGGGCCGACTATGCGACTGCACACGCCTTTGTCGCTAACCCTGTGGCAACCGTCGCCGCACTGTTGCTTATAGGCGCCTTGTTCTACCACGCGCAACTGGGCCTACAAGTGGTGATCGAGGATTATGTGCATGTCGAATGGTTGAAGTTGACGAGTCTCATTGCCATGAAGTTCGTGGTTATTTTTCTGGGTGTAGCTGCCGCTGTCGCGGTGGTCCGAATCAGTCTGGGTTAAACGGTGACTAACAGCTACGAAATCATTGATCATCACTACGATGTCATCGTGGTTGGCGCCGGCGGCGCCGGTCTACGCGCGACGTTCGGTATGGCCGCCGAAGGGCTGTCCACTGCCTGTATAACGAAGGTGTTCCCCACCCGCAGTCACACGGTCGCGGCCCAAGGCGGGATGAGCGCTTCGCTTGGCAACATGGGAGAAGATGATTGGCGCTGGCACATGTACGATACTGTCAAAGGATCGGACTGGCTGGGCGATCAGGACGCGATTGAGTACATGTGTCGTGAAGCGGTGCCCGCGGTAATCGAGCTCGAGCACTATGGCGTGCCGTTCTCACGTACCGACGATGGCAAGATCTATCAACGCCCGTTTGGTGGAATGTCTACCCGCTACGGCGAGGGCATCGCGCACCGGACCTGTGCAGCCGCCGACCGCACTGGCCACGCCATATTGCATACGTTGTATCAGCAGTCACTGAAACATGACGCTGAGTTCTATATCGAGTACTTCGCACTCGACTTGTTGATGGATGATGAAGGCGTGTGCCGTGGCGTGCTGGCGTTGTGCATGGATGATGGCGTGCTGCACCGCTTTCACGCCCATATGACGGTGCTCGCGACTGGCGGCTACGGGCGCACCTATTTCTCCTGCACCTCCGCACACACCTGCACCGGTGATGGTAACGCCATGGTGCTTCGCACCGGGCTGCCGTTGCAGGACATGGAGTTCGTGCAGTTTCATCCAACAGGTATCTACGGCTCCGGATGCTTGATCACCGAGGGCTCTCGCGGAGAAGGCGGATATCTGACGAACTCGCACGGCGAACGATTCATGGAGCGCTATGCGCCCAACGCAAAGGACCTCGCATCACGCGACGTGGTTAGCCGTGCAATGACCATGGAGATCCGAGAAGGCCGGGGTGTCGGCGAGGATGCCGACCATATTAACCTGCACCTGGAACATCTGGGTCCAGAAGTACTGCAGGAGAGGCTACCGGGGATCTCGGAGACCGCCAAGATCTTCGCCGGTGTCGACACCAGCAAAGAACCCATCCCGGTGCTGCCCACGGTGCACTACAACATGGGTGGCATCCCCACCAACTATCACGGTGAGGTCGTGACTCTGCACGACAACAATCCGGATCATGTGGTTCCGGGGATGATGGCCATTGGGGAATGTGCGTGTGTCTCGGTGCATGGTGCCAATCGACTCGGCTCCAACTCACTGCTCGACATCGTTGTGTTCGGCCGTGCCGCTGCAAAGCGCTGCGCAGAAGTCGTCAAACCTGGAAGCGCGCATCCACGACTGCCGGAAGCAGTGACGGAACCCGCGCTGGCCCGTCTGGAACGGTTTCGGTATGCGGACGGCTCGACTCCGACTGCCACTATCAGGCTGAACATGCAGCGTGTCATGCAGAACAATGCGGCTGTGTTTCGTACTGGAGAGTCACTCGACGAGGGGGCCAAGCTCATTGACGAAGTCTGGGAGTCGATGGAGGACATCCATGTCAGCGATCGAAGTCTGATCTGGAATACCGATCTCATCGAGACCCTCGAGTTGGACAATCTGGTGCGTCAGGCCTTGGTGACCTTGTACTCCGCACGTAACCGCACTGAGAGTCGCGGTGGTCACGCACGCGAGGACTTTCCGGAACGCAATGATGACGAGTGGATGAAACACACACTCGCCTGGCTAACCAACGATGGTGCGATGAGTATTGACTATCGGCCAGTGCACATGAACACCTTGACCGACGATGTAGAGCCGTTTCCACCAAAGCCTCGAGTCTACTGATGACCCAACGGTACCGAGAGAATTGTCATGGCTGAATTCCGCCTGCCGAAGAACTCCGTCGTGAAGGCCGGGAAACACCACCCGGCACCCGACAATGCATCAAGCACAAAACGGTTTCGGGTGTATCGATATGATCCGGACTCCGGCGAAAACCCTCGCACTGACACCTACGATGTCGATGTCGAGCGCTGCGGCCCGATGGTTCTTGATGCCCTCATCAAGATAAAAAGCGATCAAGACGCGACACTGGCTTTCCGTCGTTCATGTCGTGAAGGCATTTGCGGCTCATGTGCAATGAATATTGACGGCACCAACACATTGGCCTGCACCAAGCCTATCGATGAGATCAAGAACGACGCTGACATCTACCCTCTTCCACATATGCCCGTGGTCAAAGATCTAATTCCGGATCTGGCCCAGTTCTATGCGCAGTACGCATCCATCAAGCCGTGGCTGCAGTCCGAGACGCCGGCACCTCCGGACCGAGAGCGACTGCAATCAAAAGAGGAGCGCGAGCAGCTCGACGGCTTATATGAGTGCATCTTGTGCGCGTGTTGCTCTACCAGCTGTCCGAGCTATTGGTGGAACAGCGATCGCTATCTCGGACCAGCAATACTCTTACAAGCCTATCGATGGATTGCAGACAGCCGTGACGAGTTTACCGGAGAACGTCTCGACGACCTCGAGGACCCGTTCCGGCTCTACCGGTGTCACACCATCATGAATTGCACGCGGACTTGTCCCAAGAGCCTCAATCCGGCAAAGGCCATCGCCGAAATCAAGAAAAAGCTCGTCAGTCGCTCGCTGTGAGTGACTCTCACCGCTCGACCGCGCGACTCAAATGGCTGTGTCGACGAGGTATGCGAGAGCTCGATGTCATACTTCTGCACGCCTTGAGCACGGTCTACCCGCAACTCGATGAGCCCGACAAAGCGGTGTTCGCATCGCTGTTGGAACAACCGGATCAAGACATTTTCGACTGGGTCAGCGGCCGCAGCCCTTCACCAGCTGCATTCGACACCGTCACCAGGCTCATCAGCAAGCATCTCCACCGAGTCCCCGGCGACACCGATCTCCAGGGCGTGTCCGCGCACAAACAAAGCTCTATCTGTTCTACTTCATGAACATCGAGTGGCAATCATTTATTGGATCAGCCCAAGACCGGCCGGGCAGACCGCGTCCCGACAAGCTGTTCGACCTCAGCCCGCTCGGCGGCTTACGAATCCAGGGCAAGGATGCGGCAAGCTTTGCGCAGGGCCAGTTTACAAATGACATCGAGGCCAGCACACACAAGCGGGCCCAGCTGTCCGCGTGGTGTAGTCCCAAGGGCAGAGTATTAATGAGCTTTTGGATCTATGCACGTGACGATGGTTTCGTGCTGTCGTCGGCGGTGCCGATAACCGAGACCTTGTCAAACCGGCTGAAACTCTACGTGTTACGCGCCAAAGTCGACATCGACAACGAACTCAAGGGCCACGTGCGATTGGGATGTGAAGGAGCACTGGTCAGCGCGCGTCTGGAAGACTACGCTGGTCCGCTGCCAATTCGGATTGGTGAGGTGACGCAGACTCCCGAAGGGCTCTCCATCATGAGGACCTTCGGCGAGGAACGTTTCGAGCTGTTCGCTCCTACCGCCACAATGACGACGGTCTGGCCAATGCTCAGTGAAGTTGCCGCCCTGCAACCCGCTTCCGCCTGGGCCCTGGGTGACATCGAAAATGGAGTACCGGTCGTTGGCGCCGAGGTGACCGACGAGTATCTGCCGCAAATGCTCAATCTCATGGAACTCGGAGCTATCAGTCTCGAGAAGGGCTGTTACGTCGGTCAGGAAATTGTCGCTCGCGCGCACTATCGAGGTAAGGTCAAGCGCCGAATGTACATGGCCGCCATTGACACCCCAATGCTGAATGCCGGCGACGAAGTGTTAAGTAAAGATGATGAAGCTAGAGTGGTCGGACGCGTACTCGCCGCCGCGACCGACAGCGACGGACGCTACAGGGCCCAGGTCGTGCTCAATGTGACCGATGCCGGTACCGACTTGCAGCTCACGACCGGTGATACGCTCAATGCCCGGCAACCGCCTTATGATCTAGATTCTGGTGACTCGCCCACTGTGCCCTAGGGCTTGTTCTCGAGTGTTTTGGCATTGCGCGATGCGAGCCCCGTCAAACACTAGCGCGGACGAATTCAAACCAGCCTGGTGGCTCCGCTCCGCTCACCTGCAGACATTGTGGCCGACGCTGTTTCGACATCACCGTGGTCCTGCGTTTGTGCGCGAACGCGTAGAGCTCGACGACGGTGATTTTGTCGACCTCGACATAGCAGGCAAACATCACCCACGAACTGTGCTGTTATTGCACGGTCTGGAAGGCTCCAGCAAATCACCGTACATGCGCGGTATGGCAAGTGCGTTGGAGTCCGAGGGCTGGCGGGTCGTGGTGCTGCACTTCAGAGGTTGCAGTGGTGAGCCGAACCGGTTACCTCGGACCTATCACTCCGGTGACACTGCTGATCTGGGCTTTGTGATCACTCTGATTCGAGAGCGTTATGGGACGCAGCCACTGACCGCCGTCGGCTACTCGCTCGGGGCAAATGTGTTACTCAAGCACCTCGGCGAGTCCGGTCTGGATTCCGGGCTCGACGCGGCGGCCGCCATTTGCGCACCCATGGTTCTGCAAGTCTGTGCACAGCGGCTGCAGCAAGGTTTCTCGCGGTTCTATCAGTGGTGGCTGCTACGCAGTCTGCGCCACAAGCTGCGGAGAAAAACCTGGCCCGAGCCAGCACCCTTGGATCTGACCCGCTTAGATACTCACAATAGCTTTCGCGCTTTTGACCATGCGGTCACTGCACCGCTGCATGGATTCGAAAGCGCTGATGACTACTATCAACGTGTCAGCGGACGTCAGTTCGTCCCGCGCATTCAGACCTCCACTTTGATCATTCACTCCTCCGATGACCCTTTCATGACCGATGCCGTACTGCCGGACCCCAGCGAATGCGGCCCCCAGGTGCAGATCGAAGTGTGCAGCCATGGAGGTCACGTCGGCTTCATCACGGGCGTAGCTCCCTTTTTTGCCCACTATTGGCTGGAGACCCGGGTACCACGCTACTT
>MDTE01055032.1_pt1 | contig 14505 bp, 5 predicted proteins | sample 811231 | NCBI WGS metagenome assembly MDTE01 (sample SAMN05326651, study PRJNA326480) | marine metagenome | isolation source: seawater | place: Indian Ocean: Red Sea | collected 2010 | reverse complement strand
TGAAGCGGGGCGAGTTTTTTCCTCCCTTCCTTTACGTTTCGATCATCAACAGTTGCAACCTGCGTTGCCAGGGCTGTTGGGTGGACGTTTCGGCCAAGCAGGAGCGAATCGACATCGAGGCGATGTCGAAGATGATTGGCGAAGCCCAGGCGATGGGCAACGTGTTCTTCGGGATTGTTGGTGGCGAGCCGTTCATGCACCCGGAGATCCTGGAGATTTTTCGTCGGCACCCCAAGTGCTATTTCCAGGTCTTCACCAACGGTCATTTCATCACCAGCGAGGTGGCTGCGGAACTGCGTCGGCTTGGCAATGTGACGCCGTTGATCAGTGTCGAGGGAACCGAGATCATCAGCGATGAACGTCGTGGTCGCGGCAACGTGCTCAGCCAGACCATGCAGGGCATCCAGAATTGCCTGGACAACAAGGTCTTCACCGGTGTGTGCACCAGCCTGTGTCGAACGAACATCGACGACCTGTTGACCGACAAGTGGGTGGATCGGCTGATCGAAATGGGTGTGCTGTACACCTGGTTTCATGTTTACCGTCCGATGGGGCCGGATGCTTGTCCGGACTTGTGCCTGACTCCCGAGCAGCAGGTGAGGGTGCGGAAGTTCGTGGTCGAGACCCGGGCCCGCAAGCCGATCGCCGTGATCGATGCCTACCACGACGGGGCGGGCAAGGCGTTGTGTCCGGCGGCGACCGGGATCAGCCATCACATCAATCCCTGGGGAGGAATTGAGCCGTGCCCGATCATCCAGTTTGCCTCCGAGTCGATCTACGATGATCCGGACCTGCCCGATGGGCAGCAAAGGACGTTGGGCGAAAAGATGGTGCAGTCGGAGTTCCTGTCCGATTTCCGTCAGTTGGCCCAGCAGACCACGCGCGGTTGCATCGTGCTGGAACGTCCCGACTTGCTGAAGAACCTGGTTGTCAAGCACGGTTCCCAGGACACGACGGCCCGGCAGACGGCCCTGTCGGAACTGGAGAAGATGGAGGTGCGGACCTCCCAGTACCATCCGGGGCAAGAGATCCCGGAGAAGAGTTGGGCCTACCGGCTGGTCAAGAAGTTCTTCTACAACGACTTTGGCGTTTATGACGGTCATGACCACGGTGCCACCTCGGCGCCGGGAGTGCTCGAGTTGCCCACCGTTGTGGTCGAGGACGAACCGGTTTCCGTCTAGGTGGCTTCGGGCGTGCTAGAGTATGGGGGATGGGACGTTGTGTCCCGTCACTGCCATCCCGGGCATCACTGGCGGCACGGAGCGAACTCATGCGGCGCGTTCATCTGGTTTTTCCCGTCGTGTTTTTGGCGTTGTTTGGGACCGTTTCGGCCGCGGACGTCCTGATTTATGGTGCTCCCATCCGACGGGGCGACTTTGTGGCTGCAACAGTGCAGTACGTCCGTGGAGACAGCGTGTCTATCGACATGGGCTATGTGGACGGAGTGGTCTCGGGTCACCGGTTTCGCGTGTATCGGCGGGTGGGGCGTGATTTGAGGATTTCCGGCGTGGTGATCGTGGGATTGGTCCAGCGACGCCAGTCAATCGTGACGGCGCGGACGAGCGTGCCAATCCGAGCCGGCGACGCGGTGGTGATTGCGGCATCACAGTTGGCCATCTGGGCCGAGCCGCGGAATCGGTTGTATGATGAAACCTTGCGTCGTCGAGTGGCTCGGCCACGACAGTTCGGCTACGACACCCGTCAGACCGAGATCGACGAGGTGGACTTGCTGGAGCTGCGGCGCCGCAATCAGTTGAAATTGATCGAATGGAGTCGCCGGCTGAAGGAAGCCCGTCCTGGGACAACGGTCTTGTGGGACCTGACCAGCCTGAAGTCCGGTCGCGAGGATTTCATTGCGAAACTCCAGGCCTTTGGCAATTCCTTCCGCTACCGCAGCCGGGAGGATCGTGAAAACGCGTCGTTCACGACAATGGTGCAGCCGATCGGCCCGTCGATTCCACAAGCCGGTCAGCCGTACGAGCCCGCCCAGGTGGTGGGAGAGACCGACCAGAAGAACGCGATTGAACCACCCAAGCAGATTCCTCGAATCGTGCCACTTTCACGTCGGGTGTCACAGTACCTTGGTCGTGGAAACACTCGTTAGTCAGTCGCAGCCTGGCTAGAGGTGTTTTTTCCACCAGCCAAGGATCTCGCCGAGTCGATGAATCCTGAGGTCGGCTGGGCCACAGCGGCTCATGCCGTGACTGGTTTCCCTGGGGTACCGCACGAAGCGGGTTGGTACGCCGAGGATTTTCAGGGCCGCGTAGACCTGTTCTCCCTGTTCGACGTTGCACCGCAGGTCGCCCTCGCTGTGGATCACCAGTGTTGGCGTTTTGGCATTTCGGATCGAGCGAATTGGACTCTGTCGCCAGATTTCCTGGCTGTCGTCCCAGGGGTTTCCCGGCCAGTATTCGCCGGGGACCAGTGGGTAGTCGCTTGACCCGGCCATGCTGACCAGGTTGGAGACGCAGCGGTCGGTTATGGCGGCGGCGAACCGGTCGCTGTGGGTGATCGCCCAGTTGGTCATGTAACCTCCGTAGCTGCCACCGGCGATCGCGATCCGGCGGGGGTCGATGGCTGGGTGTTGTTCCATGAATCCGGCGACTGCCTGCACATCGGCCCAGTCGGCTTCTCCCCACCGTCCCTGGATGGCTGTGCAATGTGTCTCGCCGTACCCCTTGCTGCCCCTGGGGTTGCTGAAGACGACGACATAACCGGCCGCGGCCTGGACCTGGAATTCGTGAAAAAATGTTGTTCCGTAAAGCGCGTGGGGACCACCGTGGACCTGCAGGACCGCCGGGCGTCGTCGTGACCGGGCCGAGTGGCCCGGTGGAGTCATCGTCCAGGTGTGGACGCGGGTTCCATCGTCGGCGGTGACCCATGTTTCGACGGGTGTGGAGAGTGCCAGTTGTGACAGCAACGGACCGTTGAAGTCGGTCAACGGACGTGGGGAGAGTTCCTGCAGCGACCGTCCGCCACGGATCTCGGCAACTGCGATTTCCGGAAGTGTGACACTGTCTCCTGTGCACATCGCCATTCGTCGGCCGTCCTCGGAGAGGTTGCCCATGACGGTGGATGCGGGACCTTGGGTCAGCAGTCTCACTCGTCCGCCTGAGATTGGGACGGTGGCCACGACGCTGGCTCCGTGCCAGCCGAAGCACATCAGGACATGTCGTCCGTCACCGGTGAATTCGTAGTGCGCCCCGAAGGAGGCTTCGGCCGTGTCGGAGAGAACCGTGGAGGAGAGACAAAAGTCGGTGTGGCCGGTCAGATCCTGGAGATCGCTGCCGTCAAGCTGGCACGAGAACAGGAGCGTGTTGCGGACTCCCCAGGTTTCGCGGCCCTCGCGACCGGCAAACAGCAGCCGGGATCCGTCGGGGCTGTAGCGAGCAGCGGATTTCCAGCCTTCCGGCAACCCGGCAATGCGTGTCACGCGGCCGGAGGTGGCATCGACCCGGAACAAGGCGTCTTTCCACGGAGTCAGCAACGGTTCTCGGCTGACGTTGGTTGCGATCAGCAATTCGCTGGAATCGGGGGACCAGTCGAATGAAAACGATGGTGCCGAGCCGCGCGAGAACAGCAGGCGATGCGCCCCGGTTTCGGCGTCGACCAGGAACAGGCGAAAACGGCTGCTGCCGAAATATCCGTCTCCATCCAGACGGTAGAACAAGTCCTCGATTTCCCAGGGCGGTGTGCTTTCCCCGGTTTCTTCGCGTCGAGCCTCGGCGGCTTCGGTTCGATCGGCGTCGGTCTCCCGGAATGACACCGCCAGCGACTTTCCATCGGGTGACCAGGCCCAGTCACCGATGGTTCCCTCGGGGAAACTGGTCAGGGCTCGGGCTTCTCCTCCCTCGGATTCCAGAACGAAGATCTGTGGCTGGCGGGAGTTTCGAACCGACGTGAACGCGATGCGCTGCCCATCAGGCGACCAGCGGCCGTGACTGTCCTTGTCACCGGTGGTGAACTGCCGGGCGGTCCGGTCGCCATTGACCTGGGTGATCCAGAGATTCGAGATGGTCTCGTTTTTCTCGCCGGTGTGGCTGCGGCAAAGCAGCACCTGGCTGCCATCGGGTGAAATCTGGGGGTCGGCGACGGAAATGAACCGGGTGAGGTCTTCAGAGGTGATCGGCCGCCGTTGCGGGGTCGACTTCGCCATGATCGGGCTCCAGGTGAAGGAGGCTGAGGTCAGGTTGGGGAGCGGTGGCGAAGATCATATCGTGCGGGGCCGCGGGTGTCGAAAGTGGACGACTTGCGTCGAGGCGGTACAATCTCGGTCGACGCACCCAGGGAATCGGAAGGGGAGGCGGTGATGATGAGAGTCGGGCTGTTTGTTTGGATGGGCGTGGTGGTTGTGCTTGGTGGGAACGGCCTGCTTTCCAGGGAGGACGTTGCCGCGGAGGAGCCGGCACAACGGGGGGCGATGCAGACGCTGTCGCAACGGGCCCGTGCCGTCACGCAGGTCATCGCGCATCGGGGCTCGAGTGAGGATCGGCCCGAATGCACGCTGGCGGCATTGCGACGGGCGATTGTCGTTGGGGCGACGGCCAGCGAGGTGGATGTGCGATGGACCCGGGATAGACAACTGGTCATTCTGCACGACGCAACCCTTGATCGAACCACAAATGGCACGGGCAAGATCGGTGCCGCGACGCTGGCGGAGGTTCGACGGTTGGACGCCGGAAGCTGGTTTGACGTGAAGTACCGCGACGAGAAGGTGCCGACATTGCGGGAGGTGTTGGAGGTGGGCCGGGGCCGGATTGACGTGTTGTTGGATCTCAAGGAACAGGGGGCGACCTACGATCGTCAGGTGGTCGATACGGTGAAACGGTTTGGGGATCCGAAGAAGACGATCATCGGTGTACGGAGCGTCGCCCAGGCCCGCCGTTTTCGCAGCCTGTTGCCCCAGGCCCGGCAACTGGGGCTGATTCCCAACCCCGAATCGATCCAGGCGTTTGTCGCAACGGGTGTCGAGACGATCCGCTTGTGGCCCCGGTGGATCAAGGCTGAGCCGAAGTTGGTGCCAGAGGTACACCGGCTCAAGGTGGGATTGCATGTCAACGGCAGCAAGGGAGCAAGGACCGAGGTGGAGGCCGCCCTGTCACACCGGCCGACATCGTTGTCCAGTGACGATCCCGGCCGGCTGGTCAAGACACTCAAGGCGATTGCCGGTGAGGGGGATGGTGCCCGGTTGCCGGAGTGAGAGGTCGGAACGATGAATCTGTCGTGCAGGTGCAGATGTCGGTCATCAAGGGAGTGTGTGTGGATTGTTGAGAAAGGATGACAGTTGAGGAGAACTTGCAGGGTTCGGACGCCTCTCCGGCCGACCTGCGACAACTGGTGAATGACCTGGGGAGGGACGAGCGGTTCGTCGATGTGGTGCGGGCGTTGTCTCGCGGCGAAAGTGCCACGGTTGACGGGGCGTGGGGGTCGTCTTGCGCGCTGGCACTGGCCGCCATCTCCCGGGAAAGGCCCTCGGCGCTGGTCGTTGTTACTCCACGGGTGGGGGAGGTCGAGGCACTGGCGGCTGACCTGGGGGCCTTTACCCACGCTCCCCCGGTGGTGTTTCCGGCGTGGGAGACATTCTCGGAGGAACAGGACACATCGGACCCCGTTTTTGCTGCGCGACTCAAGGCCTTGTCGGCGTTGGAGCGACCGTCGAATCCACCGATCGTGGTCACCAGCATTGCGGCACTGATGCAACCGGTGCCCAGCCGTGCCCAACGTGCTGCGGCGACACGACGCTTTGTGACCGGCGAGGAAAATGACCCCGAAGAATTGCTCGAATGGTTGGTTGCCCGGGGCCTGGAACCGACAACCGCGGTGGCTTTGCCCGGGGAATTCAGCCGTCATGGCGGCATCATCGACCTGTTCGCTCCGGACGCTGATGATCCGGTTCGCCTGGAGTTTTTCGGTGACGAGATCGATTCGATCCGCACCTTTGACGCCGAGACCCAGCGGCAACTGGAGGTGTGTGATTCCATCGAACTGTGCCTGGTCGAGCCGACGGGATCCGGCGAGGTGCTCGAAAGTGAGTTGCTCGTCGAGTCGTTGCCCGAGGGGACCTGGGTTGGCCTGGTGGAGTTGGCCGATCTGAAACGGGAGGGCCAGGAGGTGCGAGAGCGGCTGGAGCGGCCCGAGGATCTTGTCGGTGTCGATGAGGTGCTGGAGGGGTTGACGGAGTTTCCCAGCGTGGTGGTGGCGGCGTTGTCAGCTGCCAGCATGGAAACGACCTGCCACCTTTCGATCGAGTCGATCGAAAGGTTCGGTGGTCCTCGGACACGGGTGCTGGAGGAGTTGCAGGAAACACTCGGCCCGGACGAACGGGTGCTGGTGGCGTGCCACAACGAGGCCGAGCAGAATCGGTTGGCCGTGATGCTGTCCGAGTTGGCTGGATCGGAGACGGACGGGGTGGGGCGGCTGGATGGCAAGGTCACATTGTGCAGGGGGCGATTGAGTCGAGGCTTCCGATTGGTCCCCCAGCGACTGGTTGTTTTGAGTGACAATGAGTTGTTCACCCGAACGGAGGTCCGACCACAGGCGAAAAAAACCCGCCGAGACGCCAGGGCCATTGACAGTTTTCTCGACCTGGAACCCGGCAATCTTGTTGTGCACCTGGCCCATGGCATTGGCCGGTATCGTGGACTCAAGTTGCTGGACCGTCATGGGCATGCCGAGGAGCACCTGTCGGTTGAGTTCCGGGACCGCGTTCAACTGTTCGTGCCGGTGTCGCTGATTCACCTGGTGCAGAAGTACGTGGGGCCTTCCAAGACAACTCCCGAGTTGTCCAAGGTGGGTGGGAAGACCTGGGATCGCAAGAAGAAGCGTGTGGCCGAAGCGGTCAATGACCTGGCCGCGGACATGCTGAGATTGCAGGCCGCCCGTGAAGCCCAGCCGGGCCTGTGTCACCCGGAGGACAGCCACTGGCAGAGCGAATTCGCATTGGCGTTTCCCTACACCGAAACCCCCGACCAGGCCGAGGCGATCGGGGCCGTGGCAATTGACATGCGGCGGTCGCGTCCCATGGACAGGCTGCTGTGTGGAGACGTGGGGTATGGCAAGACCGAGGTGGCGATGCGCGCGGCATTCCAGGCCATCGACGGTGGACGACAGGTCGCGGTCCTGGTGCCAACCACCGTGTTGGCCGAACAGCATTTCCGGACATTTTCCGAGCGGATGGCCGAGTTTCCCGTGACTATCGAATCGCTCTCACGGTTCAAAACCCGTCGTCAACAACTCGAGACGCTCGCGAGACTGTCCGAGGGGACCGTGGACGTGGTCATTGGTACCCACCGCCTGGTGCAGAAGGACATCGAGTTTGCTGACCTCGGTTTGCTGGTGATTGACGAGGAACAGCGGTTTGGAGTTGCGGCCAAGGAACTGCTCAAGACCATGCGGCTGGAAGTGGACGTGTTGACGATGACCGCCACCCCGATTCCGCGGACGTTGCACCTGTCGCTGCTGGGGATTCGCGATATCTCGAATCTCCAGACCGCACCGCGTGACCGGCTGGCGATCGTGACACGGATCACCCGGGACGATGACGAATTGATCCGGCAGGCGATCGTGCGGGAGTTGAATCGCAACGGACAGGTCTTCTTTGTGCACAACCGGGTGCATGACATCCACATCATCGCCGAACGAATCGAGTCGATCGTGCCCGAAGCCCGGGTTGGGGTGGTGCACGGACAGATGAAAGAGTCGGAGTTGGAACACCAGATGCTGGATTTTGTCTCGGGACGGACCGATGTGCTGGTGGCAACGACGATCATTGAAAGTGGATTGGACATCCCCAACGCGAACACGATCTTCATCCACGATGCCGACCGGTATGGCCTGGCGGACCTGCACCAGTTGCGGGGACGGGTGGGACGTCATACGCGGCGGGCGTATTGTTACCTGCTGTTGCCATCGAGCCGACCGCTGTCCCAGGTGTCCACTCGTCGGTTGAAGGCGGTCGAGGAGTACAGTGAACTGGGGGCGGGGTTCAAGATCGCGATGCGTGATCTCGAGATCCGTGGTGCGGGCAATATCCTGGGGACCCAGCAAAGCGGCCACATCGCGACGGTTGGTTACGAACTGTATTGCCGGTTGCTGGAGAACTCGGTTCGTCGGCTCCAGAAACTGCCTCCTCGCGAGGACCGGCATGTGTCGATTGACCTTCCGGTGCCAGCGTATTTTCCCGAAGGGTATGGTCCGGCCGGACGTCACAAGGTGGACATCTATCGCCGCATCAGTGCGGCGGCCGACCCGGATGTGTTGCGGGAAATCGGTGACGAATTGAGAGATCGCTTTGGTCCGTTGCCGGAGGAAGCGTCGCGTTTGCTCGAGTTGAGACGGGTTGCGCTGTGGGCGAATGAGTGGGGGATCGAAGCAATTCGTGTCGAGCCACGGCACGACGACCAGGGACCATTTGTGACATTCGACTGTGTCGATTCAGAACGCGTTCGGCCGTTGGCAGCCAGTAGCCATCGCACGATCCGGATCGTCGATCGGCGACAAGCCTGCGTGGTTCTCGAGCCCGATGAAATCGAAAGCGGAGACTTGCTCGAGTTGGTCAAAGAGGTGTTGCAGTCCTCCTAGGCCACTCCTATACTCCCGCCCCTCTCACATCCTCCTCTCCTCACAGTCTCTTTCTGACGGGGTCTTCACCAGGGACCCTGGACCGGATGGAACCGGCCCAATGACCAGACGCTTTGCCAGTCCGTACCAGCGGTTTCACTCTCCCGCGACCATGGGAACGGGTGTTGTGGTGCTGTCGGTGCTGCTGGGCGTGGCCGGTTGTCGTGGTGTTCCATGGGCTTCGACCGGTGGCCACATGCGGGTCGTGGACGAGGGGGAGACCAATTCGGCCGCCGCCGCTGTTCAACTCGCCAACACCGCTGAAGTTCAACTCGCGTCGTTGCAACTCTCAACGCCCGCGGTCGGTTCAGACTGGTTGGACGGGACCCACGTGGTGGCAATCGTCAACGGGGACCCGATTTTTGCCAGCGAGGTCCTCCACCGACAGTCGCGTTCGCTTGCCGCGGCCCGGCAGCAGTTGTCCGGGGCACGTTATCGCGAATTGCAGGAGGACCTGATCCAGAAACAGCTCAAGGGGTATGTCGACCGTAGCCTGATGGCGCAATCGATGCTCAGTGGCCTGGAGCCGGAGCGCCACGAGATGCTCGACAATCAACTCGAAGAGGTGTTCAACCAGCAGCAGCTTCCCGAGTTGCTTGCCGGCCGACAGATTCAGTCGGTTGTCGAGTTGAAACGGCAGTTGGCCCAGGAGGGCACTTCGTTGGAAGTTCTCAAGGAGGATTTCCGGCAGCAACAGTTGGCGATGGAATACCTGAGGCAGTCGGCCCAGCCACGGACCAGTTTTTCGCCAGCCGAGATGATGCAATGGTACCGTTCGCACCTGGAAGAATTTCGGACAACACCTCGTGTCCGTTGGCGGCAGATTCTGGTCTCTGTGACAAAACACGGTGGTCGTGATCCCGCGTTGAAGAGGATCGAGTCGTGTCGTCGTCGACTGGTGACCGGCGAGAGCTTTGTGAAACTGGCCCGGGAATTCTCCGATGGGCCGGCAGCTGCTGACGGCGGTTACTGGGATTGGACGGACAAGGAGAGTTTCAAGGACAAGAGGATCTCCGACACGTTGTTCCGCTTGCCGGTGGGGACGCCCAGTCGCATTTTTGAAGACGACGAGCATTTCCAACTGGTTGTCGCCACAGAGCGTGAAGACGGTGGCGCTGCGAAGTTCGAAACGGTCCAGAACAAAATCGAAAAACGGCTCAGCGAAGAAAATCGTGTCCAGGAGATGGAACGCGTGGTGCAGGAGCTGCAGACCACTGCGGATGTCACGACGGTCTTTGACAGGCCCGGGGCACCATTCCTGCAGAAGACGAACAAGCCGGCCTCCAACGGTCCGGAAGCGGATTCAACAGGGGCCCTCAGAAATGACTGACAGGGTTCTTCGGGACAATGGCCAAGTAAAAAGGAAATTCGTCGGGAACGGGGTTGACCCGCTTGGCGACGATGCACTATCACCCGCCCACTTCAACGAGTTGGCAAACGGACGAACCGTGAACCGGGACATCCCGCCAACCTGTTGCACTCATCTCTCAACTCACTCCGAGTCGTCCACTTTCACTTCTCACACCGTTGACGACTCTCCACTCACTTCGACTCTCCACTCTCACATATCTACCAATTGAATCTGATCTGACTCGTCATGAGCTGTTGTCCAGGTGATTGACCTGGAGCGGCCGGGCAACTCAAACGGCCCGTCCTGTTCCCGGAAGAGAACCAAGTCACGTCGGACTCTGGATGGATCCAGGGTCGGTGGCCACGACGACGGTCGCGACCAGTCTCGCGGAGGAACTCCCGGTGCGAAAGGCTCTCGGACTGTTCGCGTGCACGGGCTTTGTGGCCCTAGGGTTGTGGCTCTTCTTGCCCGCCGACACGCCTCGCAATCTCTCGGCTCAGACAGGAGTCGATCCCTCAGGACCAGGCGAACCAGGGGAGAATCAATCCCTTCCATCGCAAGGGTCCGTGATTGCGAATCCTGCCGCGGCCGATTTGGCCCGGCCCTTGCCATCAGGTCAGCCGGCCGATCTCGGTCCCATCCCCGCACCGGCGGCGTCGATCGACACCAGCGGTGAGGCGACAAGCACCGGTGTCCTGAAGTTGAGAATTCGTGATCAACTGGCCAGGGCGACCCAGGCGCTGGAACGGGGCGATCGTGCCGAAGCCTTGCGATTGGCAGAGGCCGCCAAGCGGATCGCTGGCAGTGCAGAACTGGTCTTCTCAAGAGACGAGACAAGCCCGAGCCAGTTCCTGGCTCGCATTGCTTCTCCGGTGCCGGATACGGCAGCTGGACAATTGGCCGACCTGATCGCACGCGCTCGGACGGCTGGTGAAAATGGGAAATTGGCCGAGGCACTCAGCCTGGCTGCCCAGGCCGATCGGCTGGCGCGCCAACACAAGCTCGTGGCCGCTCCCGGAACTCCACGACCGTCGTTGTTGGTGGCAGCCTACGAAGTGAAACTTCTCGAACAGTCCACGGGGTTGGGCAAGCAGCCGTTGGCCGAACTGATTCAGGTTCGCGTCAAGGACTACATGGTCGTTGCGTCCAAACAGGAAGCCGCCGGTCGGCCGGCGGAAGCCTTGCGGCTGGCGACGGTTGCCGGATTGATGGCCTCGCACCAGAAGCTGACTTTTGCCGAGGGCGAGATGACTCCGCAGGCACTGATTGCCCGCATCGAGGCGGCTCATCCAGGTGTTGCACAGTCAAAACCAGCGACGGCCCAGGCCGGTACCGATCCCGTTGCGCCCAAGGACCGCGCCAAGGCGTTGGTTGTCGAAGCGAGGACGTTGCTGGCGGCTGGAAAACTGCTTGAAGCACAGGCCAAGGCCCAGGCGGCTCAAGGTCTGAACGTGGCGTGGGACCTGCTGGAGGATCGACCGCAGTTCGTCCTCAAGGATATTTCCGACAAAAAGGCACAGTTGGCGGCGACACAGCCAGCCACATTGCCGGGCGCGCAAGCTCCGTCTGAAGGAATCGCACGGGCGATCCGGCAGCCGGCGAAACCGACGGATTCCGCAGTTGGACCGCCGACCCGGGCAACGGCCCTGGATCTGTACAACCAGGGACTGACCCACCTGAAACGTGGTGATCGCGAGGCGGCCTACCGAGCGTTCCTGGACTCTTTCCGCAGTGGTGAGAAACTGGACCGCGTTCGATCTCAGCAACTCGAGGATTTCTTGCGGGAACTGTCTCCTCGCAATGCCGGTGGGACACGGACGGCGGCTGCCGAAACTCGGCCGCTGCAGAAACCGGGGACCAGCGATGCGATCGCCGTGGCCCAACAAAAACAGGGGTTGTTGTTCGATTCCCTGAGAAGCCGGACACTCAACGCCGTTTTCAAGGCGCGCCAGATCAAGGAAGACAATCCGGACAAGGCCCTGCAAACACTCGACGAGATGTTGGCGGTGGTCAACACGGCCACTTTGGACAAGTCATTGTCGGATCGTCTCAAGGGGCAATTGACATCAGCACGCAAGGAAATCGCCAGGGAGCGGGATTTGCGTGCTCCCCAGGTGGCCCAGACCAAGCGCAACCGGGAGATCGAGGCGCAGTTCGAAGCCGAACAGCAGCACAAGATCCGTGTGGAACAGGAAATTGCCGAACTGGTTGACAAGTACAACGAGTTCTTCCGGGACCGACGGTACGAGGAAGCCGAGATGATCGCCCGTCAGGCGCGAGAACTCGACCCCCACAAACCGGTCGTTGTGACAATGTTCCAGAAGGCGATCTTCGCGCGACGGAACGAGATCAACGAACGGCGACGTGAGGATGTCGACGCGAGCCTTTGGGACGCGTTGAACGATGTCGAGATGGCGATGGTGTTTCCCCAGGATGATTACGCGTATCCGGGCCGGCAGGAATGGGCCGACCTGGTCAAACGGCGAAAACGATTTGGACGTCCGGACAACCGGGCCCGCAGTGACGAGGAGATGCGGATCGAGAAGAGTCTCAATTCTCCGATTTCACTGCACTTCGACGAGACCCCGCTCAAGGATGTCATTGACGAGATCCGCAAGCAGGTCGAGATCAACATCGTGATCGACAAGCTGGGGTTGGAGGAAGTCGGTGCCACGACCAATTCGGCCGTCTCGATCGATCTCAATGGGATCAAACTCAAGAGCATTCTCAACCTGATGCTGGAACCGCTTGACCTGGATTACACGATCCAGGACGACGTTCTGAAGATCACCAGTAAGATGAGACAACAGGGACGGCTGATCACTGCAACCTATCCGGTCGCGGACCTGGTGGTTCCCCTGGAAATCGGCGTGCCCAGCGATGGATCGATTTCCAGCTTGGCACCCGAACAACCGGTGACCCCAGCCCTGCAGGCTGATGGCCAGATGGCTGTCCGGAGTTCCTCTGCCCAGTTCCAGGTGGGAGCCAACTCACCGGCCGGACTGGCTGGAGTCCTTCCGGGAAGTGGGATGCAGACGGAGGTGAGTGGTGGCCCGCGGTCGATCAATTTCGACGCAATTTCGGGCCTGATCACGTCCACCATTGACCCGGGCAGCTGGGACGAAATCGGTGGCCAGGGCAGCGTCCGGGGCCACGAATCCACCTTGAGTCTGGTCATCCGTGCGACCCAGAAGGTTCACGACGAGATCGCGGACCTGCTGGAGCAGCTTCGACGACTCCAGGACCTCCAGGTCACCATTGAGGTGCGTCAAATCTCGGTGACCGACCAGTTCTACGAACGAATCGGTATCGATTTTGACTGGAATATCCAGGACTCGATCGGTGGGCCGCGGTTCGACGGAGGAACCGGGGGGCAGCAAAACGGCGGTGGCGGTGGTGGTGGAAACAACCAGAACTCCGGGCCGGGGCAACCCTTGCCTCCCTTCGGCAGTGTCATCGGCGGTGGCATGCAAGGTCAGACGGGCGGCGGCCAGGGCGGCGGCGGCCAGGGCGGCATGTTCGGGGTAGGCGGCATCGGCGGCGGCGGCGGCTTTGGCGGCGGCGGCGGTGGTGGTCAGCAACAAGGGCAGCAACAGATGGGCCTGTTCCAACAGGCTCCCGTACGAAACCTGGTGAACCGAGACAGCTACTCTCGGCCGACGGTGATCGGCATGTCCTCTCCTGACAGCTTCACCGATGACCTGGATCTTCAGTTCCGCCAGGGATCGTTCCAGATCGGTGTGCCCGACTTTGGTGGCTACAACCCGGAGAGTGGCCTGCAGTTTGGTATGGCCATCCTCTCGGACATCGAGACCTTCTTCTTCATCCAGGCCGCGCAGGGCGACGAACGTTCCAACGTCATGGCGGCACCAAAAGTCACGATGTTCAACGGCCAGCGTGCCACGATCCGCGACCAGGTCATGCAGCCCTTCGTGATCAGCATGATTCCCAGCGGTGGTGGGGGCGTGTTTGGCAATGTTGGTTACAGCCCGGTGATCCAGCCGATCTCCGAGGGTGTCTTCCTTCAGGTCCAGGCGGTCGTTTCCGCCGACCGTCGCTATGTGCGACTGACCGTGCAGCCGAGTTTCACCCAGATTCGCGAGGTCCGGACATTCACGTTCTCCGGCGGCGGCATGGGCGGCGGCATGGGCGGTGGTATGGGCGGCATGGGCGGTGGAATGGGCGGCATGGGCGGCGGCATGGGGGGGGGCATGATGGGCGGCATGGGCGGTGGCATGGGTGGCGGCGGCATGATGGGAATGGGAGGCATCGGCGGCGGACCCCGCGGTGTCCAGCTTTCCCCCACGACTGCCGGCCAGTTTGGTCAAGCCCTTCCGAACGGAACCAACCTTGCTGATTCGTCGACTCAGAGTGCTCAATCCGGCTTCGGCGGGATCGGCGGCATGATGGGTATGGGCGGTGGCATGGGTGGCATGGGCGGCGGCATGGGCGGCATGGGCGGCGGCATGGGCGGCATGGGCGGTATGGGTGGTATGGGCGGCGGCATGGGCGGCATGGGAGGCATGGGCGGCGGT
>MDTE01048679.1_pt1 | contig 14505 bp, 10 predicted proteins | sample 811231 | NCBI WGS metagenome assembly MDTE01 (sample SAMN05326651, study PRJNA326480) | marine metagenome | isolation source: seawater | place: Indian Ocean: Red Sea | collected 2010 | reverse complement strand
CGGCGGCCGAGCCCGAGACGTCGCCCGCGTCCGGCGGGTTCGAGCCCGCGCCCGAGCCTGACGCGAGTCAGTGAACCTGGCCGGCGGTGTCGGTGGCCCAGCTCTGCAGGCTGTCGCGGTCGAGGTCGACGGTGACCACCCGGGTCACCTCCACCCGCGCATCGTTGAAGACCGCGCCCCCGCCGAGATCCGTCAGATCGTCCGAGACCAGCGCGTTGGCGGTGGCTCCATTCAGGGTGCTCATCCGCCAGAGGCCCTTCGGGAGCCCGACCGTCCCCGGTCGCATGTCCGCGTTGACCGTGACCGGCGTGTGCACCTCGCCCAGCGCGTTGAAGATGCGGACGCTGTCGCCGGTCGAGAGGCCGCGCCGATCGGCGTCGACAGGGTGCATCTGAAGACTGGCGGCTCTGGTCCGGAGCTCACCCAGCATCGAGTTGATGGTCTTCTCGGTGGCGGGCGAGATCAGGGTCAGCGGATACGCCTCGTCCTCGGTGGCCTCCCGGTACCGGTAGAGCCCGTCCGGGCTTTCGCGTTCCAGGTGCTCCGGAAAGAGGTGCACCTTCTGATCCGGCGTTCTGGGACGCACGTCGACGAACTGGACCGGTGACTCACCCCCCGGCCCTGGCGCGATGCCCTTGTCGAGGAGTGGAGCCCTGAGCTCATCGGGGAACGTCATGGCCACGTCGAGCAGGGTCTCGGCGTCGGTGGTCTCCTCGGCGCCAGACGGCAGGTCGAGCCTGGCGGCCAGCTCGGAGAAGACCTCGACGTTCGGCCGGGATTGACCCACCGCGTCGATCACGGGCTTGCCGAGCAGGACATTCCCGGTGCCGTAGCCTCGAACCACCTCATAGGATTCGAGAAATGTCGTGGCCGGGAGGATCACATCGGCCAGCAGCGCCGTGTCGGTCATGACCTGGTCGAAGACGACCGTGAACAGGTCCTCGCGCTGCATCCCCTCGATCACCCGGTTCTGGTTGGGCATGGTCGCCACGGGGTTGCAGTTGTAGACGAACAGCATCTGGATGGGCGGGTCGGTGGACTCGAGCAGCGCCTCGCCCAGCTTGTTCATGTTGAAGATGCGGGTGTCTGGCGGGGGCGAGCCAACCCAGCGTTCCTCGTCGAGTCGCCATGCCGTCGAGTTGCTCATCGAGTAGCCGCCGCCGCGCACCCCGAACTTGCCGGCGACCGCCGGCAGGGCCAGCACCGACATCGCCGCGTTGCCGCCGTTGCGGTTGCGTTCGAGCCCCCAGCCGCACCGGATGACGGCGGGGGAGATCTCGGCATACATCTCCGCGAAGTTCTCGAGCAGCTCCTGGTCGACACCGGCCACCTGTGCCGCCCGCTCGAAGGTCCACTCCTCGGCGCGTTCCCGCAGCTGGTCCGCGCCCACCGTGTGGGCGGCGAGAAAGGTCTCGTCGGCGAGCCCCTGCTGGAAGAGAAAGCGATGGAGTGAGAGCGCGACGATCACGTCAGTGCCCGGTTTGAGCGCCAGATGCACGTCGGCCTGCCGGGCGAGGTTGGTCCGACGCGGGTCGAGGACGACCAGCGCGGCCCCGGCCTCCTGGGCGGCCTTGATGTGCGGGACCAGGTGGATGCTCGTGCTCGAGGGGTTGGCACCCCAGACGACGATCAGACGGGCATGCCGGTAGTCGGTATAGCTGACGCCCGGCATCTTGCCGTAGAGGGCCTCGCTGGCGGTGCTGGTCGGCATGGCGCAGACCGTGCGGGCCAGTCGTGAGGCGCCGAACTCACGAAAGAGCCGGGCGTCTGTGGTGTCCTGTGTGAGGAGACCGTTCGAGCCGCCGTAGGAGAACGGCAGCACCGCCTCGGCACCCCAGCGATCGCGGATCTCCCGCATCCGGCGCGCGACGAGCGCGAGCGCGTCGTCCCAGCTCGCACGACGAAACTCGCCCTGTCGTCCGTCACGGATGAGCGGCGTCTGGAGCCGCGCCTCGCCATAGACCCGACGGTCGAACTGTCGCACCTTTCCGCAGATATAGCCGTTGGTGGCCGACTGCGTCTCGGAGCCGTCAATCTTGACCAGCTTGCCCTTCTCGACCGTCACCTCGAGGCTGCAGGCGTCGGGGCAGTCGAGTGGGCAGACGGTGTCGACCGTGGAGTGGCCCCACTTCAGCTCGTCGTCCTTGGACATCCGGCGAGTGTACCACCGGGGACGCGCCGCGATCGGGTAGGAGGGGGTGCGAGAGAAAGCGGGAGAGCGGACCGGCGTCGCGGTCCGCTCTCCGAGGGTGCGCTACTGTCCGCCGGCCGACGGCCGGGTGCGTCCGGCACCGTTCTGACGATACCTGTCGCCGCGGGTGTCGTCTCCGGGGGTCGTGACGTTCGACGCCGGCGTCTCGGTCCGGACAGGTCGGGGTCGGGCCTCGTCCTCCCGGTCCGTCAGTTCCCAGCCCAGCCGTCGCGCGGTCGCCTCGTTCGGCGTGAGGTCCGGATTCAGCGTGCCGTTCTGGATGAGGATCTGCTGATAGCGTTCCGACTTGTCGGTGGCGTACGGCTCGCCACGGTAGGTCGGAATGATGGTGGTGTTCGGTCGGATCACCTGGCGGTCGATGAACCCGTCGCGTACACCCATGACGAAGTAGTTCACCTCCACATCGGCCGTTCCGCGCAACACGATCAGATCGCGGCTCTCGAACTCGACCCAGACGTTCGCCGGGCCGCGCGGTGTCACGAAGGTGGTGACGCTGGCGTTGGCGGCGGTGACCCATCGCCACGTTTCGTCAGGGACGATCCGGGCCTCTCCGTTGACGAGCGACGCGGTTCCGCGGAACAGGGTGTTCGCCTCCGGCCCCTCGATGGCGAGGTAGGCAATCTCGAGGCTCGGGTCGGTGGGATGCGGGTGGACGAAGGCTTTACCAACTGTGGATGTGATCAACCCGTCAACGTGCAGCGGACCGTCGGTTTCCAGAGCAAGACCCCCGTCGGTGTTGACGAAGAGGCCACCTGGCGTGCCCGAGTGAGCCGAATCGCCGATGACCGCACCGCTGTCGCTGCCGAGGATGCCGATGGCGTCAAGGAACGAGTTGGACCCGACGACTCCATCTTCCCCGGCGGCTGCCGTCAGCGGAGATACTGTCAAATGTTGTGGATCGGCGGTCGGCGTGATCAGGCGGCGGCTTCCTCCCGATCCTCCTCGTTGTTTCGTTCCTGCTGTACCCCATCAATGAACGTGACACCAGCTCGCACCAGCGGGAGCAACTGGGCACCGTTGATGCGGCGCCAGCGGCGCTGCGCCATCTCCAGCAGCTTGTAGGCCATCAGCAGGCCCTTCGTCCGGGAGCCGGCCCCCTTGGTCACCCGTTGCCGCAGGCGGACCGTCGCGAACGGCGATTCGATGACGTTGGTCGTGCGCAGATGGATCCAGTGCTCGGCTGGGAAGGCAAAGAAGGTCAGCAGGGCCTCCCGATCCGCCGCCAAGCAGGCCGTGGCCTTGGGATACTTCGCTTCATACGCGGTGACGAAGCCGTCCATCAATTCGTCGGCCTGTTCGCGCGTGTCTGCGGCCAGGATGTCGTGCAACGCGCGCTTCGCCTTGGGCTGGAGGCGACGCGGGAGCTTGTCGAGGACGTTGCCCAGCTTGTGGAACCAGTCGCGCTGCGCGGCCGTCTGCGGCCATACCTCGCGCACCGCGGCCCAAAAGCCCAGGGCCCCATCGCCGACCGCCACGACCGGCGCGCGCAGCCCGCGCTGCTGGAGCGACCGCAGCACCTCCGCCCAGCTGTCCGGGCTTTCTCGATAGCCGTCCTCGAGCGCCACGAGCTCCTTCGTCCCGTCGGGGCGCACGCCGATCATGACCAGCGTACAGAGGCGGTCGTCTTCCAAGCGAATATTGAAGTGGATCCCGTCAACCCAGACATACACGTAGTCACGGTCGCCCAGGTCGCGCTGCTGAAACACGCGATATTCCTCGCTCCACGCGGCGGTCAGGCGCGCGATGTTCGTGGGGCTGAGTCCGGCCGCGTCGTCGCCCAGCAGCACCGGCAGGGCCTCCCGGAAGTCCCCCGTCGACAACCCACGCAAATAGAGGACGGGCAGCACCTCGGCGACCTTGGGGGAGCGGCGCATATACGGAGGCAGGATCCGGCTCGTGAAGCGGTAGCGCTGCTTGTCGTCGGCCACTCGCTTGTCGTTGACGCGCGGCGCGGGCACCTCCAGCGTGCCGGCCCCACAGGTCACCTTCCGCGTTCGGGCCCGGCCGTTGCGGACGACCAGCCGACGCCCCTGCGCGTCGCGCTCGCCGCTGTGCGTGTCGATGTACTGCGCGACCTCAACCGCCAGGGCCGTCATCAGCATCTGCTGGGCGCCCTCCCGGGCCAGCTCGTCCAGGGTCGTGCTGCCCCCATCCACCGGGGCGTCGTTGTTTGCGGTCTCGTTGTCGAGTACCTTCAGCATGGGTGGCGTCTCCTTCCCCCGGCCGGCCAGCCGGGATTCCGCGGTTCATTTCACGCGGAAGGATACGCCGCCTTCTTCACGCTGCCGATCCACAACTTTCGGTTATATCTCCGCGCCAATACGCCGCGCCAGTGCTCGGTAGTCGCGGCGCACCAACGGGGTGGCCACTAGGGCGGTAAACACTCCGGCTACACAGAACACCGCGGGCACGTGGAAATGCAATGACACCCATGCAATCCCTGCCACAATTCCAACCCGGATTAGTCCGCCCTCAGACCAGCCCAGAAGCACAAGCGCCGTGGCTGCCTTGATCGCCGCAGAGGCCAGGCTCGGATTCCATAGTGTCGCTGACAGCGCGAGATCGTACGGTGCCGTCGTCACCAGCAATAATGTGACGCTCGCCAGCCACGGCGACCCTGTCTTACGCCAGAGTGCCCAGAGGAGGAAGGCGTCGACCGCCGAATGCACAAGAACCTGAAAGATCGCTCCCGCATGCGGGAGGTTCTCGTAGAATGGCCCGAGCGTCACCCGACTAAGCCACACGAACCAGTTGTAGCCAGGCCCAAGCGCGTAGCCTCCGACATGCTGCTCTGGCCCAGCCAATGGCTGCTCGTGCAACGGCAGCAGGGCGGTGTTCCAGAAAAGGATCTGGTCGCCAAATAGCCAGAAACTCTCCGTAATGTTGTCTGTTCTGAGCCAGACGAGCCCGACGAAGCACGCCACAGAGACCGCGAACTGCGTACGGGAAAGGGTGACTGTGGGCATCAGGCGACCCACTGGAAACAGCGCCGAGAGCCCTCGTACCCGAACCCCCAATCGTTCCTCCGTCACTCAATCGTGATCGCGACAACATCGGAACCGCCGGAAGCGCCGAACACCGCTTCGTCGTATCGAGGCGCCCTCAATCGAGGGCGGACGTTGTTTGAGACGCCCCACGACTTTCGCAGATTCTCGCCGTATTCACTGTGCCCGTGTCGCTGGTCACCTGTGCACTGGTGTCCACCGTAATACCCCTGAGTGAACCCCAGTCGGGGAGAGATAGGGGAGACGCCCACCGACTGCACCCCCGTCGTACTCATACGCTGACGCACACGAGTCACCGTCGTCCCTGCAACTGTATCGATGACGCCAACAATGGGTCCGCTCACTCTGTCAGTACCGCCGGCGATTACAGCGGCCAGGATTCTCCATTAGGGTTCGAGCATCTACTGAAATACTGCATCATGCCTCGGACACCGCCGCACCGAAGCTCGAGGCGAGGATGTCATCAGGGTCGTAGAGACTCTTCAACTCGACCAGGCGAGGCCAGAGATCACCATAGTGGCGTCTCCAGAAACCCGACGACAGCGGCAGCGTATCCGGAAGATAACGGACTCCGTCACAATCCAGCACGCGCTCGTAGATAGCTTCGTTGTCTGCGATCAGGTCCTTGATCCGATCGTCTGTCGGCGGGTCGGCACGGCGAAGGATGCCCAGAAAGAAACCGTACGGCTGGGCTTTCGGCAACCGTAGAAATGGCGCAGTGATCAGACGCTTATCCAAGGAAAAAAACAAAACGGGTCCTCGTCCGATGTCTGTAGCTGGGTGTAGCCGCCTAAATTCATTGACCGCGAGATCGATACCTCTGTCATCGAGCGGAAGAAACACCGTGAGCTCAGGGTGTGGTGCTGCCCCTTTATCCTCTTCCTCGAGGATGAGCGGTGGTCGTCGGAAGCAGAAGTCCTTCCAGGAGAGCTCCCAGGTGTCTGCCATTCCCGGCAAACCGCCAAGCGATCGAGGTTCGGGAGGCCTGCGGGTTCTCTTCGCGTGAATCAAGTCGGAGACCTCTAGGTTGTAGATCCAGTCTCCGGACACGGAGAGCAGGACGCGCTCAATGTCGACTCGAGACAGGGACATGGCATCTTTCGAATTCATCCTTGTCGCTACCGAGTCGATCGATTTCTCGGCGGCAAAACCATGCACGAGGTTCGCCTCGCCCTCCCTGACGATGCGCCGCATGTCCTCCAGAAGATTACGCAGCGAGCCGTAGCACACCTGCAACATGCGGACGGCTTCCGGCGCGACCTCCAACGGAATCCTGGCTCGGGTGATGATCCCGAATTGTCCGTGGGTTCCCCGAACCGCATCGAAAAGCTCTTTGCCTTGGCTGGCTGAACAAACGTATCGCTCGCCTGACCCAGTCACCACTTCCAGTTCCAGAAGGTGGTCCATCTGTGTTCCTCGGTTAAACGACATGAAGCCGAAACCACCCATCGAGATGGTGCCGCCTACGGACACGCCAAGCCAGTCAGTTACTACCGGAGGAGTGCGCCCACTCGCCATCGTCGCTTCGAGAACCGCTGACCAGGAAATGCCAGCTTCTACATCGATGTAGTCATCCGTGATCTCCAAAACCTTGTCCAGTGATTTCATGTCTATCACCAGACCCCCGGGAGCCATCATCTGTCCTCCCGCAGAATGAGCACATCCCCGGGTTGCGAGCGCGATCTGCTCTTGCCGACAGAACGTTACTGCGGTGACCACGTCACCCGCGTCTGCTGGTCGCAATACGGCCAGTGGACGCCGCCGACGGATCTTGCCGAAGTCCAACTCGGCGATGTCGAGCTGCGTCTTCTCCTGGCTAATCTCCCCCCGCAGGGTGGGCAGTCGGGCAGTCCAGTCAGTGGCCATCCCTTGATCTCGACTCTGGTCTGAGGATTATGGTCGTCGGTCCTGCCTGCTACAGACCGACCCGCTGGTGGATCGCGAGGTGGTGCGTGGTCAGGCGCTCCCAGTCCTGCTGGGACACACTGTCAGTCCGGCTCTCCATGACGGCTCCCAAGATTTTGAGCTCAAGAGTCAGGGCCTCGACCACGTTGGCACGGGCGTCTCGCGGCACATCGTCTAGCACCGCGGTTACCAAGCAACCCGCTTGGGTCGCTGCCACGCGCAAGTGCACCCTCTTTCTGGCATCATCCTTGCTCCAGACATAGGACACGCCGCCGTGTTCTTCTATGACCTTTAGACCCAGGTCCCCGTGCATTCTGGTCTCTGTGTAGGCTTCGTCGACCTGTCGAATCAGGCGGTGCCCCGTCCATCGTGGCAGATTGAGCGGATTGAGTAGGAACGGCAGGACTTCTTCGGCTGAGACATCAATCGCAACTGAGGGGTTTTCATGTTTCTCAGCCTCCGTTACTTCACGGTCTGTCGATTCGAGATAGCTGGTCATGGTATTTGCGAGCGCAGCCATGTTCTCGTTGGTGAAGACACCAGAAGACGCTTTAGGTGATCGTTCAATCAATTCTATGAAGTAGCCTGTCGGCTCTCGACTGACAAATATTTGCAGCAAGCCCGTCAACGGATCGCGATGGGGTTCGGATGCGGTCGTACGTACCCCTCCGGCCCGGAGCAAGGCTAGCGAATCTTCGATACTGGCTACCTCATAGGCAATATGGTGAACGCCAGGCCCATACTGTTGAAGATAACGGGAGAAGATCGACTCTTCCGTAAGTCCTTCGGTGATAACCACTACGCGCTCCTCAGAGTCTGGTAGCCGGAGGACATGGTTCAGCATGTCGAAACCACCAGCCGGTGCAGTCCCTGCGTTGACTTTTTGAATGCGAGATGGCCGGAACCCAAGCACTTCCTCGTGAAAGCGGGCTGTGGCGCGGGCATCCTCAACGATGAGTGTGTAGTGATCGAGCGGGCCGAGTTTGAGTGGGAGCGACATCCTTGTCCTCTCTCGGAGGCGATGATTCACACCTTGCTTATATGCAGCTGAGCCGAACACATCAGGGCTTGAGTTGATGTGCGATGGCATCATGACCATTGTCCCGCGCGATCTGCCAGGGCAACTGGCCAAGATCCGACGCGAGGTTCAGATCGGCGCCCAACTCCACGAGCACCGCACACACCGAGTCTCTCCCAGCGAACGCGGCATTCCTCAGTAGTATCCCTGGCGTTCCCATGGCGTGGCCGTGGTCTGGATGTTGTCCGGCTAGCCTCTCCTGAATCTCCTGTGGAGATCCGACATAGATGAGGTCATTGATCACCATGCCGCCAGGAACCTGACACAGGTGGTCGACGACGCGAGCCGACGATGCCACCCATGCCCACGCCAGTGGCGTCGCCGCCCATTCCGAGTCAGTCACCAGAGGATTGGCACCTTGGCCCAGAAGCAACTTGACGATTTCGATGTGGTCACCCTGACTCGCAGCGTGCATGGCCGACCGCTGAATACCGTGAATGCTCGCTAGGCTGTCCACGGAAGTGCCATGGTCGATCAAGAGCTGGACGGCTTCGGACTGGTTTCTTTGCGCCGCGAAGACGAGCGCCTCACTGAGCACCGCCTTCCGGTCAGCCGAGTCTATTTTGTCTCTCTCAGGTCGATATCGGTCGTAGGCACTAGGCCCAAACGACTCTGTCGTCAGCCATGCCTGCATTGCTTCGACGTCGCCAAGCCCGGCGGCAAATGCCAGGTCAACCACCGCTCCACGAGAACGAAGGTACCGTCCTGCGGGATCGAGTGCCGCGTTCCGGGCCGAACCCGTAAGAGCGGCATGAAGCGCACGGCCTTTGCCCTCGTCCAGATCAGCACCGCCTTGTTCGAGGCCTTCAATGAGGCCTATCGTCTCGGAGTGATTCTCTGGCATCTGGTTGATCACCAGAGTCAGCGCGGTCATGTGCGTGTCTGTGCCCCGGAGCAACTTGCCTCCTCCAGACACCGCGTTCGGATCTGCGCCGGTAGCAAGCAGCATTTCGACCATGCGCTTCGTTTGGGCCGGCATCTTGCCAAAAGGCGCCCCCACAGCGTGGTGCAGTAGCGTCGACGCCGCGTAGATGCCGTCGTACGGCGCCGTCGTGCTCGGTTGCCGATGCTGGACTATCTCCGGATGAGACACGAGGGTCTCCTGAAGCAAATCGATATCGTCACGCTGTATCGCCAACGATGCGATCTCGAACGCTCGACGCCCCTTAAGGCGGTCAGGCAACTCCGTCCATACATCAAGACGGTCGCTCCCATCCAGCGCCTCACCTGTCTGCGACGCGTGCACGACCTCACTCGCGGCCCGAAGGCCACTCTCCACCGCACCCTCCACCCACCGATGCATCGCTGTATGTTCACCAGCGAAATGCATTCGCCCCTGAGGCATGCAGATGTCGTGATGCAGACGCCTTTGCTGGCCAGGGAGGAACACGGTGTACGCTCCGCCGGCAAAGGGGTCGGCCTGCCAAATATGCGAGAAGCCAGCCTCGAAATGCTCGGCAGCTGGCGGATGTATGCGCGTGATGTTGTCCAGCGCCTGCGCAAGGCGTTCGGGTTCCGTCAGTGCGGCCCAGCGGTGGGCATCTTGCGACCAGGTGTAACTCGCCAGCAGTAAGCCACGATGTGTGGGGTGGTCGTGCTCGGGATACACGACATTGCGGACCGGCAGATCCGTCACGGTCGTTCCGAAAAAGATCCCTTCTTCCTCCCAGAACCGTCGTCGGAACTGCAGAAAGATCTTGGATGCATTGTCGTAGTGAATCTGACGAATTGCCCGCTGTTTCGACTGGCTGAACTCGGGTGTGACATCGATGTGCCGCAGGACCGCGTAGGGCAAGGTAACAATCAGGTAATCGCCAGTGACCGAGCGGTGCCCAGCGGCGTTGTCGTAGTGCACGCGCACGTAGTCAGGCCCTTGTTCTAGGCGACGGACAACGGCGCCATACCTAAGACTGGGTTCAAGCTCCGGGAGAAACTTGTTGGGAAGACGGTCCATGCCATCGACGATACGTACCATGGGCAGGGGCACATCGTTGCTTCCCTGGAAGAATTCCAGGAACGATGTATTCATGAGCGATTCATGCCTTGAGAGGATGCCGAACATCTCGATCGCACCGTCCGACCAGCCATGCTCGACGAGAAAATCTCGCAGAGACGCCCGTTCCCATCGATCAAGGATCTGACTCCAGCCGTCGTCGCCTTGCTCGACGATGAGTTGTGTCAGCGGTGCAAGATCGCGGTCAAGAAGACTGCCGATCTTCTTTCCTCGCTCATCTGACTCCAGGTCGAAGAGGTCATCGACCGGATCGGAGAATCGTCTTCGCTGGGCACGGATGAAGGTATAGGCGTTGGGGTTGTCGTTCTTGAACGGGGCTGTCTTCAGTCCGAATCGCTGGACATACGACATCGTAAGCTCATGGTTGGTCGGGATGCGCATGGCGCCGACCTCGGCGGTGAGGCCTTTCGCGATACCGTCTCGCGCGGTATAAATTCGTCCACCGACACGATTCCTCGCCTCCAGCAGGGTCACCCGATGACCTGCTCGACGCAGTTCATAGGCAGCTACAAGGCCTGCGATACCGGCCCCCGCGATCAGCACGTGGGTCTTCCGTCGCGTCGGAGCCAATCCGCGCGTGGCGATGTTGAGTATGCGCTGCTTGGTCTGATCGGTCCGGAGTTCCAAGAGTCCGCCTAGACTGGAGAAGAGACCGGAGAGGGAGGATAACAGATGTGGCCCCGGCAAGAGCGGCCTGGCTGGCCCGGAAAAAGTTCACCGTCAGGCCTGATCACAAAGAGGCGGTTCGCTCCTTAAGTGGCGGAGGCTCGGGGCGTAGAACCCGCTGCCGCAGCTGGCGGCGTAGGTCGACTGCGCCGAGTTGATCGAACGGAGCGAGCCGATCGAGGACGCCTCGTTGCCGGACATACGTGCACGGAGCAGGCCGGGCACGGCGATGGCCGCCACGATGCCGATGATGGCGACGACGATGAGCAGCTCGATCAGGGTGAATCCTTTGTTGTTGTTGGCCCGCATCGTAGGTCTCCTTCGGGCCGAATCAGTTCGGCGTAGTAGCAAGTCTCCGTGGTGGCGTTCCGTGTTCACGCCCCCCTTTAGGGCAACCCCGATGCCAACTTCAGGACGTCTGTATAAGTCGTTTATTTTGTATTAATTAAGAGATACGATCAAAATCGACGGCAGATGTAATGACTATTTATGTCACGGTAAAGCAATATTTTGTCATTACATGGCCATAATATGTCATCTGTCTGGCGCTGGCTCGGTTTGCCGAGCAAAGAGACGAGTCAGCATCACCAGCGACACGGCAAACAGCGCCGAGCCAAGGAAGAACGGTGCGCCCGGCAGCTCGAACGGCGCCAGCTCGGAGGTGAAGAAGCTGAAGAGCATACTAGTAAAGATGAGGGGCGAGAGGATGCTGGTCAGACTCATGACCGACGTGAGTGCACCCTGCACCTTGCCCTGGTCCGATGGGCCGACCGAGCCGGCGACCAACCCCTGGATGGCGGGCTGGGTGAGACCCGCCAGCGAGCCGATGACGATGGTCACCAGCACCATCCAGCCCTCGGAGGCGGCGCCGTAGCCCAGAAACGCGACGATGGCCACGACCAGGCCGATGATGATGGTGCGACGTTCGCCGAACCGGGCGATGGCGGGACGCACCAGCAGTCCCTGCACCACCACGGCCATGACCCCCACCAGCGCCAGCGTGAGGCCGTTCGTCTGCTCGTCCCAGCCGTAGCGATAGCCGGTATAGAGCACCCAGACGTTCTCGAGACCGCGCTGCGCCAGGGAGGCGAAGAGATACACGACGGCGAGTCCACCCACCAGAGGGTAGTTCCGCAGCCGCAACAGGTTCACCAACGGATTGAGCTTCCAGGCGATCGTCTTGTTCCGGTGCTCGGGGGCGAGCGACTCGGGCAGCACGAAGAACCCGTACAGCCAGTTGACCAGCGCGAGCGCGGCCGCGACATAGAACGGCAGCCGCAGGTTGATGCCGCCGAGCAGGCCTCCGAGCGCCGGTCCAAAGATGAACCCCAGCCCGAACGCCACCCCGACGAAGCCATAGTTTCGCGCCCGGGTCTCGGGTGTCGACACGTCGGCGATGTAGGCGTTCGCGGTGGTGATGCTGGCCCCCATGACGCCAGCGAAGAGCCGGCCGACGAAGAGCCAGCCGATGGTTGGGGCCCAGGCCTGGATCAGGTAGTCGGTGCCGAGACCGAAGAGGGACGCCAGGATGACCGGCCGACGGCCAAAGCGGTCGGACAGCGCCCCGAGAATGGGGGCGCAGAGGAACTGCATGCACGCGTAGGCGGCAACGATGACGCCGTAGTAGCGGCCAGCCCGGGTGACATCGCCCCCGACGAACTCTTTGATGAGCTCGGGCAGGATCGGGATGATGATCCCGATTCCCAGAATGTCGATGAACAGCGTGACGAAGATGAACACCATCCCCGCTCGCCGCCCGCGTTGTCCGAATGCCATGCTCGTCGTCGCTGCCGACCGCGTCTGAGCGCACTTCCGCCGCCCTGCGAATCCGTCAGTATCGCACGGACCGGTTCCCCCGGCCGGAGGGTGGTGCTAGGAGGTGGTGGGCGCCTCGGCCGCTTGATCGTCGAGCGGGGCGATGGAGATCTGTGCCCAGCCGTAGGTCGCGGCCACCAGCGGATTGATGAGGTTGAAGAAGCAGAAGGGGGCATAGCTCAGGGTGGCGACCCCCAGGGTGGTGGCCATGTAGGCGCCGCACGTGTTCCACGGGATCAGCACCGAGGTGATGGTGCCGGCGTCCTCCAGGGTGCGGGACAGGTTCTTCGGGTCGAGGCGGCGACGCTGAAACTCGGCGCGAAACATCCGTCCGGGCAGCACGATCGACATGTACTGGTCCGACGCGATCACGTTGGTGCCGAAGGCGGTGAGGAGCGTTGCCGAGATGAGGCTGCTCGTGCCTCGCACGGCGCTGAGGATACGTTCGGCGATCACGGTCAGCTGTCCGGTGGTTTCCATGACCCCCCCGAACATCATGGCGGCCATGATCAACCAGAGCGTCGGCAGCATGCTGGCCATCCCACCCCGGCTGAGGAGGTCGTCGAGCGCGGCGTTGCCGGATTGCAGCACGAACCCGTCGAAGAGGGCGGTCCAGCAGCCCTTGACCAGCGCCACCGGGGTAGAGAGCGACGCGTCGTTCACATAGGCCAGGACGGTCTGCGGCTGGAACAGCGCGGCGAAGAGCGCTCCGGTCAGCGCCCCCATCAACAACGCCGGAAACGGCGGCATCCGACGGATGACCAGCACGAGCACGAGCGCCACCGGCAGCAGCAGATGTGGGCCGATCACGAACTGAGCCTCGAGTGCCTCCAGCACGGTGGCGAGCTCATCGGTGGTGGCAGGGGTGGGCGCGACCAGGCCGGCCGCCGTGAAGAGGACCACCGCGACGACCATGCTGGGGGTGGTGGTCCACAGCATGTGCCGGATGTGGGTGAAGAGATCCGTGCCCGCCACCGCCGGGGCGAGATTCGTGGTGTCGGACAGCGCCGACATCTTGTCGCCGAAATAGGCGCCCGAGATGATGGCCCCGGCGGCCAGGCCCAGATGCAGGCCCTGGGCCGTCGCGACGCCGATGAGCGCGATGCCGATGGTGCCAGCGGTGGTCCACGAGCTTCCGGTGGCTACCGCCACCAGCGCGCAGATGACGCAGGCGGCCGCGTAGAAGAAGGACGGATGGAGGAGCGACAGGCCGTAGTAGATCATTGTCGGCACGATCCCGGCCAGGATCCAGGTGCCGATGAGCGCGCCCACCACCAGGAGGATCAACAGCGCTCCCATGGTGGTCGAGACGCCCTGGGCAATGCCCTGTTCGATGGCGCGCCAGGTGTAGCCGTTCCGCAGCCCCACCAGCGCCGCCACGCCCGACGCCAGGATGAGCGCAATCTGGTTCGGACCACTCGACGAGCCGTCACCGTAGAGCCAGACCGACGCCGCGAGCAGCGCGATGAGAAAGCCCACCGGCGTCAACGCCTGGGCAAGCGTGGGTGTGCGTTCGCGGGAGGCCTGAGGCTGGGACATGGGTCGCGGGCCGGTCGCGGTCACTGGCGCGGCGCTTCGGTGACAGGTTCAGGCTGATTATCGAGGAAGCGCCGTACCCGTCCCAGCAGGTCTTTCGGTCCGAACGGTTTCTCCAGCACCTCGTGGGTGGCGTCGAGCCGCTGTCGCAGACCAGGGTCGCCGGCATAGGCCGTGATGAAGAGCACCCGGAGTCCCGGGTGGATGGCCGCGAGCCGGTCGGCGAGCTCTGGCCCGCTGCCATCGGGCAGCACGACGTCGGTGAGCAGGAGCG
>MDTE01031395.1_pt1 | contig 14505 bp, 12 predicted proteins | sample 811231 | NCBI WGS metagenome assembly MDTE01 (sample SAMN05326651, study PRJNA326480) | marine metagenome | isolation source: seawater | place: Indian Ocean: Red Sea | collected 2010 | reverse complement strand
GGACAGAAGGTCTAGAGCCTTTTCACAATCTAATTTGTCTCGATTCGTATAGGTGTAGTAATACACTTTACCCGTAGCGAGTAACACTCGCTACGGGCTTTCTGATAACATCTTAAACCGCTGATTGATCAATAACTGGATTGTATAAACTGCCAACACCTTCAACAGTACAACCTATTTGGTCTCCATGACTGAGTTTTAATGCTCCAGGTGTACCTGTAGAAATAATGTCCCCCGGTTCTAGCGTCATAACACGACTATGAAAAGAAACTAATTCCAGTGGATCAAAAGTCATGTTTGCAACTATGTTCTCAGCTCCTATCTCACCATTCAAAATTGTTCTTACTGTTACCGCTGATATATCATCAATCTCATCAGCAGTTACAACTACGGGACCAAAACTGAAAAATGTATCAAAACTCTTGGACCGTGTCAGGAACCTTGGATTGCGCCGAAGAATATCTTCAGCAGTCATATCAATAATTGTTGTATAGCCAAAAATGACTTCGGAAGCTTGTGCCAATGACACGTCCTTACAGCGTTTGCCTATAATCACCCCCAACTCAGCCTCTCCTGTCACACGATCACTTTGAACAGGTAACATAATTGCACTACCAGGAGCGATAATAGTTGTAGTAGGCTTCATAAAGCTAGCAGGCTCTTGATCAGGTGAATTCTCATCCAGATCCTTGGCATGTTCACGATAATTCAATCCTATTCCCCATATCTTTGGCGGATCAAGGTAAGGATTGGTAAGTTCAATATCCTGCAAATCAATTAGTGCTTCGTCATCATCAGATACTATACGATTCAAATCCGCAACATCATATTTCAGTATCACATCTTTTATGCTAGATTCGCCCAATGGATACACGCTGTTACCAAGAATGACCCCTGATTGGGTTGAAACCCCATCCAAATATGTACATAACCTCATACTAACCTCCTCAACATACCATTACATACGATAAAAACAAAGCCTAATATACCAAAATAGCAATATTATCCAACGTCTTAACCAAACATATCCATATGAAAATTGAAAATGAAATTGATCGAGGCACTTCTAAGATTCTTCTATAACTCAGCCCCAGCTTCTACTCCAGGAACCAAATGACATGCAGCGCGTTGTCCTGTTATCCCGTCTATGGTTATCAATTCAGGGGTAACCTGGCTACATATCTCTTCCGCAATAGGGCATCTAGGATGAAAGCTGCATCCAGAAGGGGGATCAATAGGGCTTGGTACATCACCTTCTAGTATTATTGCTTCACGCTTCTTGCGAGGATCTGCTATAGGAGCGGCGGACATTAATGCTTGAGTATATGGATGCTTAGGATTCTCGAAAATATCCACACGATTTCCAATTTCAACAATTTTACCCAAATACATAACAGCAACACGATCGGAAATATGTTCAACTACACTTAAATCATGTGAAATGAACAGATAAGTGAGTTTAAATTCCTTCTTCAATTCGGTTAGCAAATTAAGTATTTGCGACTGTATTGAAACATCAAGTGCAGATACTGGTTCATCACACACTAAAAATGATGGGTCAGTAACCAATGCTCGAGCTATACCTATTCTCTGACGTTGACCTCCTGAGAACTCATGAGGGTATCTTATAATATGATTCTCATGCAAACCTACTTTCTGGAGCATCTCCATCACAAGACCTTTGCGATCTTTCACACCCCCAATCTTATGTACTATCAACCCCTCAGATATGGTTTCGCCTATTGGCATTCTCGGATTCAGTGATGAAAAAGGATCTTGGAACATAATCTGTATTTTTCTACGCAAGACTTTACGTGCGTTTTTGTCCATGTCTTTAATGTGATCGCCATCGTACTCAACACTTCCGCTAGTGGGTGGATCGAGATACATCATGGCTCGCCCCAAAGTCGATTTACCACATCCGGACTCCCCAACTAAACCTAACGTTTCGCCATAAAAGACATCTAAATCCACGCCATCAACAGCTTTCACATAACCTGTGGTTCGCCGGAACACTCCAGAACGTACTGGAAAATACTTAGTAACATTTCTGACCTTTACTAGGGACTTGGTCATCTGAGAGTTTTCTGTATTCATAAATTTACCTAATTGATAATACTATATGTAAAGTTCATTTCAATAAGGTGCTTCATGACCATCGTAATCATGATATAACCAACAACGCACTAGATGTCCCTCTTCATTTGACACCGTTTTCAATTCCGGATCAATCTCAGTACATATACTCATATCATGTTCGACACGCTGTCTACATCGCGGCGCAAACCTGCATCCTGCCGGCAAATCAATCAAACTCGGAACAACACCAGGAATTACATCTAATTTATCTGTACGCTCGCCAATAACGGGAATAGATTTGAGTAAACCCATAGTATAAGGATGTTTAGCATTGTGAAATATATCGTCTGTATTAGCCTGCTCGACTATTCTTCCCGCATACATCACAGCAACCCTGTCACAGCTGTCAGCAACTATACCTAAATCATGAGTGATCAACAAAACTGCTGTCTGGGTTCTTTCTCTTAGATCACTTACAAGTCTAAGTATTTGGGCCTGAATAGTCACATCTAATGCAGTTGTTGGTTCATCAGCAATTAATAGTAGAGGATCACATGCTAATGCCATCGCAATCATAACTCTTTGTGCCATTCCACCCGACAGCTCATGTGGATACGCATTAGCTCTCTGCTCAGCATCTGGAATTTTGACATCACCCAATAATTCTACCGCTCGCTCCCAGGCCTCCTCTTTGTCAAGTCCCAAGTGACGCCGAACCACTTCCGCAATTTGAGCGCCAACTTTCTGAACTGGATTAAGTGCAGTACCTGGCTCCTGGAAAATCATTGCCATATCATTGCCGCGGATATCCGTCATTTCATCCTCAGACAATGTTCGCAAATCCTCTCCTCTAAAAAGAATCTTGCCTTCGACCGTTTTACCAGGAGGACCTACAAGTTGCATTGTAGTCAATGATGTCACACTTTTGCCACAACCTGATTCTCCGACAAGGCCTAATATCTCACCTTTATTGATATATATATCTACACCATCAACAGCTTTTACAACACCATCATCGGTGAAAAAATATGTCTTGATATCTTGTAATTCTAGTAATTTTTCAGTGCCGTTATTTTCCATAATTTAGATGTCGGTATATATAGATTTAACCACTCCTCAATCAAGTAACACTCCATCTAGTACTTACAATTATATGATTTACAGCGACCAACTTGAATACATCAATCTTATCACAAAAACGCAAAAAGCATCATTTGTTACAGAAACCATTTCCATCAAATTGACACCTCATTCAAGAATTCAGGAAGCCTGCGTACATTTGTCGCTTGTTCATATGCAAAAGCCAGCTGTATTAATTTGGATTCTCCATATGAATCCCCAATAAACGAAATTCCCACCGGCAAACCAGCAACAAATCCCGCAGGAACACTAATACTAGGATATCCGGATACTGCTGCCGGTCTACAGCTATGACCAGACGAACAATCACCATTAAGCACATCTACAACCCACGGCAAACCACCTGTTGGAACTACCAAAGCATCGAGTTTGTGCTTATGTAGTGCGACCTTAATACCTTCCTCTCCGGCCATCCTTATATTTGCCTCCTTAGCTTCCAGATAAATCTTGCTATCCAAACCATCTTTGTCATTAGCCATAATAAATAATTCTTGACCAAAATACTTCATCACTTTACTACTGTTATCCTCGTTATAACTTATGATATCTGACAAACAGCCCATACCTACCGGATTATTATGGCTCTTAAGATAGTCGTTAATACCCGCCTTAAATTCATACAGAAGAACTTCCATCTCATTATGCATTAATTCATCTACATTATTTAACTCAACTGGGTCGATAATAGTTGCACCCAAGTAGGCCATATTATTTATGGCTTCATCAAATATATCATTCACCCTACCACCAAAATCATAAGGGCTTCTCACGATACCAAGACGCATATTCTCTAAGCCATCTATCTTGAGGTGTCCAGTATAGAAGGAACAAACATCATCATTCGCTCTCTCACTTAAATCGCCCAAACGTTCTGGCTCGCTCATAGCCCCTAACATTATGGCTGCGTCGGACACTGTTCTAGCTATAGGGCCCGCAGTATCCTGGCTATGAGATATAGGGATAATACCTGATTGACTGACAAGACCTACTGTTGGTTTTATTCCTACGGTACAAGTTGCACTACTCGGACACATAATTGACCCATCGGTTTCAGTACCAATCGCAGCAGTACACAAATTTGCGGCCACTGCTACTGCAGAACCGGCACTAGACCCACGAGGACTACAACCCAGCACATAAGGATTTAAAGTACGTCCTCCTTTACTAGACCAACCACTAATAGGTTTGGTAGAACGAAAGTTAGCCCATTCACTAAGATTGGCTTTAGCAAGGATCACAGCACCAAGCTTCCGCAATCTGGTTACCAGTAAAGCATCGACATCCGATTTGTGACCACTTAAGGCTAACGATCCAGCGGTAGTAGACATATTGTCGCCGGTATCTATATTATCTTTTAAAACAATTGGTATACCATGCAGCAAGCTACGTGGACCATTTGTACCTCTTTCTCTATCCAAGTTCTGAGCAATTTCCAGAACATCCGGGTTACTCTCAATAATCGAGTTGATACAGGGACCACTTTGGTCAACATCATCGATACGCTCCAAATAGCTCTTGACAATATTCTCCGAGCTAGTTGCACCAGATGACATCAGATCCTGTAGCTTTATTATTGAAGCTTCTATCAAATCAACTGCCATCTTATTACCTCACATACACTTGAATGATATGTACAAACTAGTTAACACATGCTTTACAAACACATCAAGATACCGACAATCAAGCAACACGATTTAAGAGCGATATTCCCTGACCATAATCATTAGAGGAATCTAAAGTTGACATAACGCTGTGGATCATTAAACCCAGCTCAACCATGTAATTCTCTTGTTCTTCAGGACCAATCTCAGCAAAACTGGTCTGAATAGATACTGCATATGGATATCTCGAGAGATATACTATACCTGCATCACATCTAACCTGCGCCATACCACCTGGTTTATTAGCCAAAGGCACATCAGGAGGAATAACTCGATTCAGAAGACTTTTCTTCGTTTTCCTTAGAACTGACAAACATCTCTCAGCAGACTTTTTACTAGGTCTGCCATTGTATAAATGTTCCAGCAGAAGTACACAATCGTCAGGAGTACCTACATTTTCTCTATTAGCTATAACCGACTCGGTATCTTGCATCTTTCTACGCAATGTAATATTGTCTACACCAAGTGCACGCAACATATCATTGGTTTGTTCAATACCGGCATAATCGATACAAAGATTGGTAGATGTATTATCCGAAACAATAATCATTAATATAGCAATATCTAGTATGCTGAGTTTAACTGGACCTTCTAAATATGATATTACTCCGCTACCTGGATAGATCATTTCCGGAGTAATCTCTACCAACTCGTTTATATCAAGCTCGCCATTCTCGTCTCGCATAAGAAGTTGCAATAAAATCGGTATCTTCATAGTTGATGCTATAGGAAACTCTACATCACCATTTACCGCAAGTGAATTCCCGTCAACCATACTTTTTACGCTGCAACCTGCAATACCAGGAAATGCATATATCATTTCCGCTACCCGTTCATTCAATTGTTCCCACATTCTATCTTTACTCATAATTATTTTCCTTTATTAAACTTGTGTGTTTGAATAACCAAAATCCCTCGTCACTATGTCACCATCCTCTTCTAGCAATATACTAGCCCTTCCCGGCCCTCTTGGATCAGATGCTCCCTCCCATCCAGACACCGATCTACAAATCATCTGCAATATTGCAATCCTTTCTATAGTCACAACATCATGTCCAATATCACTCAACTGCGACTGCGCTACCAACGATATGCCCGATTCGACTTCAACTCGCTGCCCATGACAATGCAGTCTAGGTGCATCCACACTAGCCTTTGTTCCTAACCCAAAGTCTATATAATTAACAAGGGCTTGGACGACTGCACTCACTATCTTAGGCCCACCTGCAGCACCTACTGCCAATACCTGTCCATCATCCTGATTGATCGCGATTATTGGGCTTTGACTACTAGCAGGCTCAACACCAGGCGCGCACAAATTGTAATTTCCATATCGAATCCCTTGCGTAGTTATATCTCCCTTGCGTAAGCTAAAATCACCTATCAGGTTATTTATCACAATTCCACTTATAGGATCAATTATTCCCGACCCAAAAATACCTCCTATTGTCTGGGTCTGAGAAACAATATTGCCTTCACGGTCAGCTACGCTAAAGTGGCTAGTACAACTTTCTTTATCATATTGTTCGTACGAACTATCGACATCCAAGGCACTATCATGCCTAATAGATCCTGCCATTTGGCTTGCCTGTTCATACTCACATAACGAAACTGCATCGTCCTCACTGTCCAAGCTACCTCGAGCCACGAACGATAGTTTCAAGGCCTCCGCAACAATATGCAAATGTTGAGACGAACCATATAAGTAATTATCTAATTTAAAATTTTGTAGTATACGTAAAGAAAATAATACCTGCAAAGCTCCAATAGTAGGTGTTGCAGGAACTAGAATGCGCCATTGCCTATACTTACCTTCAATTAACTGCTGCTTAAACGGCTGATAATCCACCAAATCAGCTACAGATAGGACTCCGCCCATTTGTTGAACCAATCCACTTAACGACTGTGCAATCGAACCATTCCTAATATCATTATGGTCGCTCGCAATCTTACCCAATGAAGTCGCCATTTCAGGTTGTAATATATGATGTCCTTCACGAACAACGTCTGCAAACAAATCTGCCGTTTTATATGCATCAATCTTACTTCTTGCGTCATCATCTCCCGAACGCATAGCTAAAAAACTATCTGCCAAAAAACCTTCGCTAGCTAATGGAACGACAGACTCCACAACTCTCTTCCAACTCAACCGTCCATAATCATAATGCATCATCTTCAGAGTTTGTACCAATGCGGGAACCACACAAGCAATTGGACCACTTCTAGCAGCGGCATAGTCCGGCAATCCATCATCATTTAATAACCGAACGCTATCTAGTTTCGCAGGTGCACTACCGCGCCCCTGATAGCATCCACTAAGTCCATCTTTAGATAAAAAAGTAATAGACCCACCACCACCAATACCAGAGTGGTATGGCTGAACCACACCAATAGCCAACGAAATGGCTACAGCTGCATCAAAGGCATTACCACCATCGGTCAATATATTTACACCCACTTGAGTAGCTAGATAGTGAGGACTTGAGACAACCCCAGTAGAAATATTTTCACTGTCCACAATAGTTGTATTGTTTAAGAATTTTACCTATAGAACTAAATCTAATACTGCTGACACTACACTAAGGCATCTATTGGTTTCTTATCACCTGTGGATTCTTCGGTAATGGCCTGCCTTTAACTACCGCACCTCCAGGCCCATGTGGGAAGAGTCCTAATCCATCCATAGGTAAAGGAAAACCGGACTTGATTACTTGAGATACTTTCTGGACATCCTCTATATCCTTCATTGGATTACCATCTACTACAGTAATATCAGCATCCTTACCCACTTCCAAAGTACCTGCATTTTCCATGATGCCAAGTGCTTCAGCAGTGTTGCGAGTTGCGGCAAACAATGCTGCCTCATTTGAAAGACCTCCATCTACCATTAGCTTGAGTCCAATCCCATAATCTCCAAATTCCGCAATAGCATCTGTACCCATTAGAAATTTAGTCGCACCCATCTCATACAACTTACCAGTTATATATACTTGGCCTTCTTGTTTCCATTCATAAAATGACAGTTGGTCTACTTCTGCCTGAGTCAAAGGTCGTTCTTCAGCCAACTTGCGCATTTGCTCCAATTTCCTATAACCAGTTTGGATAGTTGGACTAAGATACACACTTTGTTCTATCATACGTTCACCGATTCGAGGATCCAATCGTCGTTTGTAGTCAAATTCGACAAATTCATAATGTTCGATACAATCCACCCCAGCATCGAGTGCATTCTCTATTGACTTAGTCGCAATACAGTGAACAGTGCAGGACTTTCCATGTCTGTGCGTTTCATTTACAATCGCTTTTAACTCCTCGACATCAAAAGAAGGCCTGCGATTATCCGTAACATAGGTCCCACCCCCGGAACCCATTATCTTTATGAAATCAGCACCTTCTTTGACTAACTTTCTTACTGCCTTACGACACTCTTCAACTCCATCAGCCTCTTCATGACAAAAATGAAAATGGCCTCCCGTAATTGTGATGCTTCTACCACACGCATGCAAAGTTGGAAAACCACGAAACAACCCAGCACTTATGCCCTCTTTCAAGTCGAATGTTATTCTGTTTCTTGCGCCAGCGTCACGCATAGTAGTGACACCCGACCTAAGCGCATGACGATAACCATTTCGCACTGTACGTAACAACATTAACGCATCACTATCCATATCATTTACATCATCGTAAGACCTTGGCCCACTCATGCGACCAGCTGTACCATACATCAAGTGCACATGGGAATCCATTAGGCCTGGCAATATACAGCTATCCTCAAACTCCAATACTTGTGCACCAGGCCCTGGGTCAGGCGATTCATCATCGTAAATAGCTTTGATAACTGAACCTTCTATCCAAACACTAGCACCGTTTTCGTAGAAATTACCATTCCCATCAAACAAGCGTTGTGCATTAATTACAATGACGCTATTTTCATCTGAACTAGGTCCAACCACCTCAACATACGGTTCTATGTTAGTCATATTACTAACCTCTTAACATCTCACTAAAGTACATCAATGGTTAACGTAGGACTACTAAGCTTAAGTATCTATTTGAATCATCAATACTCATTTGGATAGTGAGCATAACTATAGAGAAGGTCAACATACGATTGCTCCAACTCTATTAAGCCACCCACTTTACCGTCACCCTCTATCACCAAAAACTCATCAGGAGAACCGTGACCTGTGGAATGACCTATACCGGTAGAACTTAACACATTGAGACCCAATAATGTACTGAAATATCCTGGAGGACCACTTGCCCCTTTACGAGGCCAAATCACGGGTTCAATACCCCAGTCTTCTAATACTCTTATACCTGCTTTTGCCAATGGATCCTGAACACTAAGTGTAGAAGATGTCACATTCATCAACACTTCTATACCAATATCACCATACCCATGTGCATCTAAATGAGCTCTGATTTTTTCACTCAAGTCATCAGGATCTAAATCTGGTGGTATACGGTGATCAATAGTACAGTAAGCCTCATTGGGTAAAGTCCATAGAGTAGTTCCAGGCCCAGTGAAACCTCCTCTTAGACCATTGATGTTCATTGTGGGTTGGAAACAATAACTCATAAATGCATCTCGTCCGTCCATATCATCCCTAAAATGTTTGATTCTGTCAGGGTTCCCAACCAAAGCGCCAGCACTTGCTTCCTGACCTGCAAACCGAGCTATAATTTTATCCACTAGCATTAACTCATCTTCATTAGGCTCTCTGAGATCATCATAAAAACCATCGACTAAGACCTGGTTGGTTTCGGGGTCATAAAGTGTACTCAACGCATGTACCAACCTCCATACTGGATGATCCACCACACCCATAGTGGATGAATGCGTAGTACCACCCTGCGGACCGCGCCCCCAACGATCACCAGTACACTGCAGCTCAATATGCAAACAGCCTTTATTTCCTAATGATAGAGATACGTCACCTATAGCATTCTGTGCCGGGCCATTCCAAACTAAGCCATCAGCAGTCTCCAGCTTATCTCTATAGCGCTCTATAAGTATGGGTATATTGCCACTGCCAAGAAATTCTTCCCCTTCAATCAGAAACATTAGATTAACTGGAAGGGTTCCTTCAACCTCAATAATTGATTCAAGCGCATTCAAGAATGCTGCGAAGCCACCCTTTGATCCTGACCCACAACCATACACCACTTCCTTAAAAGGTTTGTGTTCAGCCAACACAACATCATAAGGGTCATGGGTCCAGCCTGTCCCAACAAGGTTGGTATCAAAATATCCGTAGACTGCCAGAGTTTTGGAAGCGCCTGCATCATAATGTGCCCAGACAGATGGCAGGCGTGGCGTCTCAGCAACTTCCGCTTCCTGACAACCAATTTCTAAGAAATACCCCTTTAACAATTCAGCACAAGCTCTAACACCAGCCTCGTCCTCTCTGCTAACACTAGGCTGGGCCATATATTCCCTAATTCGCGCTAAATGTTTATCTTTTGAATTCTTAATGACATCATGTACTTGTTTTCGGTTAGTCATTATATAACTCCCTTGATAATTACCGCTAAACCCCTGACTATTTAGTTACTATCAAAGTGCAACAACTAGATCAATCTCGATAAGAAAATCATCTCGTGCCAATTCTTTAACTCCAACAGTAGTACGTGCTGGACGATCATCACCAAAAATCTCGACGTAAGTCTCATTCATTGCACTAAAATCCGCCATATTTGTCAAATAAACAGTAGCCTTGACCACATCCTTGAGCGAAGACCCCTCAGCCTGTAGTATTTCTTCAAGATTAGACAGCACTTGTCTTGTTTGCGCTTGAATTCCATCTCCAGCAGCGCAATTGCCTGAAGTAAACATCAAACCATTAATTTTGATTGCTTTTGCAAATGGTGCTCCGGGATTACCTGCTACAACTTCCTTAGCCATAAAAATACCTCCTTAATTGTTAGGTTTCTGGCTTATACAATTATCAACTTATACTATTTTTGTCGGCTTTACCATAAATATCATTACACGATAGGTGACATCTTTACATCGCCATCAGCCAAAGCCGGAAGACCAACAGCCATATCCAATCGTTTATCTACAACTACTTTACCATTAAGTACTACGGTCTCTACATTATTCAGCTTTTGCACATTTTCTAACGGATCCCCATCTAGATATATAAAATCTGCAAGCATACCTGGCTTTACTGTACCTAGCTCATCTTCTACTCCGATAGCCTTCGCTGCTAAACTCGTTGCAGATATTATTACATCCATAGGGGAAAGACCAGCCCTATGGAACAACTCAAGACCTACAGCATAATCACCAAAAACTGAAATGGCATCCGTACCTGCTACTATTGGCGCACCCATTTCTTTGAACCTGCCAATGAACTCTAGTTTTGTTTCTAATTTGTACAACCCAGCTGCTAGTTGCTTTTCCTCTAGTTCAGTAAGATTTTCATCTTCTGCTGCAGCTTTATTCTGCAGTTTTTCAATTTGCCGATAGCCTGTCTGTATGGTCGGACTTAAATACATGCCATTCTGTACAATCTTATCCGCAACCACCTGGTCCCATATTCTTGATCCATCTGGATGCAAAAAATTGAAGTGTTCAATTTGGTCAAGACCGGCCTCAACAGCTCGCTCCACCGATTCGGCTGCCAGGGTATGAGCAGTCGCTTTCTTGCCAACCTGATGCGCTTCAAATGTAGCTGCTGCCATTTCTTCGACAGTATAAGAGGCTCGAGTCGAATCAGTACCCTGTGTACCTCCACCGCTAGCCATAATCTTGATAAAATCAACGCCTTCTTTAAGAAGTTTTCGAGTAGCTGCACGGACTCCTTCAACTCCATCCGCCTCTTCATTGCACCACCAGAAATGCCCCCCAGTAATTGTCAAAGGTCGACCACTGATGTGGATTCTTGGAGACAAAATAATACCGGCATTAGCTGCTTCTCTAATAGCGAAAGTGACCTTATTACGGGCTCCACAATCCCTAAGCATGGTCACTCCAGCCCGCAAATGCAAATATGCATTACGAGAACCCCTTATAATCATTAGATCATCAGAATCATTGTTTATTACATCCTCATACGAGCGAGCTCCCGCACCGAACATGAGATGAGTATGCACATCAATAAATCCTGGTAAAACTGTAGAACCCGGCAATGAATACACTTCTATATCACTTGGTCTAGGAACCGACCCAGCGGGAACTACTTCCTTAATACGACCCCCATCGACCAAGATCTCCACATTAGTTTTTGGTTTATCGCCAGTGCCATCTATAAGAGTATCTGCCAAATACAGTTCCATGCTAATTCTCCTTACGTGCTACTATAACTAGATTTTGGTGCAACTTTAATATGCACAAATTTACATCAATGCGCAATTTCATAACAAATTATCGATAAGATTGTGGATCAAGAGCATCTCGCAAACCATCACCGAGAAAATTAACACACAGAACTACTACAAGTATCGCAACTCCAGGAGCTATAGCAATCCATGGCGCAGTAGTCAAATAAGCCTGCGCACGGTTGAGCATGCTACCCCAAGTAGCTGTTGGAGGTTGGACGCCCATACCCAAAAAACTAAGTGAAGCTTCCAACACTATGGCTCTTCCTACCTGAAGTGTACCTGCCACAACAATAGGAGCAAGCGTGTTCGGTACAATATGCCTCATAAGTATTCTGGACACAGGTGCACCCTGCGCCCTTGCGGCAGTAACATAATCACGCTCCCTTAATGACAAAACATTAGCTCTAACCAAACGGCTAATCCTCATCCACGATAATACTCCTATCACAGTGGTAATGATTAAAACACTGGTCCCCAATACACGGGACAAAACAATTAGAATAAACAATTGGGGAATACTAAGTAGCGCCTCTGCTACCCGCATAAGTATATTATCTACCCAACCCCCAAAATATCCCGCTACAGTACCAACAGCAACGCCTATAGTAACTCCAATAGCCGCAGCAAGAACTCCTATTCTAAGTGAGATAATCCCTCCATATATTAGCCGCAACAGCATATCGCGACCTACATCATCCGTTCCTAGAGGATGCTCAGCAGACGGAGGCTTGCGCATCATTTTCACATCTATGCGATGTACAGCGTCCTCTTCAATAAATAATGGTGAGCTGTAACAGATTACACCTAAGACAACTAGTATTGCCAGAGATACAATCGCCGGCTTATGGCGCTTAAATCTCCTGAGAAAGAGATCCCAAATTGTGCGCACAGTATCATCGCCAACTTGGGTTTTATCATACGAGACTGTGCTTATGTTTTCACTCATATAATTACGCTCTTCACAAACAATTAACTAACCTTCACTTGTTCGTTTATACACCTAAACCTAAACTAAATTCAGTCCCGATCATACGAAATTCTTGGATCAACCAATCCATAGAACAAATCAGCCAACAACTGAGTTGAAACAGTCAAGACAGCAACTAACATCATCGTTGCCATTAATACGGGAATGTCAGTTCTTTCAGCGGCTGACCAAAATAACCGACCCATACCAGGCCATGAAAACACCGTTTCTATAACTATGGTGCCAGACATAAAGTTAGGTATATCCAGACCAATCAGGGTAATAAGCGGTAATAGTGCATTTGGCAACACATGCTTGAACAAAACAGTAGTTCTTGGAATGCCCTTTGCACGAGCCGTACGGACAAAGTCCATGTTAATCTTCTCCAAAATTTCAGCCCGCACAAATCTGATATATCGAGCAGTAACAACAGTAGCTAAAGCAGTACCTGGAAGAATCACATGTGTAACCACCTGCCAAAACGTTTTACCCACTTCAAATTCAAACATGCCTGACACGGGCAAGCTCGGAAGACCCCATTTCATAAATTGCACAGCAAACAAATATATGAGCATCAACGCTAGCCAAAACGACGGCGCTGCAATTCCCAGAAAACTTATGCCGGTCACAATATGGTCAAATATAGAATACTGGTATACGGCACTAAGAACCCCTAGAGTAACCCCTAAAATTAATATAGCTACATATGAAAAGCCCATGAGTATAAGGGTATTGGGCAATCGACTTAACACCATGTCTGCTACAGGTTCACGAGTATAGTATGAGAAACCCCAATCACCAGTAAGCATATGCTTCAACCAATTGAGATACTGAATAGGCTTTGGTTTATCCAAACCATACTTTGCTTTAAGCCGTTGTATATCGTCAGCTGTAAGATCAGCTTCAACAGTAAAAGCAGCGAGAGGATCTCCAGTAGCCTGTATAACAAGAAAACCAACAAACGATATGATCAATATTAACGGAATTGCCTGCAACAATCGTCTTACAACTAAAGTTAGCATGTTATTCTGACCCCATACTATTCACACTATTAATTGGCAACTGCTTATCAATAATCCGACCACATACATACATACCACTTAAAAGAGAACGTCTGCAGCCGCACTCGTTTCTTTCTATAATGAGTTGGCTACAGACGTTCCTTATATCCATATCAAATATATTTACTATACTTTTTTATTCACTCCACTCCCACTTGTGAATACCGCCGTACCACTTGTACCAACGACCAAGCTCAAAGTTCTCTAAGCCTTTAGCTACACCGTAGTTCCTTCCCGAAGCAAAGAGGAAAATGCGATATGCATC
>MDTE01106695.1_pt1 | contig 14506 bp, 24 predicted proteins | sample 811231 | NCBI WGS metagenome assembly MDTE01 (sample SAMN05326651, study PRJNA326480) | marine metagenome | isolation source: seawater | place: Indian Ocean: Red Sea | collected 2010 | reverse complement strand
TTGTGTAAGTTTCTTAATGAACATCTCAACAGGAACATTAAGATCCCATGTCTGCTCATCTACAACCATCTCAAAACACTCTTCTTCCTGGTTCCACTTAAATCCAACCTTACCATTAACACTAGTAAAATCCACAGGAACATCAGGATGACCCTTTGCATGTTGAGCATCAGCAACAACCATAACCTGTTGTTCCTGTACGGTATCATACTGGAGTGATTTTAATGCCTCAACTATGTGCTCTTGATCATGTAATTTGGTCTTAATGCAACTAAAGTGGGACATTGTTCTCTTGATTTAGTACTACTTGTTCTTGTGATGAGTACCTATCAGCAGTAGGTTCTCTATACTGCAACTGCCCAAGTGCCTTCTCAATATTCTCCGTCAGAAGTTCACATGAAGGACCAGTACATCCCTCTACGATCTCTTCTACAATACCATCTTGACGAATACGAAACTTGATAGTCTGTTGATGTGCCATTTGATACACCACAAGGTCTATCTATTTAGTTAATTACAAGTAAGCTTTGCTGATATTAGTGAGAAATCCTACCACAGTAACACCAGCAGCCAGTACTGCTGCGGCACCAATGACCCATTTCTCAACTACTTTTAATCTCTCACGAAGCTCTTCTTGCTTCTCTTCTAATCGCTCTATTTTTAAAGCCATTACTGTCAGTCTGGTCTCCTGACTAGCATCTAATGATAATTCAGTCATAGTTATACAGTAGTTTTTTTACGTCCAATATTGTACTTGCTCTCAAGTGTCCATTCGTCTTTGTCTTTAAACGACAACACTTTGATCTGATTCAATGGTGCAATGTCTTCAATAGATTTAGCTTCCACCACTGACACTAGGCCCCAATCAGACAATAGTTGTGCTATTCTATTACGACGCTGAACATCATTGACAGTAAGATTAGTCTTCTTACCATCTAATGCAAACAATTCTTTAAAATGAACGATATAATATCTACCTTGCTTATGTAAGATATGACATGATTGATATAACTTACGCTCTTTACGTGAAGCAACACCTATACGTGTTAATGTCTCACGTACCTTGAGAAAATCGTCTGGTTCCGAGAGACTGACCTCTACCATATCCGATGGCTGCCAATCAATTTCAATTTCAGTAGTCATCTTTACCCGCCTTTATCTAATAGTAATTTTATTTTATCAAGTTGGGATTTTGTGAGAATCCTCAAGGCGGCGATAGCTTTATTATGACTATATCCATAATATTCTTTCACCAATTCAAGGTGCACAAGAGAGTCCCTCTTGACCCAAGGAGATGATCGCTTCCTTGGCTTCAAACTATTTAGGTAAAAATCGTATTGCATCTTCTTGTCAAGATCATAATACCTATTCATTTCATTAGCATATAAAATGCTATCTAAATGTCCTGATAATATCTTGTTAATCATCCATGGAGGATATTCTTTAATCCGATCCCGATCATCATCATAAAGACTCTGTTTGGATTGATTTATACTATACAATATATCCTTAAGTTCAGCACTCTTACGTTCTTTTCGATTCATGTATCAAATTTGGCATTCACACCAATCACTTTAGCATGTGGATTCCTAACGAGAGCGACCTCTCTCGCTTCCTGGTAGTTACGTGCTTCAACAAACTCACTATAGACCTTGCCAGCTACGTAAAGTTTTACTTCACACTTCATAATTAAAGATGACGAGTTCGTCCCTGGTTGCTTGTTCCTTATTATACTCCCCTGTGGACCTCATGGTGTAAGTGTGTGCAAAATTATCAACTGTCCACTTGGTTGGATCCCTAAACCTATCCTTGACCAACTGCTCATCATTGTATGAGATCAATAATTTTGCTTGACAGGTGTTACATCTGTTAGCAAACTCATCATGATCAAAATCCCTGTGATATGACCCTCTCTTACCATAAAGATTGTCCTCAATATCATATGGAGGATCAAGATAAATGAATACATCTGGATCATTAATCAGATGTTCTGCATAATTATGATTTGAAAATCTCCAATTCTTTATAATCTTTGCATACTCTGGCAATCTTTCCATACCTTTAACTGACCAATTAGATACAGATGCCTGTTTAGAGAATGATGATGCTTCAGTGAGACCAGAAAAAGAACACTTGTTTACAATATAAAAAGCGACAGCCTTATGAAAACAACTAGGCATCTGCTGTGAATCAAGATCATCCTTTAGTTTATCAAATAATTTTTTCGCTGGATACTCAAAATTCTTATCTTTCTTCTGTGCTGGAGTAGGATCTGGATACTGATTCTTATAAAACAGCAACTGATTATGCAATCCTTCTGGATTTGTTTGAAGAATCTGCCAGAAATTAATCAAAGCAGGATACAAATCATTAACCCAAATCTTAAGATGTGGATAACGTTTAGCAACTTCTAGTGCTACTGAACCCCCACCAAGAAATAACTCACGATACTCTTTTGCCTGGGAAAGGTCTGGGAGGAATTGCAACAGTTTGCTTACTGCTCTGCTCTTCCCTCCTGGGTAACGTAGAGGGGTCTTCAGTGATTTGATAGTTCGAGCCATGGTATTTTAAATATTCTCTAAAAGTGTACTTCATTTGTTTCATAGTCATACCACAATGAGCAGCTGCTGCTGGGATATTCATTGTAGCATGATATAATGCTTCATTTGCTTCCTGAACTAATTCAGGAGTTGGTTTTGTCATTAGTAAATGATACCTTTCTTTGGTGTAATTACTGTAGAAAATAATGCTTCATATTGTTCTGTAATACCAGCATTAGGTTGAGCAATGTAAAGAACATGACTCATCTGTATTGATAACTCTTGTTTCTCCTCAAGTAATGGTGACCATGGAGCAAATCCAATCTTCCCTTCACCTGCAGGTACAGCAACAATAGGATCAGTAACAGTTATATAATCTTCTTCAATGGAAACGACATTACAAATAACGTCTTCACCACTTGAAACTCTAACCAATCTTGTATCTCTTTCCATTTAATCCTCTTATTTAAATTCACAACTCATCATGATCTCGGTGAGACATGCAAGCATATTTATCTCTTGATCAGCAACCTGATCTATCAATGCCTGATATTTAGCTAGTATTAATACTGCTTCAGGAATAGATGTCTTCTTTAAAGTTTCGTATAAAGAATTGTAAATCTTCCTTATGACAAGATAAGGATCATTGGTCATATTATCTACAACCCACTTCTTTACAACAGTAAACTCCTTTGCCTTCAATGATTTCATAAGATCATCCAACTCAATGTCAGAAATATCAACCAAAATAGCAGAATCAATATGCCCATTAACAGCATGTCTCTGTGCTTCATTGATTAATCTACGCCAGTCAGGATAATACCTACTAATAAGTTTTAAAACAATAGCAGGATCATATCTAATATCATTTTCAGCAAGAATGAACTGCAGTCTTTTAAAGAATGCTGCTTGCATCAATGGTTTATCACCTGTCCTAATCCTAAAATCAACCACTGTACATCTAGAATGTAGAGGTTCAATAATTCTATTAGGAAAATTACATGTGAAAATAAACCTACAGTTCTCATAGAACTCTTCGATAAAAGTTCTCAAAGACAACTGTACATCACTAGAAGTGTTGTCTGCTTCATCAATAATAACCACCTTGGTGGATTTATTATTAGTTAATGATACAGTAGATGCAAATTTACGTATCCGTATCCTTACAGTATCAAGAAATCTACCCTCATCAGATCCATTAACAACAATATATGAAGCACCAACCTCCTCACATAGTGCTTTTGCAACAGTAGTCTTTCCTACTCCAGCAGCACCACATAACATTAAATTTGGTACTTCACCTTGCTCAACAAAACCATTAAAGGTTTCATGGATGGAAGATGGAAGAATGCATTCTTGAACAGTTTTAGGACGGTACTCCTCAACCCACAAGAATTTTCTATTTGCCATCTATTGGGGCTCCAAAGCAACATAGTATTTAAGTGGAAGACGTTTATGTGTCCATTCTGTAATCAACTTATCAGAAATACGAACATCATAATCACCTTGGTGTAACCTAACATTCTCCATTTTCATGGAACACTTGAATGGTTTGGTAGATTCCCCCTTTACCTTAACACTGTAAAGATTACAAGTGTCATCTTCTTTGTCACACAGATTAATATTAACTTCATCTGCTTGACCATCTTTAACTTCAAACTCTAGGTCTGGTAAACTAAAAACTCTAGCAGCATCTTGAAGTTTTTTCAATTCCTCTACAGAAACAGTGAATGACATGTCAGCACCTGGGAAGTTAACTTCCTTTTCTGGTGCTGCTTTAATAGTAATCTCTGGATTTGAGAAATAATATTTAACACTAGAATTTGGACCAAGGATAGTCATATAAGACTCATTGGAAAATTCAATTACAGGATTATCAAACAATGACAACCCACTTAAAAGAACTCCAAGATCATAGATTCCAAATGTCTGTGGAAATACTTCTTCACATTGGTATTGTGCAATAGCATTTTCACCAACACTAATAGTTTTTAATACACTACCAGAACGAATCAAAATAGAATCATTAATAGTATTAAAGTTTTTTAGTATTTCCTGTGTTTGTTTTGATAGTATAACTGTGCTCATTTGTCATAATCAACGGTGAATGATGTATCTCCAGTTTGAAGAGACTGCGCTCTAGCAGTCTTATCATTGAAGTGTAGGAGCAGCATACCATAATGGATAATCTTTATGATATCCTTACGTGCTGTTCCCTTTCGATCATACCTAGATGCATACTTAAGGACATTACTCCTACAGAATGCTTCAGCGTCACCAACAGAATCGATCAAGTCCAGTGTCTGAACTCCACCTGTACTGTAGTGACCACGATAGGTATTGCTGATGTAGTCTGAAATCTCTTGCAAGATTTCTGTCTCATTATATTTGTTAGTCAATATGCCATACGTATTCAATATCATCATGATAGCATTCAAAGACGTTTCCGTCAAGGTCCACCATTACAATTCGGTGCCTGGGACTGGCAGGGTTGCCACGATCTCCAATAATCTTAACAGATCTACCATCCTTCAACCTAACAACGTGACCCATATATTCATGTTCTGTAACTGCTGTTCCAGATAAGGTCATTTTAGTATGAAGGGTCTCCTGGTATGTCGTCATCTGCTACTTCTGTTGTTTTTTCTTGTGTTAAATCATCATCTTCTGTGTCGTCATCAAGTTTTGTAAACTCCAACTGATCAAAGAAGAATCCTGTTCCTTTAAGGAACTCTTCCATCTTTTCAACTACATGTGGTAAAAAGATACCTTCAAACTCCATAGTAGTTTTACAGTTATCCTCATCTACACATGTAAATGTCCACTGTGCCATAATAATTTATCGAACGTGTGTATACTACCATAGTTCATATGAGTTCGCAACAGTTCTAGTCCACTTGTAGAACTGACTCCCTCATAACACTATAATTCTTAACCTTATCAACATACAGGGTCCTATCGAACTTACCTTCAAGAGTTTCCTTGTGACTTATGACAAATATATTTGTGTTTTCATCAAAGTTACGTAGGATCCATCCCAGTTCACTAGTACCACCCTGATCTAAAGACCCATCAAAGATTTCATCGAGGATGAGTATATTAGTATCGACGCTATTTTTAAGTTTAGCGATAGAACGCCAAGTAAGCAACAAAGCGATATCAATCCTAGCCTTTTCTCCCTCGCTGAAAGATTCATAAGAGAAGGAGTCTCTATATCTGGACTTGATAGTTTCTTCAAAGTTCTCGTCGAGGTTGAAATTGACATAAAATTCTAAATTTTGTAAGTGTTGATTAATAAGTTTATTCATCACAGGAAGATAACGCTTAATAATTCTTGTCTTAATACCGTTATCTTTCAGTAATAATGTAGCAGCAAGAAGAGTATTCCTCTCTTCCTTCATAGCAGAGATTAGTTTCTTTGTTCCCTGATACTCACTCTCAAGATTAGATAGTTTATTCTCTGCCTCTACAGTATCATTCTTTTCATTTTGTAACTTCTCTATGTCACGTAAAAACTCCTGCACTTGTCTCTGAAGACTAGTGATAGAAGAATTCTTTTTTGATATTGATAGATCAAGATTACGATAAACAAAATCACTTCGTTCTGCTTCTTCAATAGCAACATCCATTTCTTCAAATCCAACTTGAAGTATCTTAATGTCTTCCATTATAGAAGCAAGTTTACTATCCTTCAACTCTTCATTGATTGATTGTCCACACGTAGGACATTCAGTATTATCACTAAAGAACTTATGTTGTTTCTGATGTGAAGAAAACTTCTGATGTATCTTACCCTTCAAGGTATTTAATTTCTTTAACTTCTCACTAGCACCTTCTTCCTTATCTCTTCTTTCAATGAGTTCTAAAACTCCCTTCTCCATTGTTTCAATCTCTTCCATGAGAGATTTAACTTTAGTATGTTTCTCTGCTATAGTATCTTCATTCTTTTGTTCAATAGTATTAATGAATTCCTTCTGCATAGAAATCTTTTCTTCAAGAAGGTTTACATTATACTCAACATCTTTAAACTCATCATTACATGTTCTAACTTTATCCTTCAACAATGTATTCATAACAGAGAAGATATTAATATCAAGTATATCTTCAATGATTTCTCTACGTTGCGTTGCTGGCAAACGCATGAATGGAACAAATGTACTAGATCCTAACACCACGATTTGGGTGAAAGACTTGTAATTCATCTTAAGAATATTCTGTTCTAGATTCTTTTGTGAATCATTAACATTACTAGATTGATCTAGCATCACATCGTTCTGCCAAATCTCTAATACATTTGGTTTGATTCCTCTTATAATTTTAAACCTATTTGGTCCCTTACTGAACTCAATCTCTACAACACAATCTTTCTCATTGATGCTATTAACAAGCATCGGTTTATTGATCTTCCTAAACGGTTTACCAAACAACGAAAAGGTCAACGCATCTAAAATGGTTGACTTGCCAGCACCATTAGTACCGACAATGAGATTTGTCTTGGCACCTTGGAGATCTATTTCAGTAAATACATTCCCCGTCGAAAGAAAATTCCTCCATCGGAGCTTCTCAAATCTAATCATTCAATGTCAAAGGGAGGGATCATCATATCGTCAACGGTTATTATAACACACTTTTGGTTTCTTTCATTACATGCTGTAACGATTTGTTCCATAGGAACCTCAACGATCTGAAGAGGTGGATTATTTGCTTCTGCTTCTAGTTGTATATGATATCTTAACATGTCATCCTCATTCTCAAAAATGGGAATTACATGCTCACCAGAATTTTGATCGATCACAGAAAACACTCCTTCTGGACGACCGATTAAAGTGAGAATGTAGGACATTAGACCATTTCACAACTTTCAATATATAGGGTTCTCATCACCTGTTTTAATTGTTTCTTGTCTACGGTCATCTCTACCTCATCAATATATTCATTAAGTAATGTCAAGGTATCCTTCACCTCTACAGATGCATCTCCTTCAGACACATCATCATCTATCAAAGTCTCTACAACTTTAATATCATGTGCTCCTGCAATGTAAAGACGATCCAGCATCTCATCAAATTTCTCATAGTCTCTCTTCTCTTCAACTACAATTTTAATATAAGTATCCTTATACTGATCATAATCTATACTCATGTCTCCATTGACATCATTATAGAATATTTTCTTAAAAATTTTATATGGATTCTTGATCCAGGTCAACTTCAAAGACTCTGTATCGAATAAATGGAACCCACGAGGATCGTTATAATCGTTCCAGAACATCTCATAAGGGTTTCCAAGGTACGTTACATTACCTTTACGTGACTTATGATGGTAATGACCAGAGAAGACCTTCCTGAAGCGTTTAAGGAGGGTTGGTGACATGCCATACCCCATCATCCCAGGAACCATTTCAAATCCTTCTAGTTCGAGATGTCCCATTGCAATTTCTGCATCAGAATTCTCCATCAACTCAATACTCTCTTTACGATTCTGTGAGTTAATCCAAGGGAGTAATGCTATCTTACGTCCATCAACTGTAATGTGACATGGTTTAGAATAAACTTTTATATTTGGAAACTCATTCAACAATAGAGACGGAGAATTAACATCGTTAGTGTTTTTATAATAGGCACAATGATTGCCAATAACCATATGGACAGTAATGCCCATATCTTCCAAGCGTTGAAAATAATTAGTGCGGATCCGATTCCAAACATTATAGTCAATCCCCTTTCTCTGATCAAAAGTATCACCAAGATCTATTACAGTCTTGATCTTCTTCTTATTTAATGTGGGAAAGAAAACATCATCATAAAACTTCAGGAAAAAATTCCAGAAGTTAATATTACCCTTCCTACCATCCAAGTGTTGATCTGTAATAATTGCTACTGTCATTTTGGTAGAACACCACCTTCAGACAGATCTTTAATAGGAAATGTAATCATCTTCTCCCATGGTGATAAATTATCAAATAATACTGCTGCCTTATCTCCACTGATACGTTGAACAAATCCAACATACCCTCTGTAGATAGAAGTTTCATCAATCACTGTCACTGTCGTTCCTGGTAAGATCATTATCCTTTCTTCTAGGTACTTGTATTGTCCATGCTCCACCTTCAAGATCAACCATCTCAAACTCGGAAGCATTCTTCTTTCTTTGTTTCTCTTCTTTCTCTCTTTCTACCAACTCTTTCTCACGTCCAGGTTCAGGTTGAATCTCACCATAGTGTTTATCTGTCCAGATTTCTGGATGCTCATGACAATCAAAGAACTCTAGGATACTAGAGTCAACCATATGATAAAGAGTATCCCATGTTAATGTACTACGCAGTTTCTCTGCTATGTAATCAATCTGATTCTCTGACATAGAGACATCATCATCTTTAAACAGATACTCACCTCTTACTGCTACCAACTCATTCAAGTTAATGAGTATAGAGTTGTCATTATAAATGGCTCTCATCGATTGTTCATCCTCGTTTCTATATTTTCTTTTATGCTCCCCATGTCTGAATAAGACTGATTCATCCCTGCCATATCACCTTCATAAGTTTCAGTGTACATGACCTCTTGATACCCAGACTTCTCTAGGATCTTACTCTTAATTTCTAACTGACGCTTCTCTTTCTGTATTCTTCTTAAGAAAGCGTAATATATGATCTGGGTGAAATAAGCAAAAGGATTAGATGATTTCTCTGGATTAAAGTTATCAATATATTGCAAGCAGTTCTCAATGCCATCACAAATCATATCTTCCCTGAACATATAGTTCACGAAGTTTGGCTTGTATGATAGATGTGTAGCAATCTTTAAAAAGCAGTCACCAATATAGTTTGGAACACGTGGTTTATCCTTACCACCAAGAGAAGCACGAGCAACCTTTCCTTTATAAGCAACTATAGCCTCTAGAAACTCTCGGTTATTTACATAGTACTCGGTCTTTGCTTTTGCCATGCATCTTAATCTTTTTTGCTAACGGTAGTATAGTATAAAATACTTGTTTTGTCAACGGGGCTTGACAACCCCAAACAAACCTAGTACAATAACTCTGTCAAGGGTTCAGGGATAAGTCTCTAGAAACTTTTAGCTGTTATTAAAGATCTTCTCCAACATAATTTTTGTTTGTTTAACAGATCCTAGGTATCCCATCTGTTTAGTAAGACCTTTACCATTAACATTAGTAGGTATTTCACCATCTAATTCAAGATGCTTTTCATAGAAGTGTGCTATCTTTTTATCTAATTCTGTTATAGTAACTACTTGTTTCATTTTAACTACAAACATAGTTTCATATGTAGCAGTCATCCATTCTTTTAAATGAAATCCTTCTATAGCCCTATTACCTCTTTTCTGGATAATACGTTCTACAATCATAGGATTATCAACCAATAAAGAATCTTCATCTGGCATGTAAGAAACTTTAGCAATAAGTTCTTCACCAGTTACTAACTTTAAAGTTGCATAGAATTCTTCTTCCATCATGTATCTAATAAGTTAACCTTAATAATTTCATATTTAAAATTCTCTTCCTGGTATATCCTTAAACGTTCTTCTAAATGCTTTAATGTATAATTATCCCTACGTCCTGATATATCATCTGCAATATCATATAGAGTAGCAATATGTTTACCTTCTCCTTTACGAAGGACCCTACCTATAGACTGGAGGTTACGAATTCTAGATTTGGATGGGGATGCAAATATAATGTTATGTAATCTTTTGATGTTAATCCCTGTAGAGAAGGTGCCATACGAAGCAATGATAATAGCATTGTCTTCGCTCTCGGTTAAAGATCTGACTTCCTCCCTATCAGTGACATCGGTAGATCCATGTACTATAAACACTTTACGTGTCTTTCCCACAGAACTATTTATTAAATCATAAAGAGGTTCACCATGTTTTTCTACATAGTTGTATAAGAATAGAGTATTCCCTTCAAGATCATTAACTAGATTCTTAATAAGGTTATTTCTCTTTTCATTTTCTACAAGATATTCCATCTCGGAATGATAGTCAGGAAAGTATTTGTAAGTATGTTCACACAACAATACTTTTATTCTAAATTTAGAAAGATGACCTTTCTTGATTAGAGTATCAGTTTTAGTTACTTCTGAACATGGACCAAACAATCCCTCCAGTACCCATTTATGTGTCTTACTTCCAGATAGTGTACCAGTAAAACCGTACCTAAACTTTGCATTATGAAGTTTTGTCATAATACCTGTTAAAGATTTTGCTTGAAACAGGTGTGCTTCGTCACCTATCACACAATCAATGTCATCAAAATATCTTTTAGGAAATTTATAGATTGATTGCCACGTAGATATGATAATATGCTTATCAGTATGCCTATCCTTACCACCATATATCTTATGAACATATTCTTCAGCATTCCAACCGTAGCTACTAAAGTCCTTGACCATTTGTTCCACGAGGGACGTAGTAGGTACGATGATGAGCGTCTTCTTGTTGGAGGCGCAATAATATCTGACTATGGAGTATATCATAAGAGACTTCCCAGACCCCGTTGGAGAAAGAAATAGTCCTCTGTTATCTTTTAATGCTTTATAGACAGTGAAGTACTGATAGTCTCTTGGTTTGACCTTACAAACCTTATTCATAAAAGCTGCAACACCCTTTGGTGTAATAAAACTATTCTTGACTTCTAGATTTCCATACCAATCACTTTTATTATATGATATTGTATATCTTCTCTCTGCACACCAGTCTTTTACATGTTTAAGTAAACCATTATACATCACACCTGTAGCAGGAGAGTATAGATGGATCATCCCATCCCAATACTTGTACCTAGCTTGTCTTTTTAAATACTTTGCGTCTGGAAGTTCAAATGAAAAATAATCTGCTAACTCATGATGGACATATTGCTCGCAGTCAATTTTCATATTGACTTCATTCCTTTTGGTGATGATGAGATGAGACATTACGTACTCCCATTAATAAATTTCTCCCATTCAATGGCACTCTTGATTGCAAACCCTCTATTAGATACTTGCTTCATTACCTGATCTAGGAAATAGAGCATCTGATCTACAAACTTAATCTTTGCTTCTAGATTAATAAGGTCCTCGTCTCCTTCGAGGTATATTTTCATTTTGTCTTGAGTCTTTATACTATTACCAAATGGTTTTTCAGCATATACTCTTGCGTCAGCTTCTCCTCCATAGTACTCACGCTTCTCCTTAACCATTTTCCTGTATTCAAACTCAAGAGAGGTTTTGATCTGTGAAATGTCAGTATAATGGTTTAGATATTTATTATGATGAAAAGGAATTTCCAGCGCAAGTTTAGCAAGGTCTTCCGAATACTCCTTGTTCTTAAACTGGAAGTTTATTTCGGCATCCCCTGCCCAGGTTTCTTTAATTTTTTCAAAGCGATGATGTAGTTGGGTTATGTTCATTTAATAATTTTAAAGTTCTTATCACGTATAGTATATTTGAAATATTTGAATGTTACATTTGCAGTAAAGAATTCTATATCATTAACTGTAGCATCAAATGATATATCAGTCAAACTGACTGGAAATAACCTCTCAAAGTCTATGTAAAATATAGGAACGAATGAGGAAGACTGCACTTCTAACTGTGCTCTGGAGTATTCTACACCTCCCTCTTGATGTTCTTCTGCTCCTCCATTCTGTTTAATCCAATTCCATATAGAGGTGTAATTCATTAGATCTTCATCTATAATAAATGAAACTACAAAATCTCCATAAGTTACACCACCACCAGGGATGATAGGATACTCACGAAACCTTGTAGCTACTTCAGTAAATGGCATTTGAACATCAGGTATGTTCGCTCGTTGGCAAAAGAAATCCGTACCTTCAAACTTCTCCAGTTTCATTTTGAAACCAGTAGGTGTTAAAAAGTTTCTATTTTTAGGTTGTTCTTTATACCAATCAGCAGTCACGTCAACTTCCCAAGCTTTCTACTATTTATCTGGGCTCGTCTGGTGTGTATAATTGTAATCCGTAATCATTGCAAACAATTTCGTATGCAAATGTCTTAAATATTGTTGCTCTACATCAGGTCTTGATGGAAATGATGGCCACTGTTCTAAAAAGAAACACACGCAATTGTATAGTAATCTCGTTTCTTTAATTCCCATTTCTGATACACAACGCCAAGACTCATCATCTACTGGAGGAATCCAAACAGGTTCCTCTTGATCATCTGGGTTGTTGCTGTAAACGGTCATGCTTCAACTGCATTATTGTCCTTATCATGTCGTTGATAAGCAGCAGGTGTTCGTGTACTATTGTCTGCTTTCCTTGCTTGATATGTACCAGGTGTTCTTGTGCTATTGTCTGCTTTACGTGCCTGGTAATCAGCGTTCCAATCTTTCCAAGAGACAGTACTCCAACCCTCGTCGTCTCCAGAATAAAGTGATTTACTTACACTTCCTGGTTGAGGATCAGATTCTGTATTATTAGATTCGTGTCTTTTATAAGTCATAATACTATTTAGACAAAAAAAAGAGAGTCCCGAAGGACTCTCTTGGTGTGCGAATGTGAACTTGAATCACATGAGGTTTGTAACTTGAACACGACGATAGTACATGTTGGCATTTGCTGTAAGCGTTTCTCCATCTGGAGTGCCGTTGTATGCACCATTCGTGGTAACGTATGGGTTGGATACCATGCCGTAACGTGTCTTGAAACCAATCTTCGGTTGGAAGGTATTGGGATCAATAGAACGGACCATCTGTAGGGGAACATATGGGCAGTAGAATAGTCCTGCGTCATATGGGGAAGTACCCTTGTATCCAATAACGTAGTAATGCTTGTCGGACAAGTTAGCAGCATATGGGTCAACGTAGACCTTAATGCGACCGTTGATTGTACCAACCGCAAGGTTACCAGTGTCATCAACCTGACCGATGGAAGGACCACCAGCACCATTAAGTCCACTGCTATAGTCGAGAACTCCTGCCATAGCCAAAGCACTTGCAACGTCTGCAGAGCAGATGAGGAAGTTACCCTTTCCACGACGAGTCTCTTGGGCAATAGCGTTAGCGTCACGCTCTACCTGATAAAGAAGACCCTTGAATTTCTCAACAGACCACCGACCGTTGCTGTCAACGTCGAGATCAAAGATGCCAGCATTGGCAACGTTGTTTTGTGCGCCCTTCTTGGCGACTGTATAGACTGTACGAACAACTTCACGGTTGATTTCAGCGAGAACCTCACTAGACAGAATGTTAGCGAGTTCCTGCTCGGCATCTAGACCATGAATTGCTTTCAAGTCTTGAGCAAGTTCTAGAGTGTACTCTGCTTTGAGTGCCCTGGACTTTGCAGTCACAGAAGTCTTCTCAATGCTGAATGACATCTCACGGAACAGTGAGTCAGACTCACCCATTTTTTCTAGGTTCTCCCTAGTCATACCATGAGCAACTTCGTAAGTTCCAGCAGTGCTGTCATTTAGAAGTGCAGGGTTATTACCATCGGAAGTACCATTACCAGAAGCAGATGTACCAGCACCTGTACGAACGGCATAAGATCCTGCTGTATCTCCGTCATCATCTGCAGAGAATCCAGTATCTGGTTCGTTGAATAGTGCTTCCTCTCCGTCTTGCTTCTCGTAGCGAGAACGCATAGCGAAGATCAGTCCTGTAGGACCACTCATTGGTTGAACGCCACATACGTCATATGCCATAAGGTTAGGCATAGCACGACGAACGAGGCTAATAAGGACAGGATCGAAACCTGCCAAGCCAGCTGTATTGGAACTACCCAATGCAGATCCAGCGGGAGATACAGTACCAGCACCAAGTGCGTTTACTGCTACCTCATTAAGCATGCCACGCTCTTCACGCATGGAACGCTCTTGATTTTCCAAAAGAACTGCGGTCACTGACTTCTTATAGCGATCTCCTACTTCAGGAGCTCCCTCATGATTGAGAACAGGTGCCCACTTCTCTTGGAGTTTTTCTGCGTTAAACATTTTTTTA
>MDTE01179933.1_pt1 | contig 14507 bp, 17 predicted proteins | sample 811231 | NCBI WGS metagenome assembly MDTE01 (sample SAMN05326651, study PRJNA326480) | marine metagenome | isolation source: seawater | place: Indian Ocean: Red Sea | collected 2010 | reverse complement strand
GTAATCATCTTTATCTTTTTTATCTATAAATCTGCACAAATGTTTGTAGCACTGGGAAAGATGATGTCTATGTCTTGTTCTAGTTATAAGAACATTGTCATTTTTTAAAAATTGATTTTTAAGCTTTGCTTTGATTTCATCAATCAGCTTATCAATATTTTTTTTTTCTTTTATTGAAATTTTAATTGGTTCTTTACCTAATATTGAGTTAGGGATACCTTTTAAACCTAAATCAGATTTATTAATTACAATAATCGATTTATCTGATATATGATCGTCAAAAAAGCCTTTAAAATCAACGTTTTTTGGATCTAAAAGTATAATATTCACATCTGCATCTTCAGCTCTATGTATAGCTAGCTTAATTCCCCTCGCTTCAATCTCATCATTAGAGTCTCTTATACCTGCTGTATCGGATATTATAATTGGCAAACCAGCAATGTCTAAATGTACTTCTACTACATCCCTTGTTGTGCCAGCTTTTTCGGATACAATTGCCGCTTCCCTTTTAGAAAGGTAATTTAATAAGCTAGATTTACCCACATTTGGAGGTCCTATAATTGCTACTTTAAACCCTTCCCTTATTATTTCACCAGTTTTGTCATCATCCAATGATTTCTCAATTTCTTCTTTAATTTCGAGGACACTTGATTGTAGTTTTTTCGAAATATCACTTGGCAAATCTTCATCTGGAAAATCAATTTTAGCTTCAATTTCTCCAAGAATTTTTATTAATTTATTTCTCCATAAGTTAAATTGTTCCGAACTTGAGCCTGACATTATTTTCAAGGCTTGTTTTCTTTGTAATTCAGTTTCTGCTGCTATTAAGTCACCAATACTCTCTGCTTTTAATAAATTAATTTTATTATTTTGAAATGCAAGTTTTGTAAATTCTCCAGGTTCTGCAATCCTGCACTCATCAAATTTTTCTAAAATGTAATGAAGCTTATTTACTACTGCTTTGCTCCCATGAGTGTGTAATTCTACCATGTCTTCACCTGTGTAGCTATTAGGCCCCTTAAACCATATAACAATCCCCTCGTCTATTAGTTCTCCAGTCTCAGGATCTATAAACTTTTTTAAAGTTGCAACCCTTTCACTCGGAAATTTACCTTTAATAACTGATTTCAATATGATTTTAGCTTTAATGCCAGAAACTCTGATGACAGCAATACCAGAAATTCCTGGTCCAGATGATAGAGCATATATAGTCATATTTAGTTAATTTATTTATAATTTAGTATATAATTTTTTATGATTATTTGGCTAGCATCATATCCTAAAAGCGGTAATACATGGATAAGATCTTTTCTGGTTTCTTTACTTTTTACAAAGGACGGAGGTTCAGATTTATCAAATTTAAATTTAATAGGTCAATTTCCATTAAGAAGCCAATTTGCTAATTTAGTTAAGGATCTTTCAAACGTTCATGAAATTAAAAAAAAATGGGTTTCTGCACAAGAAATTATTAACTTGGATAAAAAAGTAAGGTTTTTCAAAACTCATCACTCGATGGTATCAATGGATAACTTTGAATTTACTAACGCACAAAATACTTATGGAGTAATTTATATTGTAAGAGATCCAAGAAATGTTATTTCTTCTATCAAAAAACATTACTCACTAAAAACTATTGAGGAAGCTAGAGATATTATGTTTCATGATGATGCGTGGACTGGTTTTGAAAAAAATAACAAGCATGTGTCTGATAGAAAGTTCCCTACATTGATAAGTTCTTGGGGATACAATTATAATTCGTGGAAACAAGTTAAGAAAAACTACCTTTTAATAAAATATGAAAATTTAATAAATAATCCCATATCTGAGTTTGGAAAGATAGTTTCTTATTTGGAGGATAAATTAAAAATGAATTTTAATAAAGATAAAGTGAGAAAAGCAATCAATTCAAACAGTTTTATAAATCTACAACAACAAGAGGCTGAGGGGAAATTTAAGGAAAACATGTTAGATAAAAATAATAACAAAATTAGATTCTTTGACAAGGGGCCTAAAAATAATTGGAAAAATCAATTGGATAAGAAATTTTCAGACGAAATTGAGAAAAGATTTAATGAAGAATTGAAAGAGTTAGGATATCTTTAGCTAAGAGCTCTTTAAGACGTTTTATTCATAGAGTTAAAGAACTCTGCATTGCTTTTTGTATTTTTAAGCTTAGAATTTATAAACTCAATAGCATCCATTGAACCCATTGGGGCAATTATTCTTCTTAACACGTTCATTTTTTGAAGATCGCTTTTATCAAACAATAATTCTTCTCTTCTAGTTCCAGATTTTGTTATATCAATTGCTGGGAATATTCGCTTTTCCGAAATTTTTCTGTCTAAGATGGTTTCACTATTTCCGGTACCCTTAAACTCTTCAAAAATTACTTCGTCCATTCTACTACCTGTATCAATTAGTGCTGTAGCTATTATAGTTAAAGATCCACCCTCTTCTATATTTCTTGCTGCACCGAAAAACCTTTTAGGTCTTTGAAGTGCATTTGCATCTACTCCACCAGTTAACACTTTACCAGAACTTGGAACTACTGCGTTATATGCTCTTCCTAATCTTGTGATCGAGTCTAACAATATTACAACATCTTTTTTATGTTCGGTAAGTCTTTTTGCTTTTTCAATAACCATTTCGGCCACTGCTACGTGCCTTTGGGCGGGTTCATCAAATGTTGAGCTAATAACCTCACCCTTAACTGTTCTCTGCATATCCGTAACTTCTTCAGGTCTTTCATCAATAAGTAAAACCATGAGATAACACTCAGGATGATTTGCAGTTATTGCATTTGCGATACTTTGTAAAATCATAGTCTTACCTGCTTTTGGTGGAGATATAATTAAAGATCTTTGACCTTTTCCAATTGGACTTACTAAATCAATCAATCTAGGTGTGAGATCAGGATTTTTTTCAACTTTATTTTTTTCAGACTCCATTATAAGTTGGCTGTTTGGATATAGAGGTGTTAGGTTATCAAAAGCAATCTTGTGTCTTACTTTTTCAGGCTCTTCAAAATTAATTTTGCTTACTTGTAATAAAGCAAAATATCTTTCACCATCTTTTGGAGCTCTTACTGGGCCCTCGACAGTATCTCCAGTTCTTAAACCAAACCTTCTGATTTGACTTGGGCTAACATAGATATCATCAGGTCCAGGAAGATAATTTGACTCCATGGCTCTGAGAAACCCAAAGCCATCTTGTAATAATTGAAGAACACCTGAGCCAGTGATTTCTTCTCCTTTTTCAGCATGTTTTTTTAAAATAGCAAAAAGTATTTCTTGTCTTCTTAAAGTACTTGCATTTTCAATATTCAATTTCTCAGCTTCATCAATAAGCTGTTCGGATGTTTTGCCTTTTAGTTCTTGAATGTTCATGGGGAATATTGTTTAGATATGATTAATATAATCTTATATTTATAAATTACAACCCTATAAAGGTTTAATAATTACAACAAATATAATCAATATTAGTAGGATTGTGGGTACTTCATTTATGTATCTGTAAAATTTAGCAGTCTTAGTATTGCTTCTATTTTTAAGACTTGTGAGACATCTGCCCAAGTACTCATGATACAAAGTTAAAATTATAACTAAAACTAGTTTAGTCTGCATCCATAAATTCGATAAGACATCTAAACCATTTAAATAAATTAGAATAATTCCAAAAATCCATGAAAATAACATTGCTGGTCTCATGATATAATTATAAAGACGCTTTTCCATTATTTCAAAAATATCAGTTGTTTGGGTTTTCTCATAATTTTCTACATGATAAACAAAAATCCTAGGAAGATATAAAAGTCCAGCCATCCAAGAGATCGTGGCAATTAAGTGAAGAGATTTAACAATTAAATAAAAATTCATTATTTCAAATTTTTTCTGACCAAGTGTTCTAATAAATTTATATGATCCTCATTATCATTTAAGCAAGGAACAAAAGCGAATTTCTCTCCACCTGATTTTTCAAAACTTTCTTTGCCTTGGATAGAAATTTCTTCAAGTGTTTCTACACAATCAGAAGCAAATCCAGGAGATAAAACTAAAATATTCTTTTTACCTTCGTTTGGTAAATTTTCTAAAGTTTTATCTGTATAAGGCTGAAGCCATTCTTGAGGACCAAATCGTGATTGAAAAGTTGTGATAATTTTAATCTTGTTGAATTTTTCATTGATAAGCCTAGTGGTTTTGTGACAATAGCAATGATATGGATCGCCTTTGTCGAAATATTTCTTTGGAATTCCGTGATAAGATGCAACGATTAAATCGGGTTCCCAATCTAATTCATTTATTTTTTTTTTAATACTATTAACAATTGCATCTATATATAAAGGTTCGGACTCGTAATGTGGGACTATCTGAATTGATGGTTGCCATCTCATTTTCATTAATGTTCGGAAGACCTCATCACACACTGTTGCGCTTGTTGGGGATGCATATTGTGGGTACAAAGGAAAAATAATTAAATTTTCACACCCCTCTTTCTGCATATTGTTAATTTTACTTTTAATACTTGGGTTTCCATATCTCATTGCAAAATCAACAATTATATTTTCATTTTGAAACTTATTTGAAAGTTTTTTTGACTGCATTTCAGTATAGAATCTCAACGGGGATTTGTTCAAATCTTTCATCCATATTTCTTTATATGCTTTAGCAGTTTTCGATGGTCTGAAGGTTAAAATAAAAAGGTTTAAAATGATTTGCCAAATTATTGGATTCACTTCTATTACCCTCCTGTCTGAGAGAAATTCTTTTAAATACCTCCTTATATCCCACCAATTTGTTGAGTCAGGTGTTCCTAAGTTTATTAACAATATGCCGGTCTTTCCAAAATTTATTTTAGGGTGATCTTTGTTCATTTAAAATCTTTCACAAAATCGACTAATAACTTAATATTATCTGGATTTGTAGTGGGCAAGACGCCGTGTCCTAAATTAAAAATATAATTATGGTTTTTAAATATTTCTAAGTATTTTTTTGCATTTTTCAAGATATCATCCTTATCTAAAAGTAAACACTTAGGGTCCATACCACCTTGTATAGGTAAATTTATTTCCTTAGAAATTTTGTAAGGGTCAACGTCATAGTCAATATTAATTGCACTTGGTTTTACAACTTCGCAAAAATCTTTGTATGATTTTATTGATCTAGGAAAGCAAATTACTTCTACCCCTAAGCTTTTAGTAAATTCTACAATTTCCTTGGTTGGTTTATAAATATATTTGTTTTTTTTATCGTCATCTAGTAGACCTGCCCAACTATCAAATATTTGAATAATTGTAGCTCCACTTTCTACCTGTTTTTTAATATGTAATTTTTGAGTATATATGATTTTACTAATTAATTCCTCCAGATATTCGTGATTGAATATATTTTTATCTAAATTGTTTTTGGGAGACTCTCTATTTAACATATAAACTAAAATGGTCCACGTGGCACCAACGAAACCAATCAGGTCTTTGTTAATTAACGCTCTATCCTTTAAAGTGATTTTTATTAGATCATAAATTGGATTTAATCTTTTAAATATATCTTCTTCTTTCGTTTTTAAGATTTCATCTATATTTAATTCGCTTAATTTAGGTCCAAAGTTTTTTTTAAATTCGACGTTTTGTCCTAATGCATAAGGAACAAATAAAATATCAGAAAATATTATCGCTGCATCTAAATTAAATCTTCTAAGAGGTTGAATGGTTATTTCTTTGGAAAGATCTGGATTTAAGCATAATTTAATAAAGTTTTCATTTTTAGATCTTATTTCTCTAAACTCAGGTAAATATCTTCCTGCTTGTCTCATAAACCATATTGGAATACTTGATACTTTTTGTCCTTTGATACAATCTTTAAGAATACCCATAATAAATTATAATAAGTTTTATTGTTTTATATTATTATCCTGTGAATTGGTTTAATTAAATTTCATACATTTTTTTTCACAATTTTAACCACAATAATAATACGTAAAAGCCACTTATTTCCTATATTTTTAATTAAAATTAACAATTTTATGCAAGATTAATATATTTTTTTCACTTGTGTAAATGTGTTAATAAATAATTATATAAAATAACATTTTAGTTCTATTTGAAAATAGAACAAAATTTGCTTAAATAATTATTTTTTATACATGAGTAATACACATAATATCTACTTAATATCAGACTCGACTGGAGAAACCCTTGATAGGATATTTACGGCTTTAAAAGCCCAATTTGAAATGTTTGAGCACAATTTATTCCATTTTTCATTCACAAGAACTGAAACCCAATTGCTTAAAATTTTAGAAGATGCAGAGAGCAAAAACGATGCAATAATTTTATACACCATTGTCGATAACAAACTCGCAAAGTTTTTATCACAAGAATCTCTTAAAAAAAAAATACCTTGTTTTGGTGTTTTGGGGGATTTGATTTTAAATTTTTCTAAATTATTAAATCAAAAGGCAACAAATATTCCAAGCGGACAGCATGTACTTAACGAGGAATACTATAAAAGAATAGAAGCAATTCAATTTACAATGAACCATGATGACGGAAATGCTATAAATGATGTTGAAAAATCTGATATTATTTTATTAGGAGTAAGCAGGACTAGCAAAACTCCAACATCAATATATTTGGCGAATAGAGGTTATAAGACTTCAAATATACCAATTGTTAATGAAAATTCGATACCAGAAAAATTGAAAAAAAACCCTAAGGCCCAGTGCATTATTGGATTGGTTGCTGATGCAAAAAGACTTCATGATGTAAGAAAGAATAGACTTGTCACAATAAAGGAAAATGAGAATATTAATTATACCAAAATAGAAAAAATAGAAATTGAGTTGGACAAGTCAAAAAAAACATTTCAAAAATACCAATGGCCAACTATCGATGTTTCAAGAAAATCTGTAGAAGAAACAGCTGCATCAATAATCAAAATTTATGAAATCTACTCAAATAAAAAGTGAAATAATATTAGCTTCAAAAAGCAAAGTTAGAAAAGAGATTTTGGAAAAGAATAATATTAATTGTAGAGTTATATCATCAAATGTTGATGAGGATCCTATTAAGGAAAGCCTTATTAAAGAAGGCGCGACACCAGAATTAATTAGCAAAAACCTTGCAGAAATTAAGGCTACAAAAGTAAGTTCTTTAAATAATGATTTTTTAGTATTAGGTGCAGATAGTGTAATTGATTTAGAAAATAATATAATTTCAAAACCAGAAAATAGAATTGAAGCCTTAGAAATATTAAAAAAATTGAATGGAAAAGAGCATTATTTGATAAGCTCAGTTACAATTGCTAAAAATGGAGCTATGATATGGAACTATACTGATAAAGCTAAACTCAAAATGAAACATTTCAATCTAGATGAACTTAAAAAATATCTAAGCAAAATTTCAGATCATGATTTATTTTCCTATAATGTTTACCAAATTGAAGGGGAGGGAAAAAATTTGTTTTCGAATATAGATGGCGATAAAGATACAATTATGGGTTTGCCAATTAAGAAAATTAAAGACTATTTAGAAAGAATATGAAAAATTTTTTAGTTATAGGTAATCCAATTGAACATTCAATTTCTCCCAAACTTCACAATTACTGGTTTAAAGAAACAAAAATCGATGCCATTTATCAAAAACAAAAGCTTGATGAAAACCAATTGAACGAATTTATAAATAGAATTAGAGAAAAAAAGTTGGATGGAGCTAATATTACATTACCTTTTAAAGAAAAAATTATCAAATTTGTTGATAAGCTTACAGATGAAGCAAAAGAAGCTAACTCTGTAAATACAATTTACTTATCAAATAATAGTATTGTTGGACATAATACAGATATTGCAGGATTTTATCTGTCACTAAATAAAAGTAACCTAAATTTTCCAAATACAAAAGCTTTAATTTTTGGATCTGGTGGAGTTACTCCCTCCATAATTATTGGACTAAGAAAATTTGGAGTAAAAAATATTTTCATTAGCAACAGGACTGTTGAAAAAGCTATAAAACTAAAAGAAAGATTTAAATTTTTAGAAGTTATTGAATGGGGAAAATCAGTGAAATCAAATTTAGTAATCAACACAACTAGTTTAGGATTAAAATCATCTGATAATATAGAGTTAGATTATAGCTCATTCGATCCAGAGAGTTTATTTTACGACGTGATTTATAAACCCACAGAGACAAACTTTTTATTAAATGCTAAGAAAAGAGGTCATAAAACTCAAAATGGGTTACTTATGTTTTTATACCAGGCCTCGGAGGCTTTTAAGAAATGGCATAAAATTGAACCTAAAATAGATAAAAATTTATTAAACTTTCTTAAACAATGATTAGAATTGGTTTAATTGGCGATATTGCTTCAGGAAAAACTTTAATTAGTAAGTATTTTAATTTTCCAATATTTAATGCGGATGCTGAAGTAAAAAATATATATAAGAGAAATAAGCAATGCTTTAAAAAATTAAATAAAAAATTCCCAAAACATATTTTTAGCTTTCCAATATCAAAATCAGAAATAAAAAAAATTATAAGTAAAAAAAACATAAAAATCATATCTAAAATAGTTCATCCATATGTAAGGCAAAATCTCAGAAAATTTTTAGAAAAAAATAAAAAAAATCCATATGTCATACTCGACATACCTTTGCTACTGGAAAATAAATTAAATAAAAAAAATGATATTTTAATTTTTGTAAAAATATCAAAACGAAATGTTCTTAAAAGACTAAAAAAAAGAGGCATATATGATAAAAAAATATTTGATATATTAAAATCTCAGCAGCTAAATTTAAAAAAGAAAGCTAGTTATGCGCAATATTTTATTGATAATAACAAAAATAAAAAATACACGATTAAACAAGTAAAAATTATTTTAAATAAATTAAATGATAGAAGTAGTTCTTGATACTGAAACAACAGGACTATCAGTTTCTGAAGGTCACCGGATAGTTGAAATTGGATGTATAGAAATAAAAGATCTAATTCCAACAAAGAATACATTTCATTGTTATCTAAATCCAGAGAGAAAAGTTTCTGAACAAGCTTTTAAGGTTCATGGATATAGTGATAGCTTTTTATCTAAACAAAAGAAATTTAACGAAATAGTAGATGACTTTTTAAAATTTATAGATGGAAAAAGGTTAGTTATTCATAACGCTGAATTTGATATATCCCATTTAAATCATGAATTAACTTTATTGGGAAAAGAAAAAATTAAACAAGATGTGATAGATACAGTTAAAATTGCGAGAGATAAATTTCCAGGTTCAAACATAAGTTTGGACGCTTTGTGTAAAAGGTATAATATCGATAATTCAAAAAGAGAGAAGCATACAGCAATAATTGACTGTGAATTATTATCCAAGGTATACATAAATTTGTTAGATCAAAAAGAGCCAACACTTGATTTAAGTCAAGATAAGAAAATAAAAAATGAAAATATAGTTAACGGCAAAGTTAAATATTTTAACAAAATTATAAAACCATCTTTAGAAGAGTTAAAATTACATAAAGAATTTTTAAAAAAAGAAATTAAAAAAAATAATTTTAATTAAATTTATCATTATACATTTTTTCGAAATCAACTTGTTTTTCAATCGATATATGAGGATAACCTGCTTTTTTAATCAGACCCAAAAAAATATCGTTTATTTTTGGGTAAACTTCTTTTTGCAAGTCACATAACACTATTTTACTTATAGTTTTTTTATCAGTAATCTTCGAGTCTATTGAAATAATTGTTGCATATTTAATTTCAAAGAAAGCCTTGTCTTTATTGTTATTTTTATCTTGCAGAATTAGTTTAGTTGTAATTTCTAATGATTTATTTTTTAGTACTAAAGAGGAAATATCTATATCTAAATGATAGTTTTTAATATTTTCTCTTACGAACAAAAGAGTACTTGCACTTGGAGTTTCAATTGAAAGATCTTTAATATATTCTAAGATTATTTTATATTTTGTTTCTTTAACTTCAGTCATCTAAGTCTTTATATTCCCCTTCAATATAATCTTTATTTTTTTCAGGTTTTTTATTTTCTTTAATATATCTCTTAAATATTAATTTTCTTGTTGGTGGAAAAATTATCAAAAAACCTACAACATCAGTTGCGAAACCAGGTATAATTAAAAGTATTGCACCAATACCTATAAGTGCACCAGAAAGAAGCTCATAGACTGGAAGTTGCTCCTTTATCATTTTTTTTAAGCCTTGATTTAAAGTATTTAAACCTTCGGCTCTTGCATAATAAATCCCTACAAAAGCAGTGCAAAATATTAATAAAATTGTATTAAATGCTCCTACAAAGGCCCCAATTTTAATGAATAAATAAATTTCAATAGCCGGAATCAAAATTATTGCTAATAAAAGTGAGTTCATTTGTCTTTTTTTTCTTTAATATAGGTCATTGAAAAAGATCAACTAAGTAAATATTATAAATAATTATAAAATACAATGAATTATAGTTTTGAGTATATAGATATTATTTTGCTTGCGATGATTGCAGGATTTATTTTTCTGAGATTAAGAGGAATTTTAGGAAAAAAAACAGGCCATGAAGAAGATATGGCTTCAAGTTTCGCTCATGATTTTGATTTTAAAAAGCCAGTATTAAAAAAAGAAGTATACGAATTTGATGATAATGCTAAAAAAGAATTTCTGAAAGGAGCAGAAATTGCATACGAGACAATAATTACATCATTTGCAAATGGAAAATTAAGCGAGATCAAATCTTTGATAAATAAGGATGTTTATAACTCCTTTAGTGACGCCATAAAAGAAAGATCTACAAAACAGCTAAAAAATGAAACAACATTTATTGGTATTAATTCTTCTGAGATAAAAGATCATAAACAAAATAATGATCTATTAGAAGTAAGTGTTAACTTCATTAGTGAAATTATAACTTGCATTAAAGACAAAGAAAATAAAATTGTTTCTGGCGATCCTCAAAAGATTAAAAGAGTTAATGATACCTGGAAGTTTTCTAGAAACGTAAAATCTCAAAATCCAAATTGGCAATTAGTAGAAACTGAAGTTTAATTGAGTAAAATATCAGACAAAGATAAAAAAGCTTGGGAAATATTTATAAATTCCAAAGATAAAGTATTAGATAAAGATAATCACACAGTAAAAAAAAATATTTATGGCAACGAGAAAATCATAGATCTACATGGTTACAATCTCCATGATGCAAATATAAAAATAGAAAAGTTTATTTCTGAATGCTTTATTAAAGGTATAAAAAAAATTAATGTAATAACTGGAAAGGGAAGCAGATCAAAAAATACAGCAGACCCATATCAATCCAAAGATCTTAGCATACTTAAATATTCAGTTCCCGTTTTTATAACACAAAATAAAACGTTGATGGATAAAATATTAAAAATTGATCTTGAGGCAGTAGAGAACCCTTCGCAAGGAAGTTTTGATATAATTTTGAGAAAAAATTATGATTAAAAAAAAAATCTTAGATATAAGAGCTAAAGCTAGAATAAGAAAAAGTAGAAAATATATAAATGAAAATATAAAAAACCTATTTGATTGGATAAAAGGCGCTGAAATTGTTGAATTAAAACAATGTGAGATTAAAAAGGATCCGGTAAGACCCGAATTAGATAATGAGTTCAGAACTAGTTATGGACGAAAAATATACGGGGTGAAATATAAAAAAGAAATCCATGCAGTAATGTGCTTTGCTTTTACAAATAAAATTCCAAAGACAGTACATGAATTAGATGTTTTTAGTAGGGACGCTTTTCTACAAAGTGTAAACAGAGATCAGAATGTTGGTAAAATAGCAATTGCTTATACTGTCTGGTCAAATAAGAAAGGTGGAGGCAAACTTATTGTAAAAGAAGTATTTAAAATGATAAAAAAATCAAACCATTTAAACAGACTTGTAACCTTGTCACCTTTGACAGATATGGCAAGAAATTTTCATTTAAATAATGGTGCTGAAGAGGTCCAGGTAAATGAGCACACCCAAAATTTTGAATATAAACTATAAGATAAATTTTGAGAGGTCTGAATCTTTTACAAGTTCGCCGATGTGTTCTTTAATATAATCTTTGTCAATCACTATAGTTTCACCTGATTTATCTGAAGCTGTAAAACTAATATCATCTAAAATTCTTTCAATAATAGTGTGAAGCCTTCTTGCACCAATATTTTCAACTGTATTATTTACATCGCTAGCAATACTTGCAATAAGATCTATTCCATCATCACTAAACTCTAATTCAACTTTTTCAGTTTTTAAAAGTGCTTTGTATTGCTTAATAAGACTATTATCTGGCTCTTTAAGAATTCTTTTAAAATCATCACTGTTTAAAGCATCCAGTTCAACTCTAATAGGTAATCTTCCTTGCAACTCTGGGAGCAAATCAGAGGGTTTTGCAAGTTGGAAAGCACCCGATGCTATAAATAAAATATGATCTGTTTTAATTGGTCCATATTTAGTGTTAACTGTAGTCCCTTCAATAAGTGGGAGCAGATCCCTTTGTACACCCTCCCTTGACACATCGCCTCCAACTCTATCGGTCCTTGCTGAAATTTTATCAATCTCATCAAGAAAAACTATTCCATTATTTTCAGTTGAGTGTTTTGCTAATTTCACAATTTTATCTTCTTCAATAAGTTTATCTGACTCCTCATTAATTAAGATTTCATGAGATTCTTTAACTGACATTTTTTTCTTTTTTGCTTTCTGACCTAAAGATTTTCCTAGCGCGTCAGAGATATTTATCATTCCAATATTTGCACCCGGCATACTAGGTATTTCAAAAGATGGCATTTGACCACTCTCACTAACTGCAATTTCAATTTCATTTTCATCTAAGTCACCACTTCTTAGTCTTTTTCTAAAACTTTCTCTGGTTGCAACACTTGCATTGTTTCCCACCAAAGCATCTAAAACTCTCTCTTCAGCTAATTTTTGTGCTTTAGCGTGTACTTCTTTTCTTTTTTTTGATCTTTCCATTGCAATAGCAATTTCGATCAAATCTCTAATAATTTGTTCAACATCTCTTCCTACATAGCCAACTTCTGTAAACCTTGTTGCCTCAACCTTGACAAAAGGAGCCTCTGCTAATTTAGATAACCTTCTTGAAATTTCAGTTTTTCCAACTCCAGTAGGTCCCATCATTAGAATATTTTTAGGAAGCACTTCATCTTTCATCTCACCCTCAATAGCTTGTCTTCTCCATCTATTTCTTAAAGCTATTGCAACTGCTCTTTTTGCTTTATCTTGTCCAACAACAAATCTGTCTAATTCTGATACTATTTCTCTTGGAGACAATGAGTCTGAAAGATCATTTTTCTTATCTTTTTTATCCTTTGGTATCAATGTTGTAACGTTAGATTTATCCATTATATTTTCTCAATCGAAATATTGTTATTTGTAAAAACGCATATTTCAGCTGCTGTCTCAACAGCTTTTTTTGCTATTTCTTCAGCTGGCATATCAGTGCTCATCAGAACTTTGGCTGCTGCTAAAGCGTAGTTTCCACCTGAACCAATTCCAATAACGTCTCCCTCAGGTTCTAGAACATCTCCAGTTCCAGAAATTATAAAACTTTTTTCTTTGTCTGCTACTGCCATTAAGGCTTCTAATCTTCTTAAATATTTATCTGTTCGCCAATCTTTTGCTAGTTCAACTGCTGCCCTAGCAAGGTTACCAGCATGTTTTTCTAATTTAGACTCTAATCTTTCAAACAGCGTTAAAGCATCAGCAGTAGAACCTGCGAAACCCGCAATCACATTTCTTTTCTCAATCTTTCTAACCTTGTTTGCAGTTTTCTTAATTACAGTATTACCCATGCTAACTTGGCCGTCACTAGCCACAACTACTTGATTTTTTTTTCTCACTAAAGCTATTGTTGTCATATCTTATAGGTGGATACTAATTTTTATAGTTCAAGTACCAATATACAAATATTGATATCATCAAATAATCTATATATATGTATAATTTATTATGAAACGAAAAGCGAAAATTAGCCGAAGAACTAAAGAGACATCAATAAATGTTGAGGTGAATCTTGATGGAAAGGGTAAGTATAAAATTGACACAGGTATAGGATTTTTAAATCATATGCTCGAACAACTATCCAAACATTCTTTGATTGATCTTAATGTTAAAGCAAAAGGTGACACACATATTGACCTTCATCATACGACTGAGGATGTTGGTATTGCTATAGGAGAATGTATTAAAAAAGCTTCTAATAAATTTAAAGGAATTAAAAGATATGCGCATGCAATGATCCCAATGGATGAAACTCTTTCTAGAGTTGCTATAGATGTATCAAACAGACCTTACTTGATTTGGAAAGTAAACTTAAAAGTAGAAAAACTAGGAGAGATGGACACGGAACTATTTAAGGAATGGTTTCAAGCATTTTCTCAGTCAGCCGGTGTTACACTGCATATGGAAAATATATATGGTGATAACAGCCACCATATAATTGAATCTTGCTTTAAAGGTTTGGCTAGAACGTTAAGAAGTGC
>MDTE01084887.1_pt1 | contig 14508 bp, 9 predicted proteins | sample 811231 | NCBI WGS metagenome assembly MDTE01 (sample SAMN05326651, study PRJNA326480) | marine metagenome | isolation source: seawater | place: Indian Ocean: Red Sea | collected 2010 | reverse complement strand
CAATTACAATTTCAAATATGGAAAAATAATATTAAGTTGAATCCAGAAAATTGGATTATCAAAAAATGATTTTGCTATATTTACAAATAAATTTTATAATATGGATTTAATTTTTGCAATTGGTATGCCTGGTGGATGGGAATGGATAATAATTGGGCTAATAGTTGTTATTTTTTTTGGTGCTAATAAAATACCAGAAATATTTAGGGGTTTTGGAAAAGGTATAAGAGAATTTAAGGATGCATCAAAAGAAATAAAAAAAGAAATAGAAAAGGAATCCAATTCCGACTCAGATAAAAAATAATTTTTTATTTAATTATCCAAATAACCAAGAGAACCATCCGGATGATTTACTACTAGAAATACCTTTCTTTTGAATTATTTCTGCTACTTTTTCTGGACTATAGCCTATACTATTTGCCACATGTCCTAGTAAAAAAAACTCATGATCATGAACTTTATTATCAGATTTAATTAGACTAACTAATTCTCCTATAAAGATTTCTTTTTCATCATCATCCAAACTCTTCCTTATGATATCTCCATATTCAGACTGAATTTTATTAAAAAAATTTTTAGTATCAATATTTTCTATACTACCATATTTGTATTTTTTTAAAATTTCACTTGAATTTATAATATCCATTTCTTCGTTACCAATACTTCCATCAACTCTTGCTATCTTAGCAAAACATGAACTAATGGCTTTGTTTAAAGTTTCGTTACTCATATTGTTTTGAATTTTTTTTAAAAATAATATTAATATTTATAAATACTAAATAATGCAGAATAGAATAAAGATTATTTTTTACACATTATCCTTTTTTTTTATTTTATTTTCATGTGATGATAAGTCAAAAAAATTAGTAAGTAATTCTTCCTTCCTTCCAAATGCTTCTGGAGAAATTAATGAAATGTTAATCGTGATGGATTCTACCAAGTTTAAGGGTAAAATAGGAAGAGAGTTAGTTGATATATATTCTTCTTATATTTCTGGGTTGCCTCAACCTGAACCAAGATATGATCTTAGGTATATAAAGCCTAGGAGATTTAATAGTATTTTAAAGCATGCAAAAAACATTGTTATTGCTTTTACACTTGAGGGTAATAGTATTGATTCTGGTATTCTTAGAAAAAATTTCAATTCGGAATCTATAAATAAGATTGAAAATGATTCATCATTATTTTATTTTATAAAAAGAGATCAATATGCTAAAGGACAGGTTATTCTATATCTATTTGGTAGAAATGACAATGCGCTTTTTAATAAAATATCAAAAAATAGAAATTCAATTTTAAAGTTTTTTGATGATGAATTAAAAAAAAGAGTTGATAGTGAAATATTTAGAAAAGTTGAAAACAATTTAATGGATAAAATTTTTAAAGATCATAATCTAAAAATCAAAATACCTTTTGGATATGATATAGCTAAAAATATTAAAGAGAAAAATTCTAATTTTTTTTGGTTAAGAAAGCTAGACTTGGAGTATGATAAAAATATATTTTTGTATTATGAAGATTATTTTGATAGTGAATTAAAAAATTTTTACGATGTATTTAATTCATCTGAAATTAATATAAAACCTATAAGAAATTACATATCAAAAAAGTATTTGAGAGATTCTGAAAAATCTAAAATATTTATGGATATTCAAAATGTTTTTCCAATTCAATCACAGAAAATTAATTATAAAGGAAATTTAGCTGTAGAATCAAAAGGTTTATGGAAATTAAGTGATATTTCAGCTGGTGGTCCATTCCACAGTAAAATAATCTATGACTCTGAACAAAATCGAATTTATTATATAGAAGGATATGTTTATGCTCCAGGTTTAAAAAAAAGAGGGCTAATGCAAGAAATTTCTTCGATATTAATGACATTTGAGCTATGATATCTTTTATAAGAGGTAAAAAAATTAAAATAGATCCTGCGAAGATTATTGTTGAGGTAAATGGAATTGGTTACGATATTATCATATCACTTAGAACCTATTCAAAATTAAAAGATAAATCAGAGGTATTTATTTATACTCATTTAAATGTTAAAGAAGACTCACATACTTTGTATGGGTTTAATAGTGAAAGAGAAAGAAAGACTTTTTTAAGTCTTTTGTCAATCAATGGAGTAGGTCCTAGTACAGCAATAATGATATTATCATCTTTGTCTGCCAATGAATTAAAGAAGGCAATAGTTAGTTCTGATACAAATAAAATAAAATCAGTTAAAGGAATAGGTTTAAAAACTGCTGAAAGAATAATTTTAGAATTAAAAGATAAAGTATTATTTGATGATATACATAATGATAAATTTTATGATAATATGGACAATACTCTTAAAGATGAAGCGTTATCAGCTTTATCTTCTTTAGGTATTTCTAAGAATATTGTTGAAAAACACATTAATAATATTTTACAGAGGAATAATGATATTTCTCTTGAGGATTTAATCAAAGAAGTACTTAAAAGATCATAATCTTTAAAAAAGAATTACTTTGAATTCATTTTATAAGTTTTTTTTAATTTTAGTTATTTTACAGCTAAAATTTTCTTCATTATTTTCTCAATCAATAAATTTTGAAAATGATTCTTTAAAGCAATATAGTCCAAGTTTTTTTTCAACTTATTCCATTAAAGATAGATATTCTGATCCTTATTCAAGCTTATTTTCTAACAATCCTTTTGATCTTAATTCATCTTTATTAAAAATAGGTGCTTCTTATGACACAGCAAGACTATTTTATCTAAATGAAAAAATTGGTGATCTGAATTTTAGACCTTCTATTTCAATTCCTTTTGATAGCTATGATAGATTTAGTACTGAGAAAGAAATCAAAGAATATTTTAAGAAAAAATCATTAAGTTTAGATGGAGAGAATGTATTAGAAAGTGGTAGGTTAATTCCAAAAATTTATATTTCAGAATCTTTAGATAGAATCTTTGGAGGTAACTTTATTGATCTTCAGGTAAATGGTTTTGTTAATCTAGATTTTGGGGGAAAATTTCAAAAAATTGAAAACCCATCTATACCAATAAGACAACAGAGAAATGGTGGATTTAATTATGATCAACAAATTAATTTAAATATCAATGGTAAAGTTGGAGAAAAATTAAAAATATCTGCAAATTTTGATAATAACAATACTTTTGATTTTCAAAATAATTTAAAATTAGATTATACTGGATTTGATGAAGAGATAGTTAGAAAGATAGAGGTTGGAAATGTTAGTATGCCTGTAAAAAATAGTCTTTTAAGAGGTGCACAAAGTCTATTTGGTTTAAAGACACAACTTCAATTTGGGAATCTCAGTATTACAGGTATTTTATCAAGACAACAAGGTAAAAGCGAATCAATAAAAATTGATAATGGATTTCAAGGAAGAGAATTTGAAATATTAGGTTCTAATTATGATAGAAATAGACACTTTTTTTTAGGTCATTATTTTAGGAATAATTATGAGAGATGGTTAAAATCATTACCACTAGTAAGTTCTGGAATTAATATTAATAGAGTTGAAGTATATATTTTAAATAGAACAAATAATTCTGAATCTTTAAGGAATTTTGCTGCATTTACTGATTTAGGAGAAGGAAATATTATTTTAAATAAAAATAACCCTTTTATTGGTTCAGGGAATGTTGGTCCTAACGACAATAAATCAAATTTATTATTTGAGAGTATAAGTAATAATAATAATTTAAGAGATGTCGATTTTGTTGATGATATTTTACTTAATCAATTTAATTTATCAAAAACTATTGATTTTGAAAAAGTAACTTCAGGAAGAAAATTAGATGTTGATGAATATGAAATAAATAAGTCTCTAGGTTATATATCATTACTAAGAAGACTACAGAATGATGAAGTTTTAGCAGTATCATATGAATATACATTTAATGGAAATAGATATAAAGTTGGTGAGTTGACTGAAGATTATCAAAATCGAGAAGATAATGAGATAATTTTTATAAAATTATTAAGGCCATCTAATATTAATACTCAAATTCCTACTTGGAATTTGATGATGAAAAATATTTATAATCTAAATGCAACTCAAATAGAAAAAGAAAATTTTGAATTAAGAATTAATTATAGAGATGATGCCGTTGGATTTAATAATCCAATTTTAAATGAAGGAACTCTAACTAGAGATAAACCATTAATTAGACTATTAGGTTTGGACAGACTTAATTCATTTAATGATCCACAATTTGATGGTAATTTTGATTTTATTGAAGGTTTAACCATTAATCCTAAAAAAGGAAATATCATATTTCCTGTTCTTGAGCCTTTTGGATCTAAATTAAATTCATATTTTGCTTTAAGCAATGAAGATGGATTATCAGAAAAGTATGTATATCATGAGTTATATACTCAAACTCAAGATGAAGCTGAAAAAATTCTCTCTAAAAATAAATTTTTTTTAGTAGGAACAGTATCCTCTGGTTCAGGTAATGAAATAAATCTTCCAGGTTTAGATATTTCTGATAATTCTGTGGTTGTAATGGCTGGTAATTTAAGACTTGTTGAAGGGACTGATTATACTGTTAATTATAACTTAGGCAGTGTAAGAATATTAAATCCTGCTATTCTTTCTTCAGGACAAGAAATTACTATTTCATTTGAGAAAGCAGATTTATTTAATTTTCAAACAAAGTGGTTATCTGGAGCTAGAGCTGAATATAAATTTGATGAAAATATAAATCTTGGTTTTACAGTTTTTCATTTAAATGAAAGACCAGGAGGAATAACAAGATTTAGTGTTGGGAATGAACCTTTAAAAAACACTAAGTATGGTTTTGATTTTAATATAAATAAAGAAAGTGAATTCCTAACAAAAATTATTAATACTATACCTCTTCTAGCCACTACAGAAAAATCAAATATTAATTTTAGTACTGAATTTGCTCAAATTATTCCAGGAACTTCTAATATTATTAATGGAGAAGGAGTTACTTATATTGATGACTTTGAAAGTGCAGTAATCCCAATTTCTTTAGGGGGTGCTCCAATTTCATGGAAGCTAGGTTCAACTCCAGCTACAAGAAATAATTTATTTGATATGAGTAGTAATACTTCTAATAACTTAGGATTTTCTTTTAAAAGAGCAAAAATTGCTTGGTACAATATTGATAATATTTTTTACTTAAATGGAGGTTCTGTAAAGCCTCAAAATATTTCTTTGGAAGATCTTGAAAATAATTATATAAAGGCAATATCTCCTCAGGATATATTTAGAAAACAAGACAGACAACTTATTAATACTAATCTTCCAATTTTTGAAATAGCATATTTTCCAAATGAACGAGGTCAATACAATTATTCAACAGATTTATTACCATCTGGTCTTTTAAGAAATCCTAAATCAAACTATGGAGCTATAACTAAAAGTATATCTAATGATACTGATTTTGATAGAACAAATATTCAATATATTGAGTTTTGGATGATGGATCCATTTATTAATGGAGAAAATGGAAAAATACTTGATGGTATTTTTAATAAGAATAATTCTACTGGAGGTAAGCTAATTTTTAATTTGGGTAATGTTTCTGAAGATATAATGAAAGACAATCTTCATGCATTTGAAAATGGATTATCACAAGATTATTCCAATGAAGGAATTAAATATAATGAGTGGGGAAGGGTTACTACAAAACAGTATTTAACAAACTTTTTTGAAAACAATATAAATTCCAGATCAAATCAAGACATTGGACTTGATGGCTTGAAAAATGAAGATGAGTTTGATTATTTTAAAGATAATTTCCTTGATAAAATTAATTTGACAAGTGAAGGAAAAAATGTAATTGAGTTAGATGTTTCTGCTGATAATTTTAAACATTATTTAGGAAGTGAATATGATAATTTAGATATAAAAATTCTGGAAAGGTATAAGAATATAAATGGTATGGAAGGTAATTCCCCAATAAGTTCCAATAATAACTTTTCATCTCAAGGCTCTCCTTACCCAGAGAATGAAGATTTAAATGAGGATAATACTTTGTCTGATACAGAAAGTTATTTTGAATATCAGATTGAACTTAAACCTGGAGATTTAGATATAGGAAAAAATAATATTGTAGATAAAATAACTGATAAATCGGGTAATGCTACCTGGTATCAATTCAGAATTCCAATTAGAAAACCAACCAATACTTATGGCTCTATTTCAGATTTTAAAACTATAAGGTTTATAAGAACTTATTTGACAGGATGGGAGGAGCCCGTTGTATTAAGACTTGCTAAATTTCAATTAGTTGGTAGCCAATGGAGAAAATATGAAGAATCAATTTTCCAATCAGGATTAAATGAAGTTTCAGAAAATGTAGATTCTGATATTGAAATTTCTGTAGTAAGTATTGAAGAAAATAGTATTGGATCAGATAATAAATCTCCTTATGTTGTTCCTCCTGGAATACCAAGAGATATTGATAATACAACTATTGTACAAAGAAGAACTAATGAACAGTCTTTACAGATTTGTGTAAATGATTTATCAGATGGTGATGGAAGAGCAATTTATAAAGAGTCTAATTTTGATTTGATTAATTATGGAAGAATCAAAATGTTTATTCATGCTGAGCCAAAAAATGGAGATATATTAAATGATAATGAAATAAATGCTTTTTTAAGGTTTGGTTCTGACTATGAGAACAATTACTATGAGATTGAACTTCCATTAAAGATTACAAGACCTTCTCTAATAGATCAAAACAGCTCTAATCTTTCTAGGATAATTTGGCCTGAAGAAAATGAAATTAATTTATCTATTGAAGAGCTTCTATCTTTAAAATCCCAGAGGAATAGAGAAGCTATGGATATTAATATTCCATTTTCAAAAATATCATCAAATGGAAAATATTTATTAAGAATAAAAGGGAGACCATCTATTGGATCTATTTTAAATTTTATGGTTGGAGTCAAAAATCCTTTATCTGATGATAGAACATCTAAGTCTGCTTGCTTATGGTTTAATGAACTTAGGCTAACTGATTTTGATAGAACAAAAGGATGGGCTGCAAATACAAGCTTAAACTTAAAATTATCAGATATAGGAACAGTTTCAACATCTCTTAGATATACATCTGTAGGATTTGGTTCAATTCAACAAAGAATTTCTGAAAGATCTAGAGATGAAAAATTACAGTATGATGCTTCAGCTAATATTAATCTAGATAAGCTTTTACCATCAAAAACAGGTATAAAATTACCTCTATATATTTCCTCTTCAAAATCTATAATCACTCCAAAATATGATCCTTTAGATAAAGATATTCCTTTATCAGCTTCAATAAACTCATTTGATACAAAAGCTCAAAGAGAAGACTACAAGAGATTAACTGAAGAAAGAATGGAATCTAAATCGATTAGTCTAAATAATATTAGGAAAGAGAGGATGAATCCAAATTCCAGAATAGATTTTTGGGATATTGAGAATTTTTCTAGTGGCTTTTCTTACAGTGAAAGATCAAGTTCTAATGTAACAACTCAATCTATGGAGTCAAAAGAACATAGAGGTAATATTACATATAACTTTTCTCCTAAATCCATTAAAATACAACCATTTGATAACATTAAAATATTTGATAATAAAATTTTCAAATTAATAAAAGATTTTAATTTGAATTTACTTCCATCTAATATAAATATTAGAGGTGATTTAAATAGAAGATTTAATAAAACTCAATATAGAAATTCTGATTTAAATATAGATGGTGTTGAGCCAATCTATGAGAAATATTTTTCACTAAATAAGTCGTATGGTTTAAGATGGGACCTATCTAACAGTATAAATATAAACTTTAATGTTACTAATAACTCAATTATTGATGAGCCTGAAGGAGAGTTAAATAATCAAGAAAAATTAGATAGTATGTTTTATAATTTAAAAAGATTAGGCAGAACAAATAATTTTAATCAAAACACACAGTTAAGTTATAAAGTACCTATCAATAAAATTTCAATTTTAGATTGGATAAGCTCAAATGCTAATTACTCATCAAGATACTTATGGTCAGCCGGATCATTTCAGCAAGCTGATACTCTTGGTAACATTATAGAAAATACTAGGGAATACTCATTAAATACTAAATTGGATATTTCTAAATTTTATGATAAGATCCCAATACTTAAAAATTTTAATAAAAAATATAAGGAAAAGGATACATTAAAATCAATTTTTCAGTCAAGAACATTTGACGGATTAATGAAATTAATTATGTCTCTAAAATCAATAAATTTTACCTATAATGTTACAGAAAGAACAGGAATGGCTGGTGTAATTGGATCTCCTGGAATTTTTGGAAATAACAATATTTATGATTCTCCTGGATGGAAATTTGTTTTTGGTTCTCAAGATTCAGAAATTAGAAGAGTTGCTGCTGAAAATGGTTGGTTGGTAAAAAATGATTATTTGAATAATCCATTTATTCAGTCAAGAAGTAATAACTTTCAATTTAGAAGTACTATTCAACCTCTGAATTCATTTAGAATTCAGCTTGATGCTAAAAGAATTGTTTCAGAGAATTTTCAAGAAACGTTTAGGTTTGATTCACAAAAGGATTCTTTCGTTTCTTTAACACCTTCTAGAGGAGGTAACTTTTCTTTATCATTTCTTTCAATCAAAACTTCATTTATAAAAGATGATGATCTTAATAATTCACCGACTTTTGACAAGTTTTCAAAAAACAGATTAATAATAAGAGATAGATTAAATAATTTAAATACTCAGGGGGAATATGGAATAAATTCTCAGGATGTATTAATTCCTGCTTTTATTTCTGCATATTCAGATTCAGATCCTTCAACCTTTTCTCTAAAGCCTTTTCCAAAGATTCCAATTCCGAATTGGAGAATAGATTTTTCGGGTTTAAGTAAGATTAAATCTTTAAGTGAAATATTTTCTAATATAACAATATCTCATGGGTATCAAAGCATATATTCAATAGGTGAGTTTTCTAATTCTCTTCTTTATATTGATAATTTAGACTTTAATAATTCAATTATGAATTATCCTCTAGCATCACAGCAGACTGAAAATGGTTTTGTGCCATTTTATATTATTAATCAAGTAAGGATAACAGAAAGATTTTCTCCACTTATTGGAATCAATGTAAGAACAAAAAGTAATCTAAATGCAAGACTAGATTACAAAAAAGATAGAAATATTATGCTGAATTTATCTAATGCTCAGGTTTCAGAAATGATAAATTCTGACTTCTCTATTGATTTTGGTTACTCAAAGGAGAAATTAAAGCTGCCATTTAAATATATGGGCAACACAATTATATTAGATAATGAGATTGAATTTAGGTTAAATTTTATAATAAGAAACACTAAAGCTATACAAAGAAAAATAGATAAAGAAAGTACAGTAACTAATGGAAATTATAATTTTCAACTAAGACCAAATATTAATTATATAGTAAATAATAGAGTAAATCTTATTATCTATTATGATAGAGTTGTTAACAAACCAATTGTATCAAATTCATTTCCAAGATATTCATCATCATTTGGAGCTAGGCTAAGACTAAGTTTAAATCAATAATTTTTTTCAGATTAAAATCATTTATTATCTTCGTCCAATGAACTTAAAAAATCTAAAATTTACTAAGGATCATGAGTGGGTTAGATTAGAAAATGATATAGCTTATGTAGGAATTACTGATTTTGCTCAAGGTGAGCTAGGTGATATAGTTTATGTAGAAATTGAAACTCTAAATGAAAAGATTGAAATGGGTGATGTTTTTGGAACTGTAGAAGCAGTAAAAACTGTTTCAGATCTTTTTATGCCTATTACTGGAGATATCCTTGAAATAAATGATAAACTCGAGTCAGAGCCTGAATTAGTTAATACTGACCCTTATGGAGATGGTTGGATGGTTAAGATTAAATATGACGATACTTCTCAAATAGAAGAATTATTGGATTTAGATGGATATGAGTCTATCACAAAATAAAAAATTTTATTTTTATTTCTTTCTTTCATTTATCTGGTTTTTTCTAATAATTTATTTAATGATATTTTATAGATCTAAAGCTGGAGATTTATCTTTTTCTCATATTGATAAAATTGTACATTTTATTTTATTTTTTGTTCAATCTTTTTTAGTTACTAAATCTTATTTTATTAAATATAAAATTTTAAATTTTTCTGTATTTAAAATCATTGTTCCTTTTATATTTTTTTGTATTGTAATAGAAGTTATTCAAATTTATATTCCTCATAGAGAGTTTGAAATATATGACCTTTTTACAAATCTTTTTGGTTCAATATTAGGATCGATTATTGGATATTATTTAGTATATAAAGTATAATTTGTTTAAATTGGCTCATATGGAAATAAAAAAGAACCCTAATGCAGACTTAGAAAAAAGAAGTGGTTTATTTCTTAATATAGGTCTTTGTGTTAGTCTTTTACTTGTAATTACTGCATTTGAGTGGAAGTTTTATGATAGAGGTGCAGGCATGGATTTGGGAACCATTGAAGATGACTTTGAAGATTTGATGGAAATACCTCCAACCGAACAACCACCACCACCACCACCAGTAATCCAACAGCCTGAAATTATAGAAGTCCCTGATGAAGAAGAAATTGAAGAGGAAATAGAGATTGAGATAGATGTAGAAATAACGGAAGAAACAGTTATAGAAGAAATTATCTTTGAAGAAGCTCCTGAAGAAGAAGAAATTGATGAAATTTTTACTATTGTTGAGGATCAACCAACACCTCCAGGAGGTATGGGAGCATTTTACAAATATGTAGCTACTTCATTAAGATATCCTGCTCAAGCAAGAAGAATGGGTATTGAAGGAAAAGTATTTGTTCAATTTGTTGTAGATAAAGATGGTTCTTTAACTAATGTACAAGCAATTAAAGGTATTGGTGCTGGTTGTGATGAAGAAGCAGTTAGAGTAATCTCTAAGGCAAAGAAATGGTCACCGGGTAAGCAAAGAGGAAGACCTGTAAAAGTTAGGATGATTCTTCCTATAACATTTAAGCTAGGTTAGTTTTTATTTTATAAAACATTAAAATTCTCCTCTTTAATTTTTTCTAAATAGTCTTTCATATTAATAACTGATGATTGAATCTTAAAATCTGAACATTTAGAACCAATTGTATTTATTTCTCTACCAATTTCTTGACATATGAAATTCAATTTTTTCCCTATTGGATTTTTTTTATTTATAGCCCTTATAAAAAGCTGTAAATGTTTAGTTAATCTTACTATTTCTTCGTTTATATCTTGTTTTTCTAAGTAGTAAAAAATTTCTTGTTCAATTCTATTTTTATCAAACTTTATCTCTTTAATAGAATTAATTTTTTTTTTAATTTTTTTACTCAAAGTATTTTTTTTTAATTTTTCATTTTTAATAATCTTATTAAGCTCTTTTTTAATCAAAGTAATATTATCTTTTAAATCATTATATATTGACACTCCTTCTTCTTCTCTAAACTTTATACATTTATTAATGGATTTTTTTAAAACAGGTATAATATTTTTATTTGAGATATTTAATTTCTTATCTCTTTCTATGTAAGATAAGTTTTTAAAAATATTATTATGGATCATGTAATCTTTAAATTCATTAATCTTAGTTATACTTTTAATTTCTTTATAAAATGATAAATATTTTTCTTTGTCTATTATTTTAGATTTATTTTTTGAGGAATTAATAATAATATTTATCTCTATTTTTCCTCTTATCATTTTTCTTTTTACATAATTACGTATTTGAGTTTCAACTTTTCCTATTTCATAGTTTGATTTTAAATTAAAATCAAAAAATTTAGAGTTTAGTGATTTTGTTTCTATTTCAATATAATAGTCTTTCTTATTTATAGAACTAAAACCGTAACCTGTCATGGATGTAATCATAATTGAATCTAAAAACTATAACCAAAAGATATATGATATTTTGTATTTTTAATTTGATAATCTTCAATTGGTTTTGCTAAATCAATTTTAACATAATAATCAGTAATAAAAGATCTTATACTTAATCCATAACTAGCTAGCCAAGGATTTTTTGAATTTTCTATTTCTGCTTGAAATACTGATCCTGGTTCTTTGATTATCCATGTATTAACATCACTTTTACTACTGAATGGTGAGTTCACATTCCATGAGGATCCTAAATCAAAGAATCCAGCTATTTGAAGACTATTTAAAAAACTACTAGAGACAGTAGTCCCAATTAAAGATTTTACAATAGGAACTCTTAATTCTGTATTTAATACTAATACTTTATAACCATCAAATTTGTTAAAATTATAGCCTCTTAGATCAATATATTCACCAAATATATAATTATAGTTATTGTAGCCATTAGAAATCAGGAGAGGGTCATTAATTCCTTTATTATCAGCAGTATTTATTAGTGAGTTTTTTACTCCACCCAGTAGATACTTATTTGGATTTTCTCCAAAAGAATTTCCATAAAATAGTCGGGAAGAAAATATTATGTAATCAGTTATGGGTTGATGATGAGATATATCTAAAGTTAAATTTTGAAAATTTTTATTCTTAGATATATAATTTTTATAGCTAAATTGAATTCTAGTTCCTTCCTCTAAATTTGATAAAATTTTATTTGTATTATCATATTTGAAATTAATAAAATATCCATGAAAGTTATTTTTTTCATAAAAAGAAAAGGTTGGAGGAGTATTATTGAAAATTCTATAATCTAAATCATTGTATTTATAAACTGCATAGAAAGGAACAAATTCAAATCTTGAAAATTTAGAGATAGGGTATGATATATTAAAATTAAATTGATTAAATAAATATTTATGATAAATAAATCTCTCAGAATCTTCTGTATAAAGAATCTCTCTTTTTAGAGACAATCTAAAATCAAATCTATGTTTTAAGTAACTATATTCTGTATATAGATCAGAACTTTTTAAACTAGAAAATGGTAAGAAAGCATTTGCATATATTTTATGATCTTCAAACATTTCAATAAAATCAGTTTCAACTTGAGTTCCAAGTCCTTCTTGTGGATCAACTTTAATAAAACTGTTAAAATTATTTTTAACAAAGGAATAACTATATCTTGATCCTGATTTTACTGTTCTATTTTTTTTTCTTTCTATATTTTTAAGTATAGATGATGTGATTTTTTTATCATCTTCAAAATCAAAATCTTCTGTTTTTTCAAAATCAACATCTTTATTTTTATTATTCAATAAAGTGTCACTTGATTTAATTTGTATTAATTTTTTTGATAGTATTTGATTTTTTCTTGGAGTTTTTGTACCTAATTTTTCTTTACTAATTTCAAAGTTATCTTCTTCAATAATAATATTCTTTCCTTCTATTAAAGATGTATAAGAAAGTATTGAATTATCATTATTATAATCAAAATTTATAATATTAGTACTTTTAGAAGATACCTGAATTAGGTCTTGATTAATATTTAAATTATATAAATTAAATATTCCTTTCCTATCACTTAAAAAAACTAAATCTCTATTTGATGTTGTTTGTACTTTTATATTTATACTTTCATCATTAGTCAACTTGTATAAATTATTAGTTGTTGTATCTAGATTATAAGTATATAAGTTATAATATTTAGAGTTTTCATTTATTGTTCCGGATTTATTTAAGTCTGTTTTCATTCTATTAGAACTAAAAACAATTGATGTTGAATTTTTAAAAAAAGCAGGGAAAATATCATGATACATATCATCTGTAATTTTTTTAATATTATCAGAATTAGCACCTAAAAGATATATGTCATTTTGATTGCTTATGGTTCCACTTAGTACTATTAAATTTTGATTGGAATTAAATGAGTAGCCATAAATTTTATCAAATTTTTCAAGTGATTTATAAGACTTCTTGTTATTAATTATATTTTGAGATATTAAAAAATATTTTCCTTTAATTATTTTTATGTATGATATGTTTTCTGAATCTTTCCATTTAAGAAAATAGGACTCTTTAAATTTATTGTCTTTAGATTTATCAATTACTTTAACTTTTTTTGAATTTTTATTAAACAGTATTAATTTTTTATAATTTTTTTTAATAGAGCTAAATAAAATATATTCATTTTCAGGATCTACTTTAAGATCTATTATGTTATCATATTTTTCTGTTGACTCTAAAGTTGATTTTATAGTTGTTCTATTAAATTCCTCATTAATATTTGCATTATAAAAATCAGACCAATTATTTATTAGACTATTAAAATTTATTCCTAATGAGCTAGCTATAGCTTTTTCAGGATTTCTTAATAATTTAGTTAAGTTTATAATATTAGAAATTGTATTTTTTCCATAAGTTATTGAAATATAATTCCATATACTTTGACCAATAAATCCAGCTTTATTTTCGGTTATTTTGTTAATGGATTTTTTATTATTAGTTAAGAAATAATCTCTTATAATATTATCCATTTCGATATCCCAACCGTATGCTAGAAATCTAGCAGCTCCTTCTGAAAACCATTTTCGAATACTAATAAATGATACTTTGCCAAATCTTTT
>MDTE01071005.1_pt1 | contig 14509 bp, 15 predicted proteins | sample 811231 | NCBI WGS metagenome assembly MDTE01 (sample SAMN05326651, study PRJNA326480) | marine metagenome | isolation source: seawater | place: Indian Ocean: Red Sea | collected 2010 | reverse complement strand
TATATCTGTATGCAGCAAGACCGATATAAGTTGGTATAGAAGATAATTTAAAATTATAAGTTCCATACAAACTAATAAACGCTTCTCCCTCATTATATGATGTAGTTCCCTTTCTGTCCCTCAAATCTGCCCAACCGGCACTTATGTATATAGGATCAGATGTATAGTTTATGCTGGCATGAGTAACTGAGGCAGCTTGAAATGACCCTCTAATCCAATATTCAGACATATATCCCACATTAACTGTAATTGGGTCTGGTTTAGAAATTGGGTTTAAGCCCTCACCTGAAAATGCATATGTTCCAGTGAATAACACTATCGTAAGAGATGAAGCTATATATGTGAGGAATTTTTTCATATCTGTGCCACTCTTAATCAGCATTTCACAGTTTCTTCTCCTTTACTAGCAAATCTAGACAAATTTATATAATTCTTCTAAAATTCTGTTAGTGAGAAAAAAATGGATAAAATAAAAGATTTTAATGAAAATGGCTTCTATATTGGGAGATCAATCATTCCTATTTCATTACATAAAGAGCTATTTCTAACATTTTATGATTTAGCCACATCTATGGTTAATAGATACAAAATACAATTAGATTTTGAGTTTAAAAATATAAAAGATGTTGAATATCCAAATGATATCAATCAATTAGATAAGGCTCTTTTTGCAATCTCAGATTATAGAAGAGATTTGATTGGAGAGATATATGACACAATTGCATATTGTTCTGCATTTCTTAAATTAGTAAGTCACCCAGAAATTGAAAATAATGCACGAGAGCTCTTATCGTTAGAAAACTACAGCACTATTTATAGCGTTACACATCGAATTAGGATGGACGAACCAGAAGATCATAAAAGACGTGCAGGATGGCATCAAGAAATTTTTCATACATACCCAGATACTAAATTTATTCAAACGTGGGGACCCGTGATACGAAATTCAACAGTAAATAATGGAACAATAGAGGTTTGCCAAAATTCACACATTAATGGCGTTGTAGATCAAATATGGGAAGAAGAAAAAGGCGGTGGATATGCGCATAGAATTTTAGTAAAAGATGAAATAGTGCAAAAACATAAACCCGAACAATTGCCGATGGAAATTGGGGACGTTATGTTTTTTGATCCACATTTAATCCATCGTTCAGGTTACAATTCATCAAAGGAGATTAGGTATTCACAGGTTGGGATGTGGAGTGATTGTTCTCATAAAGGGTTTAGAACACCTAAACCAGAATTTATTTCTAGATCAGATAGTCCTAAAGACAATTATGATAAGCATATGGCTATCATCAGAAAACAATAACCTTTATTCATTATCGTAAGACAATATATGTGTTAAGCAAGAGCGCGGAGTGATAAAGTCCATAGCTGCATAGTAGAAATCATTATCATCATTTGCTCCAAACCTTTTTTGAAAACTGTCAATTTGAGAAGTTCTGTTTTCATCTAAAAGGAAATTTATAGATTTAGTAGGCATCTTTAAATCATAAAGCGGTTTTTTAAATTTATTTTGTCTCCATGCTATAACATCATAAGAAAAATTCATTGGTTTTTTTTCAGTTATATTTTTAAGATCTATTCTTTCATTATCTGCTAAATCTATAAGTGATGCAGCAAGTTGTTTGGCTTCATCAGGAATCATATTCTTAGAAATAGTATTAAGATGGTATATTAAAACATCTTTAATCCATGAGTCTTCTTGATAAATTAATCTGGCTCCCAAATTCACATTGATTCTAGAAGGATCACCAACATCATTATTGTTGTCTATATATGTTTTTCGTGCTTTTTCTATTACCTCTTCACGATTATTGTGTAGCTCTCCTTCAATTGCAGCCTTAAGATCATCTAAAAATTTTAAATAGCCACTAGGCCATTTAGCATTTCTATCAGGATTAATAAATTTTAAGAAGAACTCAGATAGTTGAATTCCTGAATTACGAATAAAATGAAAGAACCATTTTTGAAAATTAAGGGAGAAAACAGCATAGTACATAAAGTTTAGATTCCTGATTTCCAAAAAATCCTTATAGCTAAATGAATTACAGGAAACAACTACTTCTTCGTATTCGCCAAAAAATGAATCTCCATGCATTCCATAATTAGTTCCAAGTTGTCTAAACTTTGTTTTGATTCCAAATTTTTCTCTAGCATCTGGCCTATTCAATTCTATACCATCCATTAAAAATAAATTATGGCACCAGACTTGATCAAATCCTCTTTTGACAGATCTATCTAATAATTCTACAAAACTATCACGTGTGTCATGCGGCATACCAAATATTAATTCTGTTGAAGTAGATATATTAAGTTTGCTTGCCCAGCTTATAGCATCGTCAATTTCTTCTTCTGATACATTTCTTCTATTGATAGCTTTTAATGTTTCAGGGTTTTCAGTCTGTAGCGATAAAACCAGACCGCCTTGATTAATATCTCCTAAAATCTCTATAACTTTTCTTGATGTTTCTTTGAATCTTTTATCATTATAGAAAAATATCTTTCTGGGATAATTATAATCAACGTTACATTTTTTTACGGCCTCTGCTATCTCAACATCCCTCTTTAGTATTCCAAAATTTTCATCTGCAATAAACATAGTATGGTGTGGTCTATCAGCATATTTCTTTGAAACATACTTCAACTCTTCTATGACCTGTTCAATTGGATAACCACGTAACTTACCTCTTAATTTACCAGATACACAAAATGCACAAGTATATGGACAAAACCTTGATGTTTGAATTAATGGTTGATAGTCAGAATCCATAAATTCATCCATTAATCCAGATAAATAGGGTGAACCAACAGTAGATAAATCTATGCTTGTTCCAACAGCGAGACCTTGTATGACTTGATCTCCATTTAAGAAAGAAATTCCATCAATAGAGTCTTTAAAAATATTATCTTTGTTATCAAAAATTTTTTTTATTATATTTGTAAAACCTATTTCACCCTCATTAATAATGACTGCATCAGCTTCAGGAAATACTACAGATAAAAATTTGCGTTGTTCATTGACTTCATTATCAATACTTGGGCCTCCCAATACAATAATTACGTTTTTGCCATACATCTCTCTTATTTTTTTAACTACATATTGATTCTGTGCCATATTCCAATAATAAACTGACAAACCAATTACATCTGGTGATTTCTCTGTAGCCTTTTCAAGAAATTTATCTACACTTTTATATAAAGAGATTTCAACATCTTCTCCAAATTGTTGCTTGGTATACTGACCAATCAACCCAATTCCGAGAGGAGTATATCTTTCATGCAATGTGTGGCGATTAAAATAACAAAAATCTCCAAGCATTATATTTAAATGGCGGTTTCCAATACCTTTTAAAACGTAATCTGTTTTCATAGAATGATTCTACATTAACTTATAAGTGAATTAAATATATTGAAGTGAAAATAAGCATACTAAAAGTGTTGTTATGAAGGAGAAAGTCAGTATTGGACAACATCTGAGTCAATTATTCTCCAAATATACCAAACTGCAACTGTTTTATATGGCTCCCATCTATTTGATAATTTAACAATATCTTTTAAATTTTTAGTTTTTGATAATCCATAGAGCTTTGTGGTGCTATTAATAAAACCTAAATCACCCATAGGCAGTATGTTTGGTCTGTTTAGTTGAAATATTAAATACATTTGAGCAGTCCACTCACCAATTCCCTTTAATAAACAGAGTTGATCTATTACTGATTCATCATCAAGTTGTTTGAGATTATAAAAGAACTTTGGGTTTTGTGTTAAATGAAATGAAATATTTTTCAAATAATTAATTTTCTGCTTAGATAGGCCACATGCTCTTAGCGATTGTCTTGATATTGTTTGTATATTTTTATAACTAACTGTTTTTATTTTCTTTTTCAATTTAGATGATATGCTAGATGCAGCTTTTACAGAAATTTGCTGACCTAATATTGCATTAACTAAGGTTTGAAATGGAGTACAATTCCTAGTTAAAAAAACCTTATTTCCAGTTTTAGTTATTATTTTCTCTAAAACCTTATCATTTTTTTTTAGATGCCTAATAGCCTTATCCCAATAAAGTGGTTTTTCATTAAATTTATTAATCATCTGTGTAAAAATGAAAAGAGACGCAAAATTATATGCGCCTCTTTAAAAATATAAAATATAAAATATTTTATTGGGTTTTGTTTGTATTGATTCCGAATGGAAGATACAAAGGACACCATCCTAATGAACCTGTTAATATTGGAATCAATCCAATCCAAGCCCATAATGGCATACCCATACCCATACCTACATATAGAATTGCAATACCTGCAATTATACGTATTAAACGCTCCATTCCACCTACATTAGTAGGCATTGTTGCTGGTGTTGTACCCATAATGTCTATCTCCTTAGAGTTAGTTAACTAATTACATTCATAATAGTTAAATCTATTATAAAATTCAATAAATATAAGGTCTCTCTTATTTACCTTTATTTTCAGTTTTTTTCTTATAATCGTCTATTGCTGCAGTAATAGCATCTTCTGCTAGTACTGAACAATGGATCTTAACTGGCGGTAGAGCAAGCTCTTCAGCTATATCAGTATTCTTAATTGTTGATGCTTCTTCAAGTGATTTTCCTTTAACCCACTCTGTGAGAAGAGAGCTTGAAGCTATTGCCGATCCGCAGCCATAGGTTTTAAATTTAGCATCTTCTATAATTCCTTTATCATTAACTTTTATCTGTAATTTCATTACATCGCCACATGAAGGCGCTCCAACCATACCAGTTCCAACATTTTTGTCAGCTTTTTCAAAAGACCCAGCATTTCGTGGGTTCTCATAATGATCAAGTACTTTGTCGCTATAGGCCATTAGTTTCTCCGATTTATACTGCAGTTAATCTTCTATCAATATCATTATTAATATTTGTAGTCTCTTCCATGTTTTTATCTACAATGCTATCTAACGTAATTGTATCAAGATAATTAAATAATTTGTGACTAAATTCTTTCCAAATTTTGTCGTCTAATTTATCGGAATCGCCTAGGTGATTGGTGATATTTATAGCTGAAAGTATTTGAGCAATGGTAATATCATTGGGTTTAACGGATAAAGTATAACCTCCGCCAGGGCCTCTCGCCCCTTTTACCAAATTCCCTTTACGCAGTAGAGCAAATAATTGCTCAAGATACGAGAGAGAAATTCCTTGGTGTTTCGCTAGCTCTATAAGTGTTCTTGGCTTATTTTTTGTATTTAAAGCCAAATTTATCATTGCTTTTACAGCATGCTTTTCCTTTGCCGATAATTTCATTACACGTCTCCGATAGAATATACCTGATAATAATAGTAGGGTATTTGAGATAGTTTTTCAAGTTCATTGGTAATACATAACTATTATATAATTATGATACTAATATAAACTATTGATATTTAATGATTTTTTATGGAACAAGTTCAGCCAAAGAAATATATCTATATTCGTTTTTATTTTTTCTCCAAGACAATCATCAAATTCTCTTGATTGCTTAAGAGTTTTTGCTTCTAGAAGTTTAGCATCATTATAGAGGGTAAAAATAAGATGCGGCTTAATATAATATTCGCTTGGATAAGGTGTATTATTCACAAATTTATAATACAACCTAAAAATAGATGTATATTTAGATATAGTAATTGGCTCGTATTGTAGTATTTGTTTACCAGTAACGAAAGTCGAAAGTTTATTGCTACGAAAATTAAAACTAAAAATCTTATGGATTAATTGGTAATTAAATTCATAAATTTTCATTAAATGATCAAAGTTAATCAAACTGTAGTGCTTTTTGTTCATTTTCTTTATTCTTATTTTCATGCAATAATAGTTTTTTATATTAAATTACTCTTAAATTTACAATTAAAAGTTTGATATGTCAAAAAGCGAACAAATTGAAATGACTGGCAAAGTAATTGAAACATTACCTAATACAATGTTCAGAGTTGAACTAGAAAATGGGCATGTGGTTACAGCTCACATTTCAGGTAAAATCAGAAAACACTATATCCGTATATTGAAGGGAGATAAAGTAATGGTGGCTCTTACACCGTATGATCTTTCAAAAGGAAGAATTATTTTTAGAGATAAATAACTTTACATATTGTTGATAACTGCATCACCAAACCCTTCTGTTGTAACAAGCCATGCTCCAGGGACAAGTTTTGACATCTCTTGTTTCATTTCTTCGGTAGTACGAGTAGATTTATCTTTGGATTTTGTTCTTATAATTCTTCTCCCTGCTCTAGCTCTAGCTAAATCATAAGTAAGCTGTTTATTTCTAATTGCTCCCTTGACCCCATTTAAAACAAGGTCAGCTGCTTCAGTCCATCCTAAATAACGAAGCATCATTTCTCCTGATAAAATTATTGAACCTGGGTTAACTCGATTCTTACCTGCAAATGCTTCTGCCGACCCATGTGTTGCTTCAAAAACAGCAACTCCTTCACCAAAATTACCACCCGGAGCAATACCTATCCCTCCAACTTGTGCAGCCAATGCATCCGAAATATAATCGCCATTTAAATTTAAGGTAGCTATTACTTCATGCTGTTCAGGTGAGAGTATAATTTGTTGAAGGAAATTATCAGCAATGCAGTCCTTTATTAGAATTTCTTCATTTGTTTCAGGGTTTTTTATAAGCAACATCTCTCCATCGCCAACTTCCTTAGCATTGTATTCATTTTTTGCAAGTTCATAACCCCAATCTCTGAAAGCTCCTTCAGTGTATTTCATGATGTTTCCTTTATGAACAATAGTGACAGAGGTTTTATGTTCATCAATCGCATAGTTTATAGCTAATCTAATCAATCTCTCGGATCCTTCTTTTGAAACAGGTTTTATTCCAATTCCACAATCTTTTTCAAATCTAAATGGCGATTTAACAAATTCATTATTAATGAAATCTATTAATTTTTTTGCGCCATCAGAGTTTGGTTTCCATTCGATTCCTGTATATAGATCCTCAGTATTTTCTCTAAATATCACCATGTCAGTGAGACTTGAGTCTATCATTGGGCTGCTTGTGCCAGGAAAGTAACGAATTGGCCTAACGCATGCGTATAAGTCAAGCTCTTGTCTAATTGAAACATTTATTGATTTATATCCAGTCCCAATTGGAGTAGTTAAAGGGCCTTTAATTGAGACCCTATATTTTTTCATAGCTTTTAGTGTTTCACTAGGTAATAAATTGCCGCAAAGATCATGCGCACTTTTACCTGCAAAAATCTCTAACCATTTTATTTCTTTTTTATTCTTATATGCTTTTTTTACTGCAAAATCTAAAACCTTAATCATTACTGGAGTAACATCTAACCCAATTCCATCACCAACAATATATGGAATTATTGGAAAATTTGGAGTAATTATTTTTCCTTTTTTAAAATCAATTACATCGCCATCTTTTGGAATCTTTAATTTTGTCATCGATATAATTTATTTTTATAAAAAAACTAGTCTTTAGTAAACTGTTCTTCTTCAGTTGATCCTGTCAAAGCTGTAACAGATGATGAACCACCAGTAATAACCTGAGTTACCTCATCAAAATAACCTGTTCCAACTTCTCTTTGATGTTTTGTCGCAGTATACCCATCTTTTTCTGCATTGAATTCAGCTTGCTGTAATTTTACATATGCCGTCATCTGCTCCTCATTATATCCTCTTGCTAATTCATACATACTATAATTTAGTGCATGAAATCCAGCTAAGGTAATAAATTGAAATTTATAACCCATCGCACCAAGCTCCTTCTGAAATTTTGATATTTGACTATCGTCTAAGTTTTTCTTCCAATTAAATGATGGAGAGCAGTTATATGCTAACAATTGTTCTGGATATTCTTTTTTTATAGATTCAGCAAATTTTGCAGCAAACTCTAAATCAGGCACCCCTGTTTCACACCAAATTAAATCAGCATAAGGTGCATAAGCAAGTCCTCTAGAAATTGCCTGTTCTATTCCCGCCTTAACCCTGTGGAAACCTTCTGTGGTTCTTTCTCCTGTACAGAATTTTTTATCTCTGTCGTCTACATCGCTAGTTAATAAATCAGCTGCCTCCGCATCAGTTCTTGCCAGCAAAACAGTTGGCGTTCCTGAAACATCAGACGCAAGTCTAGCAGCAACAAGTTTTTGTACTGCCTCTTGTGTAGGGACTAATACTTTGCCTCCCATATGTCCACATTTTTTTGCTGAAGCTAATTGATCTTCAAAATGAACTCCTGATGCACCTGCCTCAATCATTGCTTTCATTAATTCAAAAGCATTTAATACACCACCAAATCCTGCTTCTGCATCTGCTACTATTGGGACTAAAAAATCAATGGGTTGATTTCCTTCAGCAATATTAACTTGATCAGCTCTACGTAATGAATTATTAATTCTTCTAACAACATTTGGAACACTATCTACTGGATATAATGATTGGTCTGGGTACATTTGCATACCGGTATTCGCATCTCCAGCTACCTGCCATCCAGATAAGTAAATAGCCTTCAATCCTGCTTTAACTTGTTGTAACGCTTGATTTCCTGTCAAAGCTCCAAGTGCATTTATGAAGTCATTATTATTAATATAGTCCCATAATTTTTCAGAACCTTGTTTAGCTAAGCTATGTTCAATATTGACACTTCCACTTAACTTAACTACATCTTCAGGAGTGTAATCTCTTTTTACATTTTTCCATCTAGGGTTTGTCTCCCATTCCTTACGTATTTCCTTTGCGGATCTAAGTTTGCTCATTAGTACCTCTTAAATTCTAATAATTTATTTTGGGGTAGATGATACTATTAGTTCCAATATTTTACAATTTAAATATATAATAAAGTCATTTATGAGCACAAAAGACCGAATCATTGTAGGTATGTCAGGCGGTGTTGATTCATCTGTAACTGCTGCACTTATCAAAGAACAGGGACATCATGTAGCTGGATTATTCATGAAAAACTGGGAAGAAAATGATAATGGTAGGTGTAATTCAAAAAATGATTATGAGGATGCAAAACGAGTATGCAAAAAACTCAATATTAAGCTCTTCAATATAAATTTCTCAGATATATATTGGGATTTAGTTTTTAAAAAATTTTTAAGCAGACTAAAGTCAGGAATGACTCCCAATCCAGATATCCTATGTAATAAAGAAATTAAATTTAATTATTTTCTTAAATATGGCCTATCACTTGGGTTTGATAAGGTGGCTACAGGTCATTATGCAAAATTAAAGCATGAAAAAACCTCTATTAGTTTAAATATCCCAAAAGATAGAAAAAAAGATCAGACTTATTTCTTATATATTCTTAACCAAAGGATAATGAAAAAAATCTTATTTCCACTAGCTGATATCACTAAAGATGATGTAAAGGATTTTGCGAAATCATTAGATATAAAAGTTTTTAATAAAAAAGAAAGTATGGGAATTTGCTTTATTGGCAAAAGGAATTTTTCGAGATTTATTAAAAATTATATTTATAATTCTCCTGGCTACGTAAAAAATTTATCTGGCACTGTGCTTGGAAGACATAATGGACTATTTAATTATACAATTGGCCAAAGAAAAGGTATTAAAATTGGAGGCAGGAAAGACGCTCTCTCAAAACCATGGTTTGTTGTAAAAAAAGATATAGACAATAATATTTTATTGGTTACACAAAATGAAAAAGAACTTCTGTATAAAGGTGATATTAATTTAAAATCAGTTAATTGGATAACAACTTCAAAAAATAAGCTCAGATGTTGCGTTAGATTCAGACATGGAGGAAAACTTGTGCCTGCTCAGATAAATAAAAAAAATGGCACATATACTGTGAGTCTTGAAAAAAGTGAAAGAGCTATAACTCCTGGACAATCTGCAGTCTTTTATAATAACGATAAATGTCTTGGTGGCGGCATTGTATCAAAGCTAATTGTATGAAAGATATTCTAAGTCAGACTATTTCATTAGCTGCTATATATCAATCTTGTTACATAGTGAAAAAAGTTGCCTGGCATGGTAAGTTTGATGAAAATCATCTAACAGTATTAATCAACAGTCTATTTATAAATAATCCAACATCAATGAATGATATTTATACAGATACAAAGAAACTGAGTGTTGGATTAAATTCATTAAAAAATCAATTAACCGGAATAAATAAAGATCATGAGATATATAATTACTTTTCATCTCTCTTAAATTTATCTAGAAGCCTTGAAAAGAATGTAAAGGTAATAACAAACATACAAGAAGGATTATCTCTACTTAAAGATTCTTTTTCTAATAATCAAATTAATATTGATGATAAATCTACTAAGATTGCTAACCTCTATATGAGCACATTAAGTAAAATAGAGCCAAGAATTATAGTTTCTGGTGATAATAAGTATTTAAAAAATCCCATGATTGCATCGAAAATACGTACTTCTTTGTTTACTGGATTACGTTCTGTCTTTTTATGGAAGGAATTTGGCGGATCTAAAATTAAGAATTTTTTCTTTAAATCAAAAATACTTTTAGAGATTAATAGGATTTTAGCTGTTTAATATTAGCTGGCCAAATTTTTAAGAACATAATTCAATATCCCCTCGCTTTCATAATATTTCCACTCCATTGGAGAATCAATTCTTATCTTAACAATAAATGTTTTTGGTTTATCGTTGACTGTGGTACTAATTTTAACTCTACTGTCATTCACATTAATCTTATCTATTGTAAATACAGACTTAATATCTAGATTAAGTGAATCAAAATTTTCATTCTCAAGGAATTGAAGCGGAAGAACTCCCATCCCTACAAGATTCGAGCGATGAATTCGTTCAAAACTTTCTGCAATAACTGCTCTAACTCCTAATAGCTTTGTTCCTTTTGCAGCCCAGTCGCGTGAAGAACCACAACCATAATCCTGTCCAGCAAAAATAATTAAATTATTATTATTCTTCTTATATTCTTGTGCTGCATCATAAATTGTCATAACTTTATTATTTGGAATATATACAGTATAACCACCTGTTTTTTCTGGAACCAATCTATTAGATAAGCGGACATTTGCAAACGTTCCTCTCTCCATGATTTGGTAATTTCCTCTACGTGAACCATATGAATTAAAATCAACTTCATGAAATCCCCTATCTACTAAAAAACTACCTGCTGGAGAATCTTTTTTAAATGAACCTGCTGGAGATATGTGATCAGTTGTGACGCTATCACCTAAAACTACAAGTGGATAAGCATTAGTTATTGCATCAAATTTCTTTTTGTTATTTTGTATATTTTTAAAAAATGGTGATGGTTGTATATAAGTTGATTTTTCTTCCCAATTAAAATAATCAGATTCATTAATATTAATATCCTTCCATTTATTATCGCCTTCAAACAAAGTTTTGTAAGAATTCTCAAACATATCACTTGTTATTGTTTCTTCTATGATCGATCTAATTTGATCTGAATCAGGCCATATGTCATCTAGATAAACATTGTTTCCATTTTTATCCTTTCCTAAAGATTCAGATGTAATATCAATATTAATTCTTCCTAACAACGAATATGCTATTACCAATATCGGAGATGCTAAAAAGTTCATTTTAATTTCTGGATGTATTCGTCCTTCAAAGTTTCTATTTCCAGATAGTATGGAGCTGACCACTAAATTGTTATTCTCGATCGCTTCTACATATTCTTTTTTTAGTGGACCAGAATTACCAATGCAGGTTGTACATCCATACCCAACTATATTAAAACCCAATAAGTTAAAATATTTTAGTAATCCTGATTTTTTTAAATAGTTTGTAACAACCTTAGATCCAGGCGCTAAAGATGTTTTTACCCAATCAGGAACTTTTAAACCTTTTTCAACTGCATTTTTAGCAAGTAAACCAGCACCTATTATTACATTTGGGTTAGATGTATTAGTGCAGCTTGTAATTGCAGCAATTAATATTGCGCCATTATCAATTAATGTGTTTTCTGATGAAGCGCCATTTGTTTGCTTATTAATCTCCCCATTAACCAAACCTTTTACGTCTGTTAGATTTATTCGGTCTTGCGGCCTTTTTGGTCCAGAGATACATGCATTAATTTTAGAAATATCTAAATCAATACAATCTGTATAAATTATTTTATCTTCTTCCCTTCTATATAAACCAACTTCTTTGGCGTATTTTTCTACTATTTCTATATGACTCTGGCTTTTTCCTGTAATTTTTAAATAATCAAGCGTTAAACTATCAATCGGGAAATAACCGCATGTTGCTCCATATTCAGGCGCCATATTTGCAATTGTGCATCTATCTGCTATTGATAAATTTTGTAATCCATCCCCATAAAATTCTACAAATTTACCAACTACATTTTTCTTCCTCAAAATTTCTACAATTGTTAAAACCAAATCAGTTGCAGTAATAGTTTTTTGCAACTTACCAGTTAACCTAAAACCGATCACTTCTGGTAAAAGCATTGGGATTGGTTGTCCAAGCATTGCTGCTTCTGCTTCTATCCCACCAACGCCCCAACCTAAAACACCCAGACCATTTACCATTGTTGTATGAGAATCAGTTCCAACAACAGTATCTGGGAATAAAGCATTGCTGTTATTAAAAATAACCTGAGAGATATGTTCAATATTTATTTGATGAATTATTCCATTATTTGGCGGAACAATTCTTAAATTTTTAAATGAGCTTTGTCCCCATTTTAATAATCTATATCTTTCTAAATTTCTTTTATATTCCAATTCAGTATTTAAATCTTTAGCTTTGTCGCTACCAAAGTGATCTACCATAACAGAATGATCAATAATCAAATCAGTCTGGCATTGTGGATTAATAGAAGCAGGATCGCCCCCAAGTTCCTTTACAGCATCGCGCATTGATGCAAGATCTACTATTGCTGGAACACCAGTAAAATCTTGCATAATAACTCTGCTTGGTAAAAAACTTAATTCAGTCTGATCTTTTATTGATCCATCCCATTTGATGAAACTCTCTATTACATTATTTGGTAAAGCTTGATTATTAGTCCTTAGAACATTTTCTAATAAGACTTTGAGAGAATAAGGCAGATGGCTAATCTTTAATTTATCGATATTATGGATAGAAAAACTTTTATTTTGGTATACTAATTTTTCGATACAGTCCATATTTTCTCCCTAATTGATAGTCTCTATTAAAAATTGGAAATATTCTAACATAAAATAGAAATAACTTTGTAGTTATTTTAAAGGTAAGCTTTGCTTAATTCTTTTAAATCTTATTCCATAATAATTCTGGCTATAATCATTAGTCTTTTCACCTAAAATATTGAACCCTTTCTCTATATCTGAAGAAGCTTGCGATAAAGTATCATCAAGGTTTTTGCTATAATTTAAACTATAAAGTCTGGGCGGCAATCTATTATCTATATCCTTTACTAACAAATAGAATTTTTTACTGTCATCCCTATAAATTGATATTAATTTAAATTTTTTAGGAATATCTTCCATAGTTGGATAACCTAAATTTCCAAAAAATTCAAATTGAATAGCAATAAAAAAGAATATTATTGAAAGAACTAAAACTATTTTATTTTTAAAGTTAGTTTTTTTAATAACTAAAATAATTAAATAGCCATAAATTATGGTCAAAAGTAATATAATTAATATAATATTAGATAACATAATCAGTATCCTTTAAGTTCATAAGGAGTAAGAATTTTTTTTTGTGATGGGCGGACTTTAAAATTCCCTAATTCATCTAGAAGAAATCTTGCAACAGTAATTTCTGTGTCTTTTTCAGGTAAAACTACATCATCAAAAAATACTAATTTTAGTGTTGGGTTAACCCTTTCAATTTTTAGCTTAACATCAACAGGATGATTACTTTTATTTTCATACAAATATAAATTAACAACATATTCTCCAGGTATAATGCCTCTGAGAGTTACAACCTCTCTATTAAGTGGATATATAACTTCTTTATTATTTATAACTACTTTATCATTTATTATTCCTTGATCATCTCTATCTAGATGAAGCCAACCAGCATCTTTTTTTAAATAAGAAACTACTTCACCATTAGGATCTTCAACCCAAATATCTACGTCATCTGGCAAATTATCTTTCCAATCAACACTGATAATATATTCTGCTTTAAGGTTGACATTACCCAACTTTGAAATTGGATTAATAAATAAGATTGTGATAAAAAATAAAAATGTAAAACCTAAAAGGACATTGAATAAAAGATCAGTAAATGGATCAAAGCTACTAGATTTATATTTTTTCATTACTAAAGTTTTTAACTAGAGAGGGATAAAGTTCAATAGATTCATTTATAAAATTCATTATACATAATAGCTTTTCTTCTAAATATTTGTATTGTGCTGACAGAAGAATAGATGTGATCAACCCAGACAAGGTTGTGTATAATGCTACTTTCATTCCCCCACTCATCTGTTGTAATAAATTTTGCATCATTGTTAAATCAAAATTTTCTATCAAGGTTACTGAATTGAGCATTAGAATAAATCCAATAACTGTACCAATTAATCCAAGCTT
>MDTE01082094.1_pt1 | contig 14511 bp, 17 predicted proteins | sample 811231 | NCBI WGS metagenome assembly MDTE01 (sample SAMN05326651, study PRJNA326480) | marine metagenome | isolation source: seawater | place: Indian Ocean: Red Sea | collected 2010 | reverse complement strand
GTCTAATGTTTTTTGTATTTTTTACTTGATTTGATGGTTCAATTGTATCTGTTAATACCAGTTCCTTTATTGAAGATTTAGATATTTTATCAATAGCTTTACCTGACAAAACTCCATGAACTATATAAGAAAATATCTCTTTAGCACCATTTTTGTGTAATGCATCTGCAGCATTGCATAAAGTGCCTGCAGAGTCAGCAATATCATCTAATAGAATACAAGTCTTACCATTAACATCTCCAATTATATTCATCACCTCTGATTCACCTGCCTTTTCTCTCCTTTTATCTGCAATAGCTAGACCTGCGTTTAGTCTTTTGGCAAATGCTCTAGCTCTAACAACACCACCTACATCTGGAGAAGCAACAACTAATTCTTTATTATTAATAAATTTTTCTTTTATATCTTTTAATATCGGCGGTGCTGAAAATATATTATCCAATGGAATATCAAAAAAACCTTGTATTTGACCTGCGTGTAAATCCATTGTTAAAACTCTGTGTGCTCCTGCCGAGGTAATTAAATTCGCAACTAACTTTGCTGTAATTGGTGTTCGAGGACCTGTTTTTCTGTCTTGTCTGGCATAACCATAGTAAGGAATAACAGCAGTTATTCTCTTAGCTGAACCTCTTCTAGCTGCATCAATTGTAATTAATAGTTCCATTAAATGATCATTAGCTGGATGCGATGTCGATTGAATTATGAATACATCTTCTCCGCGTATATTTTCATTTATTTCAACAAATATCTCACGGTCGTTAAATGTTCTTAGTGATGCGTCAGCAAGAGGGACGTCAATATGTTTTGAGATTTTTTCTGAAAGTGACTTACTGCTATTACAAGCGATTATTTTCATTTAATCGATACAATTACTATATTAGTATTAAAATAGTTCAATAGAAATTAATCTTTAAATGAGATGATATTTATCATTCTTCCAGAATACATCTTATTTTGATGGGTAATTCTTCTGTGACTAAAAAAGATATCACTATTTTTGTATGTATCCCTGTTGATATTATATATATTTGATATTCCTTCAGCTTTTAATTGAAAATTAAGCAGACCTCTTAAATTAAAGTTATCTTTAATTTTATTTTTCTCTTTAAAGAATTTCTTATACAAAATATTTTTTTTTATGAAATCATTTTTAAATTTCTTATCTACCTCAAAATTTTTTGAAGCTAAACATGGCCCAATAACTGCAATAATATTTTGTTTAATAATTTTTTCTTTACTAATTCTTTGCAAGGCCTTTTTTATAATATTTGATAACGTACCTTTCCATCCAGAATGGAGACAGCAAATTATTTTTTTTTGTTTATCAAAAATAAATATTGGAGCACAATCTGCAGTTAGAACACCTAATGCTATATTTGTATCTCTTGTAATTAATCCATCTCCATAGAACTGCTTTCTATAATTTTTTTTATTTATTAAAAAAACTTTATTTGAGTGCGTCTGATTAATTAATTTTAATTTCTTTTTTTCTATTCTTAGGTTTTGCAATGCAATTTTTATATTTTGTAATACATCTTCAAGTTTATCTTTATTCGATTTACTACAATTTAAAGATGAGTAATCACCTTTTGATACTCCTCCGATAGATTTAAAAAAACCAAAATTTATATCATTATCAAATTTTTTTAAATTCAAATAGTTTTTCATCTTTATATTTTTGAAACTATTATACATTTAAATAGGTTGCCCATTTTATCTTTTCCTATTAATCTTTCTAAATCAGTTCTTAAACTATTTAATTTTGATGAATTAAATATAACCTTATATCTTTCTATTATACCGTATTTAATCAAGAAATCTCTTTGAGTGCAGTATTCTTCAATTTTTAATTTATGTTTTAATGCAATATTTTTTAAATCTTCAAAATTGACATGACTTGAAATATCTTTTTCTCCAATGTTATCTAAAATATTTGAAAACTTATGATTTTGAATTGCTTGTAATGTTAAATTTTTTGAGTTTCGAAAGTAACCATAATCAATTGTTAAAAAAAGACCTCCTGATTTTTTAATCTTCCTACAAATATTTTCATAAAATAAATTTCTTTTAAAGGAAATTTCTAAAAACCCTTTTTTTTTATAAAGATCTAAAAAACTTAATAGTTTTTTATTAACAACTTTTTTATCCTTAAAATATAATTTATCTATTTTGTCATTTAAGCTTATATATTTTTCAAACCATGAATTTTTATAAACAAATTGCCTTACTGGAAAACAGTCAAAAAACTCATTTGAATATACAATCAATGGTGTTTTTGATTTGAAGGTTAAGTTATTACTCCAATTTATTTTATAAGAGAAAATTTTTTTAACTTCCTTTTTTTGTAATTTAATTAAATTTTTATTTATTTCTAAAAATTTAATTGTAGAAGACTCAAAAAAATTAGGAAAATTAGATAGTATTCTTGCAATATCTTTAAATAAAGTCAACTTTCCTGGACCTAACTCTATTAACATAAATTTGGCATTAATTTTTGTTTTCCAAAAATAATATAAATACAAGCCAATTATTTCTCCAAACATTTGAGAAATTTCAGGCGCAGTAATAAAATCATTCTTGCTACCAATCGGTTTTTGATTCAAATAATAGCCATTTTCTTTATATAATAAAGTTGTTAAGAAGTTATCTAATCTTATATTTTTGTATTTATGAAATAATTTTTGTTTAATTTTTTTTTCTATGTGCATTGTAAGTGATTAATATAACGCCAAAAATAAATAAAGGTATGCATAATATTTGTCCCATAGAAATAAAATCAAAATATAGTCCTAAATGTAAATCTGGCTCTCTCAAAAATTCAATATTAAATCTAAATAAAGAATATAAGCTTAAAAATAAACCACTTATAATACCATAATTTTTATTATTTTTCGTTTTGTAAAAATAAAAAATTAAAATTATAAATAGAACTAATCCTTCAAATAAAGCTTCATAAAGTTGAGAGGGGTGTCTTGGCAAATTGTCAATATTTGGATAAATTACTGAAATATAAAAATCAGTTGGCCTTCCAATTAGTTCACTATTGATAAAATTTGCTATTCTACCAAAAAATAATCCAATTGGTGCAACAACTGCTACTAAGTCAGCAAGATAAAAAAAACTAATTTTATTTTTTCTACAAAATAAATATATGCTCAATATCATACCTAATAGTCCGCCATGAAAAGACATACCGCCTTTCCATATTTCCAAAATATAAAACGGATCTAAAATAAATAAATCTAACTGATAGAATAAAACATATCCAATTCTGCCTCCAAAAATAATACCAATTACTGCCCAGAATAAAAAATTATCTAAATTGTTAGAATTTATTGAATTTCCATATATTTTATTAAGACGTTTAATAATTATTAAACCGATTAGTATTCCAGCAATATAAGCAAGACTATACCAACGTATATCTACAAACCCAAAAGATAAAATTACAGGATCAATTGAAGGTTGAATAAATTTCATATAATTGTAATATTAATTCTTAAATGGTTGATAGAAATAAAATCCTTTCAGATTTAACAAAATTTGCTTCAGATGCAATGGGTGCTTTTTCTGGATTGAAAGAAGAAATTGAAACAATTGTTTCCTTAAGAGTTAATAAAGTTATTAAAAAGATGAATTTAGTAAAAAAAGATGAGTTTGAAGCTTTGAAAAAACTCGTTCAAAAACTTGTTTTAGAAAATGAAAAACTAAAGAATTCTTCAAAAAAATCAAAATTTAGCCCAAAAAAAAATGCAAAAAAGGTTTTAAGGAAAAAGAAAGCTAAAAAGAGAACGAAATAACCATAATTATTCACAAAATTGATAGAATTTTAACAAATAACCTTGCAAAACAACGTAAAATTTTAGTAATCAATATTTAGTAGTATTATACGTGTATAAGCACAATATAATGTATGGACAATGAAAATATGTTACTTAACCCAATAGACATAGTTGAGGATGTAATTCATCAAAAAAAATGGAGTTTTAGTAGAGCAGCTGAACACGAACTTGTTGCTGAAATATCCTCGCAATGGTGTGCTTACAGACTTTATTTTACCTGGTCCGAAAATATCAATGCTTTAAGCCTATCAATAACTTTTGATATAAGGTTTCCAGAAACAAAATTGAATAAAGCATATGAATTATTAGGTTTAATAAATGAAAATATGTGGATTGGTCACTTTGATATTACTAGTAAAAACGGAATTCCAGCATTTAGACATACAATATTTTCAAACACTGAAAATGATGTACTGCATCAAAAATTTGAGGATCTAGTTGATATAGGTATTTTTGAATGTGAAAAATTTTATCCCAGCTTTCAGCAAGTTTTATTTGAAGAAATTTCACCTAAACAAGCTATTGAGTTTTCAAAATTTGAAATAGTTGGTAGAGCTTAAAATATATAAATTAATCTTATATAAGATATTATGAAAAAAATTCTGCTTATTGGTTGTGGTCATATGGGTGGGGCTTTATTGAATTCATGGTTAATTGGAAACAAATATTCTTTAACAGTAGTAGATCCAATTAAATATAAACTTTTAAATAAAAAATTTGGTCATCTAATTAATGTAAAAAAAAATATTAATAGTTTAGAAAAAATTTTTTTTTTTAATTATGTGATATTTGCTGTAAGACCAGTGGAACTTGAAAATATATTTCATGAATTATCAAATAAAAAATTTGCAAATCATACTTCAATTATAAGTGTAATTGCTGGAAAAAAAATAAATGTTTTTGAAAAAAATTTTCCAAATGTAAGAAATATATTTAGAGTTATGCCAAATATGCCTGCTTCGATTGGTCAAAGCATGAACTGTATTGTAGCAAAAAAAAATGTGACATTATCGAAAAAAAGAGACATTATTAAACTTTTTTCTTATTCAGGTGAGACATTAATGCTGGAAGATGAAAATCAAATTGATATGGCAACTGCTATTTCTGGAAGTGGACCTGGTTTTATTTTTAATTTAATCGACGCTATGGAAAAAGCAGCTATTAAATTAGGTTTTACAAAAAAAACTGCCAATATTTTAGTTAGTCAAACATTTAGAGGTTCTATTAATTTATTATTAAAAAATAAAATAAGCCCTAAAATATTAGTTAGTACTATTGCGACAAAAGGGGGGACAACAGAAGCGGGATTAAAAGTTATGAATAAAAGAGAGATACACAAAATTTTTATTGAACTAACAAAAGCATCTTTTAAAAAAGCTAAAGAACAAGGTAAATAAAATGCAAAAAAGTAGAATCTTGATTGCAAAAAATACATTGAGACTTTTAGAAAAAAAATCTTTTAATAATATTAAACTTGATGAAGTTTTCGAGGGATCAAAAAATAAATCGATTAAAACTAAGTATGACCTTCTTATTAACATAAATATGTATATTGATTTTTTACTTAATAATAATCTTAAAAATATAGAAAAATCTTCATTTAGAGACATGCTTTTTGAGGTATTTATGGCAAGATTAGATATTCTTAACCAATACCGTTTTCCTATAAAAAAATTAATAAAATATTTTTTTTATAAACCTCATTATTTTATAAAACTAATACCATCATTTATTGAAAGTATAATTTCAATGGCAATCGTTTGTAATATTAAAATTGATGGCATTAAAGGTGTGTCTAAAGTTAAAGTGATATTTATTTTGTACCTAATAACAATTTATTCATGGTATAATGATGAAACAGAATCATTAGAAAAAACTATGACAACATTAGATAAGTATTTAGGATATATTGATAAATATTTTAAAATATTTTAATGGAAAAAAACTTAATTAATTATTCAGATTTTGAAAAAATTGATATTAGATTAGGAACAGTTATTGAGGCTGAAAATTATGATAATTTGAAAAATCCCTCTATTGTTTTAAAAGTAGATTTTGGTAATGAAATAGGTATTAAAAAAACTTCCGCACAACTTAGAAAAAATTATAAAATATCAGATTTAATAAATATGCAGGTTATAGCAGTTGTTAATTTCCCACCCAAGCAAATAGGAAAAATATCTTCAGAAGTTTTGATATTAGGTTTTCCAGATGATCATGAAGAAGCAATATTAGTATCACCCCAAAAAAAATTAAAAAATGGATTAAGACTATATTAATCAAATAGGTAAAAAAACTGTGAAATTTAATCCTCCCAAATTTGATTGACTTAGTTTTATTTCACCACCATGAGATCGAATTATGTCTCTTGTTATAGTAAGTCCAAGACCACTTTCACCTTTTAATTTATTTCTAGAAGGATCCAATGTAAAAAAAGGTTTAAAAACATCTTCATAATTTTCCTTAGGTATACCAGGACCATTATCATGAAATTCAATAACACATTCGTCATTATCTGAATCAATAGAAATAAAGATTTTTTTTGAATATCTTTTTGAATTATCAATTATATTTTGAAAAGCTCTTTTAAGTTGTATTGGTCTTGCTGATGTTTTAATTATATTCTTCTCTTTTATTGAAACTTCATATTTATTTTGGTCTATATTTTTAATACAATCTTTAATAAGTTCATTAATTGTAATATTTTCGATTGACTCAGGTGATTCGGTTTTCACAAAACTAACATAACTATCCAACATTGCAGCCATTTCATTTATATCAAGTTCAAGCTCTGATTTAGCTTTTTTATCTTTAATTAGAGATATTTGTAATTTCATTCTAGTTAGCGGAGTTCTTAAATCATGACTCACCCCAGCTAACATCTCAGTTCTTTGTTTTAAAAATCTTTTAATTCTAGTTCTCATTTGATTGAAGGCTTGTGAAGTCTGTCTGATTTCATATGCTCCAACACTTTTTAACTCAGGAGCATCTAATCCTCTTCCAAACGTTTCTGCAATTATCGCTAACCTTTTTAATGGCTTAAGCTGCTTACTCATTAAAAAATATGACATTATTAGTAATACAAATGATGCAAAAATCATCCACAGTAGAAAAACAAATGCTGTCTCACTATAAAGTCTATCTTTATCTACATTTATCACTAATATTTTTTGATTTAATTGAAGACTAATTAATACACCTTTGTCAATATTACTTAAATCATAAGTAAATGGCTTATTTAAGTTTGAAAGTGATTGCTCAAGTCTTTTTGATAATATGCCTGAACTTCTTGATTTAACTAAGGCGTCTACTATCTCATTATTTTTTAATTCAATCTGCATTTTAAAATCATTCCTAGCAATATTTTCAGCATAAATTTCTAAATCGTCATCAATAAGTTTTACCAAAACATTTATATCTGCGACCACTGACTCAGCCAGTCTTTTAGATATAATATTCCATGATGTTTGATAAAAAACTATTGAAGTCAAAATAACTAAAATTATTATTGGAACAAAAATTATGATTATAGATCTACCAATTAAGGTTGTGGGTATAAATTTTTTAAACATTAAATATAATCACATAATAGTTTATAACCTTTACCCCTAATTGTCTTTACGTATATTGGCTGTTTCGCATTATATTCTATTTTTTGTCTTAATCTTGTTACCCTAACATCAACTTTTCTTAGCTCAGATTCATCAAATTCTTGATTTGCTAATTCTTCTCTTGGTACAATTTCATTCTTTTTATTTACTAGTTTTAATAGAAGATCACTTTCTCCTTCAGTTAAATAAACAAGTTTATTATTTTTTTTTAACTCAAGTGAGGATAAATCAAAAATAAAATCGCCAAAAGATACCCTATTTTTTTTCCCGGATATATTTTTATATAAACTTAATAAATTACAGATTCTTAAGTATAGTTCTTCAGGCTCGAATGGTTTTGCTAAATAGTCATCAGCACCAATTTTTAAACCATCAATTCTGTTGCTATCTTCATTCATTGCAGTTAACATTATTATTGGTGAGTTAGACTTTGTTTTAATAAATTCTATCAAGTCAATACCATCTCCCGAAGGCATCATTCTATCAAGTATTATTAAGTCAAAAAAAATAAAAGTTAAGATTTCCTTTGCTTCTATAAGGTCTTCACATAGAAATATTTTAAGTTTTTTTTCACTTAAATAATCCTTTAATAGATATCTAAGTCTTTTATCATCATCTATTATTAGAATATTTTTATTCATATTTACTAGTTTATTTCAACAAATTTTTTTTGATTTTGTTTTTCTATCATTGTAAACAAAACCTTTTTGAAACTATTTATGTCATCTTCATTAAAATTTTTGATTACATTGTAAATTTTATTTATTTGTATTTTTGATAATTCATTTTCTAATTCTTTACCTTTTTTTGAAAGTGATAATTTTTTTGTTCTTTTGTCATCACCTATGGATAAAATTATATACTTATCTTTTACCAATTGGTTAAGAACTCTAGAGAGACTTTGCTTAGTTATTTGTAAAATTGATAAAAGTTCTTTAATTGTTAAATTATTTCTTTTACCTACAAAGTATACAACTCTGTGATGTGCTCTTCCAAATTTAATTTTTTCTAAAACTTTATCAGGACCAGATGTAAAGTCTCTATAAGAAAAGAACATTAATTCTATGATTTTTCTTATCTCTTTTTCATTTAAAAATAGGGGTGTTAACAATTTATTTAGGTCAGCCATATTGACTTAATTATGCATCACTGATAGTCAATTGTCATTTAAAAAATACAAATATTTAATTTATGCTCAAAACATTTGAAAATAGGGATGGTTGGATTTGGTATGATGGCAAGCTTGTAGAATGGAATAAGGCTCAAACACATGTAATTGGACAAGGATTACATTATGCAAGTGCTGTTTTTGAAGGTGAAAGAGCCTATAATGGTAAAATATTTAAAAGTGAAGAACACACAAAAAGATTATTTAAATCTGCCGAAACTATAGGAATAAAAATTCCGTATACACAAGAAGAGATTAATAAGGCTAAGAATGAAGTCATATCTAAAATGCAATACAAAGATTGTTATGTTAGACCTTTCGCATGGAGAGGGGGTAAGCTTATGGGTTTATCTACATCGAATTCTGATGTCCATGTCTCAATTGCTGTTTGGGATGATTGGACGACTTATTACAAGTTTGAAGACATAAAGCATGGTCTAACATTAGTAACATCTCCTTGGAAAAGACCTTCACCAGAATCAATTCCTTTTGAAGCTAAGGCTTCTGGCCCATATTTAATTTGTACACTTTCAAAATCATATGCTGAAGAAAATGGTTATAATGAAGCTTTAATGTTAGATTACAGAGGTTATGTTGCTGAGGCTACAAGTTCTAATATTTTTTTAATTAAAGATAATGAAATTCATACACCAATACCTGATTGTTTTCTCAATGGTATAACGCGTCAAACAGTTATTGATATGGTGAAAAATCAAGGTTTTAAATTAGTCGAACGACATATAAAACCTGATGAGTTAAAAAATTTTGATGAAGTATTTTTAACTGGCACAGCAGCAGAGATAACGCCAGTAAAATCTATAGACTTATTAAATTTCAAAACGGGTGATAATACGACCACATTTAAATTTATGAAAGACTATAGAAACATTGTAACTAATACTGGCTAGAATTTTCTAACCAACTAGAACCATTCTTATAAAATTCTTTCTTCCAAAAAGGTGCATTTTTTTTTAAATAATCCATAATAAATTTACATGATTCAAAACTATCTTTCCTATGCTCAGACAAACAAACTACTAGAACTATTTTTTCATTAACCTCTAATTTACCATATCTGTGTAAAACTAAGCAATCAACTAAATTCCATTTTAAAAATGCTTGATCTTTTATTTTTGTTAATTCCTTTATTGCCATATCTTTATAAACCTCTAAATTTAAATATTTTACATCTTTATTATCATTGTAATCTCTGACATATCCAATAAATATATTTACTGCTCCTACATTTGAATATTTATCTTTAAGAGGTTTAATTTCCTCATCAATATTAAAATCTTTTTTTTGTATTTTAATCATTAACCGCCGCTGACAGGTGGAAATATAGCGATTTCATCCTTTGGATCTAAGTCTTTATTTTTTGTGACATATTCCATATTAATTGCAAATCTTAAAATATCATTAGATATATGATTTCGTAAATCCGGATAAGATTTTTCTAAATATTTTTTTAAATCATCAATATTTTTTGGATAATTTTCTAAAATTATATCAAATTCCTTATCAGTTATGTCTTTAATCCATGCAAAATATTTTATTTTCATATTAGAAATGTTTTATTGAGCCTTTAACATAATCATATGCTGTATAAAGAGTTAGTAAACCAGCAATCCAAAGAAAAATTGTTCCTAAATATTTGATTAAACTAGTATTAATTAAACTTTCTGAGAGTATTAATAACGCCAGTGCACATAGTTGCAGAAATGTTTTCAATTTTGATATTCTTGATACAGGTATACTAATTTTTATTCCTGCTAAATATTCTCTTAAACCTGAAACTGTTATTTCTCTTAATAATATTATTAACGCAGGAATTGTATCCAAGTTTGAAATTATACCTTTAGATGTTAATATTAATATAACAGCAGCAACAAGCAGTTTATCAGCAATTGGATCTAAAAAAGTTCCTAAATTTGTTACCTCATTTCTTACTCTTGCCAAATATCCATCAAAATAATCTGTAATGCTAGCTAAGCAAAATAAAAAAAATGCTATCCAACCAAAAAATGGATCTTTTAAAGATATACATAAGACAATTATTGGAATAACTAATATTCTGCTAAGTGTTAATAAATTTGATAAGTTCATTTAATTTATAACTGTAAATTAAGAATTTTTTAAACGCTATGAAAATATTCATATATTTTTTCAAGAATAGTCTTTGGAATAGATTTAATTTTTTTTAATTCATCAAGACTTGCAAGTTTAAGATTTTCAACTGATCCAAAGTGTTTTTTTAATATTTTCTTTCTTTTAGGTCCAATACCTGTAAGTTCGTCTAATACTGATTTTGTGGTCATTTTAGATCTTTTATTTCTGTGAGTTGTTATTGCAAATCTATGTACCTCATCTCTAATATTTTGTAAAAAATGAAGAAGAGCATTATTTTCGCTTAGTCTGTGAGTATACTTTTCATGAATCAAAATTTCTCTTCCTGAGTCTCTATCTACTCCTTTTGCCATTGCAATAATAGGGATACTTATTTTCAAATTATTCATCACATCTTTAGCTGAATTGTATTGCCCTTTACCCCCATCAATTAAAAGTAAATCTGGAAGCTCAATTTCATTTTTAAAGCTAACATTGCTAAATCTTCTTATAAGTACTTCTTTCATCATATAATAATCATCAACTTTATTTTTATTTTCATCTATATTGAACTTTATATTAAATTTTCTGTAACTCGATTTTACAAATCCATTATTGTTATATGCTATCATTACCCCAACAGGATATTTTCCAAAGGTATGACTATTATCAAAAGCCTCAATTTTACTTATATTGCCTTTGATTGGGAATATTTGTTGTAACTCGCTCATAAAGTTTTCAAATGACTTTAGTTTATCAATTTTTAAATCTAAATTTATACGGGAATTTTTTTCAGCAAATTTTAAGAGATTTTTTTTAGGACCTTTTTGTGGTTTTAAAATTTTTGTGTTTTCAAAATTTTTACCTAAGATAGAATAATTATTACTTTTTTTTACATCAATATTGACAATGATAATTTTAGGTATTTCTTTTTCAGCATAGAATATATTAAGAAAACCTAACATTATTTCTTCTTTTTCAGCTAATTTATCATGATCCGGATAAAAAGCTTTTCCACCATACGAGGTATTATTACGAAAAAAACTTCCATATATACATGTTTTACCCTCTCTTTGATTAATCGCAAAAATATCTGCATCTTTTATATCTCTAATCTTTATAGAATTATTTTGCGCTATATGTTTTAATGCTTTTATTCTATCTCTTAAAGAGGCTGCCAATTCAAAATTTTTATTTTTTGCAGCGATATACATTTGGTTGTTAAAATCTTTCAATATTTTTTCCGAATTACCACTACTTAAAAAATCATCTGCAGCTTCAATTAGCTTTGAATATGCTTCTTTATTAATCTTTCCTCCACACGGACCTGAGCATCTTTTTAGATAATAATTGAAACAGAGTTTATTTCCTGCATTTACTTCTTTGTCTGTACATGATCTAAGTAAAAAAATTCTTTGTAAAGTATTTATAGTTCTATTTACAGCATCTGGACTTGCAAAGGGACCATAATATCTTCCAGATTTATTTTTAGCACCTCTATGTTTTTCAATTCTAGGAAAATCATGTTCAGATGAAATAAAAATATATGGAAATGATTTATCATCTCGTAATAATACATTAAATCTTGGTTTATGTTTTTTAATTAAGTTACATTCTAGTATGATTGCTTCTAACTCTGTATTTGTTACAAAGAAGTTCATTGCACTTGTTAAACTAACCATTCTTTGAATTCTTCTTGTAAGATTATTAATTGATAAATAATTTTTAACTCTATTTGATAAGTTTTTGGCTTTGCCAATATATAATATATTGCCTTTAGCATCTTGCATTTGATAAACTCCTGGTTGATCAGGTAAAGTTTTACTAGTTAATCTTATTATTTCCTGTCCTTGAAGTGTCATTTTATCAGTCGTAATTACTAAATTTTTTCTAAATTTAGTTTATATAATAAATTAATTTTTATAAATTATTATAGTTCATTTATTATCTATTTTAATATAGGTATAAATTAATATTAAGGATGTATTATGGCTAAAATGACAACTGAGGAGGCCTTTGTAAAAGTTTTACAAAAGCATGGTATACGGCATGCTTTTGGCATCATTGGATCTGCATTTATGCCTATCTCCGATTTATTTCCAAAAGCAGGGATTACATTTTGGGATGTTGCTCATGAGTCAAACGGTGGAATTATGGCTGATGGATATACAAGATCAACTGGAAATATTGCAATGTGTATTTCCCAAAATGGACCTGGAATTACAGGCTTGGTCACACCAATTAAAACTGCATATTGGAACCACACACCAATGCTTTTAGTTACACCTCAAGCTGCTAATAAAACTATGGGTCAAGGAGGTTTTCAAGAAGTAGAGCAAATGAACTTATTTAAAGATATGGTTTGCTATCAAGAGGAAGTTCGAGATTCATCAAGAGTGGCAGAAGTTCTCAATAGAGTAATTTCTAAAGCAATTAAAGGTTCAGCTCCTGCTCAAATAAATATTCCAAGGGATTTTTGGACACAAGTAATTGATGTTGAGATTCCGCCCATTATAAATTTTGAAAGAGCTTCAGGGGGTTCTGAAGCAATAAAAAAAGCAGCAGAATTACTATCAAATGCAAAGTTTCCCGTAATATTATCTGGTGCTGGAGTTATTCTCGCAGATGCGATTAGTGATTGTAAAAATTTAGCAGAAAAATTAAGCGCACCTGTTGCTTGTGGTTATCAACATAATGATAGTTTTCCAGGGAAACATCCTCTAGCTTTAGGACCACTCGGGTATAATGGCTCTAAAGCAGCGATGCAAATTATATCAAAAGCAGATGTTGTTCTTGCACTTGGAACAAGGCTAAATCCATTTTCAACATTACCTGGATATGGAATTGATTATTGGCCTAAAGATGCTGATATAATTCAAGTTGATATAAATTCTGACAGAATAGGTTTAACAAAAAAAATCACTATAGGTATTTGCGGTGATGCAAAACTAGTTTCACAACAAATCTTAGAAAAACTCTCTGCAGAAGCTGGTAATAAAGATAGGAAAGAAAGGGAAGAACTAATCCATCAAACTAAATCTTCATGGCTTCAAACTTTAACAAGTCTAGATCATGAAGAAGATGATCCTGGCACTTTTTGGAATAAAAACTCTAGAGAAAGAGAACCTGAAAAGATGTCACCTAGAATGGCTTGGAGAGCTATTCAAGCAGGTTTGCCAGAGGACGCAATTATATCTAGCGATATTGGAAACAATTGTGCAATTGGAAATGCATATCCAACTTTTGAGAATGGCAGAAAGTATTTAGCGCCTGGTTTGTTTGGTCCCTGTGGATATGGTTTTCCATCAGTGATTGGTGCTAAAATTGGTTGCCCAGATACTCCTGTAGTAGGATTTGCTGGAGACGGTGCTTTTGGAATTAGTATGAGTGAAATGACATCTTGCAATAGAGAGGGATGGCCAAATATAACAATGATCATATTTAGAAACTATCAGTGGGGTGCTGAAAAAAGAAATACAACTCTTTGGTATAATAATAATTTTGTTGGCACCGAACTAGATCCAAAATTAAGTTATGCAAAAATAGCTGATGCATGTGGATTTAAGGGAATAAAAGTTAATACTCAAGAAGAATTAACTGAAGCACTAAAACTGTCATGTAAAGAACAAATGGAAGGTATCACAACTTTCATAGAAGTTATGTTAAATCAAGAGCTTGGCGAACCGTTTAGAAGAGATGCGATGAAGGCACCTGTTGAGGTTGCTGGAATAGATCCAAAAGATACACTGATTCAATAAATTTCTTTGTGGATATTATTTTACTT
>MDTE01139636.1_pt1 | contig 14513 bp, 15 predicted proteins | sample 811231 | NCBI WGS metagenome assembly MDTE01 (sample SAMN05326651, study PRJNA326480) | marine metagenome | isolation source: seawater | place: Indian Ocean: Red Sea | collected 2010 | reverse complement strand
CTTCTGGCTCTGGCTTAGCCTCTTCTGCCTTTGGTTCTGGCTCTGGCTTAGCCTCTTCTGCCTTTGCTTCTGGCTCTGGCTTAGCCTCTTCTGCCTTTGCTTCTGGCTCTGACTTAGCCTCTTCTGCCTTTGCTTCTGAAATATTTTTCATTACTGTAACTAATGATCTTAATTGAGCAGAGAGAACATAAGCTAAACCAGATACTGGACTATACATTTGTCCGACAAGTTTAGCCATTAGAATATCTTTATTAGGCAATGAAGCTAATTTTGATACCGTTTGAGAATCAAGTATTTCATCATCCATCAATCCTCCTATAATTTCTATAGAAAGACCTTGAGCTTTAACTTCCTCTAATAATTTTTTGGAAGTTTCTGCAGGATCACCTTTCGTTACTACTATTCCACAAGGACCATTAATGATATCTTTCAAAATAGTTTTTCCAGAACTCTCTGCGGCCAAAAAAGCAAGATTATTTTTGACAATTCTAAATGAAGAGCCTGAAGAATTAAGTACTTTTCTTAAGCTAGTCATTTGATTAGCAGAAATATTTTTAAATTCTGTAGAAATAAAAAATGTATTTTCTTTAAAAATATTTTCTAATTCTTTTACTTGATTTATTTTCTTTTCGTTAGGCATTTTACAATTTAGTTATACAAAAAAAATTTGACCTCAATATCGAAAACAGAGGTCAATCAGATTCTTATTAAACCTAGGCAGGAAATTAAGTTTCTAGAAACACCCACTGTCTTCGGCCAAATTATATTATCTCAATTTTTAATTATTTGCCACCATATTTTCAAGTCCTGTAATATCAATTTTGATTCCAGGGCCCATAGTAGTTGCTAATGTGGCTTTTTTAAGAAATTTTCCTTTTACGCCTTCAGGCTTTGAAGATACCAATGTAGTCATAATACTTTTAAGATTATCTTGAAGTTGTTCTTCAGAAAAACTAACAATTCCAAATCTCAAATGAATTATAGAAGTTTTATCCATTTTTATTTCTAATCTTCCTTTTTTAGAAGCGTTAATAGCCTTTGAAATATCTTTGCCTTGTACTACTGTGCCTGTTTTAGGATTTGGCATCAAACCTTTTCTACCTAGATATCGACCTAATCTTCCTATTTTGCTCATTTGATCAGGTGTAGCTATAGAAACATCAAATTCTGACCACCCAGACTCAATTTTTTTTATAATATCTTGATCAGCAATAATATCTGCTCCGGATTCTTTAGCATCATTAGCAACATCACCTTCAGCAAAAACTAACACTCTTACTTGTTTTCCAGTTCCATGAGGTAATTCAGCAAAACCTCTGACTTGTTGATCCGAGTGTTTGGGATCAGCAGAAGTTAATATATGCAACTCTACAGCTTCATCAAAATTTCTATTAGAAATTTTCTTTGCTAAAGAAATTGCATCCTCTGGACTATAAAAATCTTGACCTACTTCTTCGATAGCATTTCTGTATTTCTTACCTTGCTTAACCATAATACCTCATTAATAATTAAAGTTTCATTTTAATCTTCTACTAAAACTCCCATACTTCTTGCAGTTCCCTCAATAATTTTTGTTGCTGCATCAAGATCTATAGCATTCAAATCTTGTAATTTTTCTTTAGCTATATCTTTAGCCTGTGATCTAGTAATTTTCCCTACCATTTCTACTCCAGATTCACTAGAACCCTTTTCCAATTTTGCCATTTTCTTAATTAAAGCAGATGCAGGAGGACTCTTTAACTCAAAAGTAAAAGATTTATCTGTATAAATTGTTATTTCTACAGGAATAATATTTCCTGACATTTTAGATGTTCTGTCATTATATTCCTTTACAAATCCCATAATATTTGCACCATGTTGCCCCAAAGCAGGACCTACAGGAGGTGCAGGAGTAGCTTTTCCTGCTTCAATTTGTAATTTGACTAATGCTTGTACTTGTTTTGCCATATCATTATCCTTTGTCTAACTGTAAGAAATCTAATTCCACTGGAGTATCTCTTCCAAAAAAAGAAACTAAAACTCTTGCTTTTCCTTTATCTTGATCAACATAGTCGACAGTACCCATAAATTCAGCAAATGGACCATCTTTAATTCTTACTGAATCTCCTTTAGCAAAACCAACTCTTACTTTAGGGCTATCAGATTTCATTCTAGAAAAAATTTGATCTACCTCTTTATCCTCTAAAGGCACTGGTTTAGGCCTTCTTTCTTGTTCATCTTCAGCAGATATAAAACCAGTAATTCCTGGAGTATTCCTTACAGCAAACCAACTATCATCATCCATCAACATATTTACCAATAAATAACCAGCATACATTTTTTTCTTAATGATTTTTCTTTGACCATCTTTAACTTCTACTTCGGATTCAGTAGGAACTACACAACCAAAAATTTTATCTTTTAGATCCATAGTCTTCACACGCTGATCTAAATTCTTTTTTACTCTATCTTCTTGACCAGAATAAGTATGTAGTATGTACCAATCTCCAGAATAAGAAGATAAATCCATAATTTCTTCTTCTAAAATTTCTTCTGTTAAGTCAATCTCTTCAATCATTTTAACCTTCTGAAATAATTTCGAATAATCTAGAAAAACCCATATCTATTATGCCCAAAATAATTCCTATTATTCCAGCAATAGTCAAAACTAACAAAGTCAATCTAGTAGCTTCACTTCTACTGGGCCATCTTGTTTTTTTTAATTCACTTATGATTTCCCCAATCCGACCAAGTTTCAAACCTGATAACCTGGATGGACGGACCTCGGAAATCTTTGGACTTTGCTCTTTAGCCAATTTTCACCTTGTTTCTCTATGGAGAACTCTTTTTCTACACTTTTTACAAAATTTAGTAAGTTCTATCCTTTCAGTGCTATTTCTTCTATTTTTTTCACTATGATAGTTCCTATCCTGACATTCTGTGCAAGCAAGAGTTATCAATACCCTAGCTCCAGTTTTAGCCATTATTTACACCACCTTATTTTATTTTTATATATTAAACAGCGATGAAAACACCCGATCCCACTGTTCTTCCACCTTCTCTAACAGCAAACCTCAATTCTTTTTCCAACCCAACAGGATACATAAGTTCAACATCCATTTCTAAGTTATCTCCAGGCATAACCATTTCGGTTCCTTCTGGAAGAGTAACAGTTCCAGTAACATCAGTTGTTCTAATATAAAATTGTGGTTTATATCCACTAAAAAATGGTGTATGTCTTCCTCCTTCTTCTTTAGTAAGAACATAAATTTGCGCTTTACCTTTAGTCAAAGGAGTAATAGTACCAGGTTTTGCTAACACAGCACCTCTTGCTATATCTTCACGTTCTAATCCTCTCAGTAGGCATCCTACTGCATCTCCAGGAATCCCTGAATCTAATGACTTGTGAAACATTTCAACACCTGTAACAGTTGATTTCTCTGTACTTCCAAAACCTACAATTTCTATTTCATCTCCAACCTTTACTTCACCTCTTTCAATCCTACCTGTTACAACAGTACCTCTCCCTTTAATACTAAACACATCTTCTACAGGCATTAAGAATGGCAAATCTGTAGGCCTTTCAGGGACTGGAATATATTCATCTACCTTGGCCATCAATTCATTAATTTTTTCTGCCCATTCTCCTTCTCCTTCAGATTCTAATGCTTGCAATGCACTTATTTTCACTACCGGCACTTCATCTCCAGGAAAACCATATTCTGTCAATAACTCTCTAACTTCTAATTCCACTAATTCTAATAATTCTTCGTCTTCCATCATGTCACATTTATTTAATGCAACAACAATTTTTGGCACATTAACCTGCCTAGCTAGAAGAATATGTTCTCTAGTTTGAGGCATAGGACCATCTGGAGCACTTACAACTAAAATCGCCCCATCCATTTGAGCAGCACCAGTAATCATATTTTTAATATAATCAGCGTGACCAGGACAATCTACGTGAGCATAATGTCTTGTCTCAGTTTCATATTCTACGTGCTGAATTGCAATAGTAACTCCTCTTTCTTTTTCCTCAGGAGCATTATCAATAGTATCAAAAGCACGGAACGAAACATTATCATTCGCCTTTGCTAATGTAGCAGTGATAGCAGCTGTAAGAGTCGTCTTCCCATGGTCAACGTGGCCAATTGTTCCTACATTTACATGAGGCTTACTTCGATCAAAAGTTTGTTTTCCCATTTTTTTGTATCCTCCAAAATATATTAGATTATTTTAAATACAATTTATAAAAATTTATTTTTGTTTATTTTAACCACAAATTTTTAAAAAGGCTATGGAGCCCACAACCAGATTTGAACTGGTGACCTCGTTCTTACCAAGAACGCGCTCTACCCCTGAGCTATGTGGGCATATCAGTTGGATCAAAATCCAACTGGTGCAGGGGGAGGGATTCGAACCCCCGTAGCCTAACGGCGCCAGATTTACAGTCTGGTGGTATTAACCACTCACCCACCCCTGCTGCCCTGCGTGATTCTAGCATAAAACATAGTAATTTTTCTACTTATCTCCAAAAATAAATTTTAAATGAAAAATTTCTCAAGATAAATATTTATTAAATATATGGGGAAATCATCAAATAAGTTAAAATCTACATCATGAAAAAAGGCAAATCATTAGATGAAATGTCTCTAGAAGAATTAATAGAAGAATCAGTCTTACAAAGAGTAGAAAGAAGAAATAAATTATTTCGCCTAATAAATCTATTAATATTCGGAGCTTTAATAGGAACAATAATATTTTTTTTCTTCTAATTTAATATATTGGATAAACATAGATTAATATGTTACAAGGAAGAGATGTTGAAAATATTAAACTCATTCATTGAAAATAAAAGAATTTTTCTATTATTAACCTTAAATTTTCTATTAGTAATATTTGTAATTCTTGAAGTTTCGATAATTAAACAAAATAAAGTTGCATTTGATCTATGGGAAGAAAAAAGATTACATTCTGAAAGGGCAGGTAGAATTCTTAGAGCAGAAAGGGCAGATGCTGCACAAAAATTAAAAGAAGAACAAAGATTAAAAGAAGAACAGCAAGATACTGAAAAATAATCCCAGCCATACCCTCTTTACTTATAAATTCAAAAATCCTTATTTAAAAGATTATTTTAAAAAATAAATGAATGATAAAAATAAAATATTCATTACTTTATTTGTTGTAATTATGATCTTAATTATATGGATCGTATATACTTTTGCTAGTATTTCAGGTTTTGTGCCAGTAATTACTGAAATTTAATGGAAAATAAAAAGTTAGTTTTCAAATTAGAATCACAATTTAACTATTATTTAGAATCTGTTCCAAAATCAAAACAAGTGCCTCGGTCTTATTCAGATGATAACGGAATAATTATGGCATCTTCTGATAATTGGACTTGTGGCTTTACACCTGGAAGTATGTGGTATATGTATGAATTAACAGGTAAAGAAAAATGGAAAAAAGCTGCAACTTTCAATACCAAAAAATTTGAGGATGTAAAAAATCAAACTCACACTCATGATTTAGGGTTTATGATATTTTGTAGTTTTGGAAATGCCTATAGAATTACAAGAATTGATCATTATAAAAACGTAATTATTGATGCATCAAAAACTCTTATAAAAAGATTCAATCCTAATGTTGGTTGCATTCGTTCATGGGACTGGGGTAATTGGGAGTATCCAGTAATTATTGATAATTTAATGAATCTTGAAATGTTATTCTGGACAAGTAAAATAACTGGAAATTCAAAGTACAAGGATATAGCTATATCTCACGCAAATAAAACTATGAAGAATCATTATCGTGAAGATTTCAGTTGTTATCATGTTGTAAGTTACGATTTAAAATCTGGAAACCCAATTGTAAAAGGAACTCATCAAGGCTTTAATAATGAATCAGTTTGGGCAAGAGGACAAGCTTGGGGATTATATGGATATATAGTCTGTTATAGAGAAACTAAGAATACTTTCTATTTAGATTTTGCATTAAAGATTGCAAAATATCTCATTGATAAATCTCCTAGAGATATGATTCCTTTTTGGGATTATGATGTAGCTGAAAACCCAGAAGAACCAAAAGATGCTTCATCTGCAGCAATTATCGCGTCTGCTCTTTACGAACTTTTTGAACATACTTCAAATGAAAAATTCATTGATTTTGCAGATAAAATTTTAGAATCCCTTAACTCTGAAAAATACTTTTCTAAAGTAGGTGAAAATGGTGGATTTTTGTTATTAAATTCAACTGGTAACAAGCCAAAAGAAACAGAAGTTAATTCATCAATTAATTATGCTGACTATTATTATTTAGAGGCATTGAAAAGACAAAATAAGGTTAACAATAATTTTGAATAAAATTGGGAAAAACAAAAGTCTATATTATCTAATTCAGAATTATTTATATGCTTTATGATTACATGAATATACTAAATATTAGGTTTGTAAATCATCAACAAAGTTAATACTAATACAATCAAAGTCATAATCAAATATTCTACAAAAACATTAATTTGATCATTACCTTCTCTTTTAGCTATATTCTTTTTTCTTCTTATTATTCCTTCATTAATAAAAATCAAAATTATCCACAGAGAGTATGAAATAATGATCCAAAGTGATGAATGGCTATAGTTAACAATATCAATTAACCATGTAGCTGTAACTAAAGAAACAAGACTCATTAATGACAAAAGAATTAAATTAAGCCTAAATTGTTTTGATGAAGCCTTTACATTTTTTATGATGGTTCCATACAAAGTAGTGTAAGCAATCACAAAAGCTGAAAGTATGTGGATTGATAAAGCTAGATCATACATAATTTTTTAAATATTCTAACAATTTAATACTATTATAACCTTGATTAAAAAATGCGTAAAAAGTAGTGGCTGTGATAGGGATCAACATTTAACTAATATATCTTACTCAACATAAATTTATGAATTAGATAAGATGTAAATGTATGAGAAGTATATTATTCATAACATTTATAGGAATACTTCTAAGCTGTGCAGGTGAAACTACTCATCCTGAAATAGACATATTTGATAATAGATATAATGATTTAATACTTTCTAAAGAATCATTCGAAGAAATTGGTTTTAAGATATCAAAAGAATATGACGTCTCAAATCTTCCTGATGCATTAGGAGCATATTATGGATTTTGGGGACAGAATGATTTTGAAAGACAGGAATTTGAAATAAGGTTTTATCCATCAAATGAAATCGCAAAATCTTCAGGTAAAATTTTTGCAGAAGAAGCTACGGGAGAAGACGCGATAATTAAAAAATCTGACGCAACCTGGAAAGAGGGCTTAAAGGATAGAAGATTTGTGGGGCCATTTGGTACTAGTAAAAATCGTTCTAAATATCTTGACTATGTTTTTTTTGGAAACGTAATAATATTATGTCCAAGTGAGAAATCTAGAGCTAGAGGAGCAGTAGGAGCATCAGACCCTTTGCAAAATTGTAGTAATATGATTCTGAAATTACAGGATGTAAAATAATATACATCTGGTACGATCTATTTCTTATGAAAAAAAATAATACTTTAAATATTTAATTTACAAAAGAAACTATCTTTTAATAACTCTTAATATTCTCTTATCTATATTCGTTATTTTAGAAATTTCAATTTTAAACACCATTAGCCCCAAAAAGCATATTGATGAAATAAGATTAGGTGGAGCTAATTATATGCAAGACCCTTAAGATATTTCAAACATGTCTAAGGTCTCTGAAGCATTTAATAATAGAAAGAGAAAAGTAGAAAAGTGGTGATTTAAAGTTCAAAAAAGTGGAGCCTCAGCGAGGAGTCGAACCCCGGACCGGCTGATTACAAATCAGCTGCTCTGGCCACTGAGCTACTGAGGCATTTTTCCTAAATATATTTTAATTTTATTTTGTACTTCTTGATAAACTTTCATCAAAGGAATATTTTTCTGTAAAGCTACTTTACGACATTCTTCATATTCAGGAAAGTAATCTTTTCCATTGATATTAAATCTAACTTTAATTGACATCATTCCAAAAACAGTTTTTAGTTTAATTATTTCTCTTTTAGACTTATATCTCTTTAATTCTGAAACCCTAATTCCAAAAGTAGATGTTTCATTCATCAATATCTCTGACAAAGAAGATAACTTTAGGCGATCACATAAAACAGAAATTTTATAAGCTGGTCGATTTTTTTTCATAAAAATAGGCGTCATCCAGACATCTAATGCTCCATTATTTAATAGTTTCTCAGTTGTAAAACCAAAAATTTCACCTGAATTATCATCAATATTAGATTCTATCAATAATACATTATCTGTATTTTTTCTTTCTTCTTGTCTCCCCTGCCATATAGAAACAACATTAGAATAGTTTTCAGGATTTTTTACACCTGCTCCGTAACCTATTTTTTCTAGTTTCATTTCTAATTTATCAAATACACACATCTCAGTTACTAATGCAGAGCCAGTAGGTGTAACTAATTCACCTAAACGAACATCAGAGTTTACTTGAGACAATGGGGCATTAGCAGAAGAAATAATTTCCAATGTAGCTGGGGCTAATGAAGAAACAACACCATGATGAATTTTTATGGTACCTGTGTTAAAAGGAAACGGAGAAGCATAAATTTTTTCAGCATTAAGAATCTTAAACCCTACAATTACTGAAACAATATCAACTAAAGTATCTATACTACCTAATTCATGAGGTTTCTCTTTACCACCATGAATTTTTTCTTCTGCTTCTACTAATTTATTTAAAACTCGTATACTTTTATTTTTGATATCATCATCTAATTTAGAATTTAAAATTAAATCAAAAAAATCATCCCAATTAAAAGTCTTTCTTAACAAATTTTTACTGAATACTGGTTCTACTAAAACAGCTTTAATAGAACCTCTTTTCACATCTTTTTCAGTTAACTCGATTCCTTTTAAAGGAAGTAATGATAAAGTTTGATTTATTTCAGAAATTTCAACCCCTAAACTCACAAGTCCTCCTATCAACATATCTCCACTAACACCACCAATCATGTTTATAAAAAAAACTTTATTAACATCTATTTCTTTAATCATGATTATTTAAACTTCCCGTTTTAAACCCCAAAAGGTCAAATGTGATAAATTTAAAACCAATTTTTTTTAATTCCTTAACAATTAAATCTCTAGATTGAGTATCTAAAAGTTTTTCAAAATCTTTTTCTGGAACTTCAATTCTTGCAATTGAACCATGATGTCTAACCCTTACTACTTTGTGACCCAGTGATTTCAAAAAATTTTCTGATCTAGAAACTTCTTGTAATATTTTCGGAGTAATAGTCGTACCATATGGAATCCTAGATGATAAACAAGGTTGGGAAGGTTTATCCCAAGTAGGAATTCCAAAATATTTTGAAATAGTCCTTATCATTTCTTTATTCAAACCTACTTCAACCAAAGGACTCTTAACACCATATTGAGAAGAAGCTTTCATGCCAGGTCTAAAATCATTCAAATCATCTAAATTGGAACCATCGAGAACAAAATTAAATCCTTCTTGATTAGCAATTTCAGAAAGGACCCTAAATAATTCTTCTTTACAGAAATAACATCTATCTAAATTGTTTTTCGTATAATTCTGATTATTAAATTCTTGAGTATTTATGACTCTATGATTCCATTTCCAAAATTTTGCTAAATTTAAAGAATTTTTTAGTTCATCATTATCAAGACTTGGGGATTTAGCTGTAATCATTAATGAATTCTTGCCCAATACTTTATTAGCAATAAAACCTAAAAAAGTAGAATCAACACCTCCACTAAAAGCAACTAAGCATCTTTCGTAACTAGAAATTAAATCAGATAAATTATCCAAAAATGACTTAGATTCTGTGGTTAATAAATTCTTCAATAGAATGCTCAGAGGTTATTTTTGTTCAAATTTTACAGTTTTGTTCTGTTTCAAAGCAATTTGATTATTTATTACATCCAATTCAATAATATCTCCTGGAGAAAACTTATCTCTAAGAAATTCTTCTGATAATAGATCTTCAATGTCTTCTTGAATTAATCTCCTCAATGGTCTAGCACCAAATTTTGCATCATATCCAGTTTCTGCCAAGTAAGTACGAACTTCGTCAGTAACTTGAAGAACATATCCATTATTTAACATAACACTTTGCAAATCTGATAATAACAAATCTACAATTTCCAAAATTTGAGTTTTATTTAGAGGGTGAAATACTATAGTTCCATCAATCCTATTCAAAAACTCTGGCCTAAAAAATCTTTTTACTTCTTCAAGTACTTTATCCTTCATCCTTGAATAGTCACCTAAACTATTTGATTCTTCTGCTGAAGAAAAACCTATTACTGAATCATCTCTTATTAAATCTGAACCTAAATTACTTGTCATAATAATGATAGTATTCTTAAAATCAATTTTCCTTCCTTTTGAATCTGTTAAATGACCATCTTCAAAAATCTGCAATAGTATATTAAATACATCTGGATGTGCTTTTTCTATCTCATCAAGTAGAATCGTACAATATGACTTGGTTCTTACAATATCAGTAAGTTGTCCACCTTCATCAAAACCTATGTAACCTGGAGGAGCTCCTACTAAACGAGATACAGAATGGCGTTCCATATACTCAGACATATCTAACCTTACTAAATTATCTTCAGATCCAAATAAGAATTCTGATAATTTTTTAACTGTATGAGTTTTTCCAACACCAGTAGGCCCTAAAAACAAAAAACATCCTATTGGTCTTTTAGGATTTTTCAAACCTGACCTAGCTCTTCTGACAGCCTTAGAAATAAAAGAAATTGCTTCGTCTTGACCTGAAATTTTTTGTTTCAAAGTTTTATCCATGTCTAATAATCTTTTCTTCTCTTCTATACCTAATCTGGTAACAGGAATTTTAGTCCACATGCTTACAACTTGAGCAATATCTTCAGAAGTAACTAATTTTTTATTATTTTTCTTTTTTTCCCAAGAAGAATTCATTTTTTCCACTCTTTCAGCTTGTTTCAATTCTTCATCCCTCAAATCAGCTGCAAAGTCATATTTTCTATCACTTATAGCTTTAAATTTTTTGTCTTGAATTTTATTTAATTTATCTACAGCACGTTTCAATGTGATAGGCTGAGTACCATTTTTAATCCTTACCTTGGAACCTGCTTCATCTATAAGATCAATAGCTTTGTCTGGCATATTTCTGTCAGAAATATACCTTTCAGCTAGTTCTGCAGCAGCCCTGACTGCATCATCGGTGATTTTCAGTCCATGATGTTCTTCATATCTAGAACGAACACCCTTTAAAATATCTATAGTACCATCTATGTCTGGAGGGTCCACAGTGACTTGTTGAAAACGTCTTTCTAAAGCCGGATCCCTCTCCACATTTTTTCTATAGTCATCAATTGTGGTAGCTCCAATAATTTGCAATTCTCCTCTAGCTAATGCTGGTTTTAGAATATTAGCAGCATCAACTGCTCCTTCTGCTGCTCCAGCACCTACAATTGAATGCATTTCATCTATAAAAAGTATAGAATCTGAACTGTCTTTTAATTCCTTTATAACTTTCTTGAGCCTTTCTTCAAATTCACCTCTATATTTAGTTCCAGCAACCAATGAACCCACATTTAAAGTAATAACTCTTTTGTTCAATAAAGTATCTGGGACATTTCCTAAATTAACCATTTGAGCTAATTTCTCTACAATTGCTGTTTTTCCTACACCAGGTTGACCTATAAGCACTGGATTATTTTTAGTCCTACGACTTAAAATTTGGATTACTCTCTCTAATTCTGAATCTCTCCCTACTACAGGATCTAATTTTCCTTTGTTAGCTAGTCTTGTTAAATCAGAACCTAACTCATCGGTCAAAGGAGTAGAAGTTTTCTTTTCTTTTAATTTAGGGGATGTGGTTACATTTTCAGAAATTAACTTATCTGATTCTTTTCTTACAGCATCAAGACTTGCACCCAAACTTTCTAGTACACCTGCAGCGATTCCTTCTCCCTCTCTCAAAAGTCCAATTAAGATATGTTCTGTTCCAATATATTGATGGTTAAGTCTTCTCGCTTCATCTACGGATAATTCAATTACTTTTTTAGCTCTTGGGGTTAAACCCAGAGTTTCTGGTGTCTGCCTATCTCCCTGACCAATTATAAATTCAACTGAGGATTGAATTTTACTTGAATCTATACCTAGGGAATCTAAGACTTTTGCAGCCACACCTTCAGATTCTTTAGAAAGACCAAGTAGAATATGTTCTGTTCCAATATAATTATGATTAAATCTTTGTGCTTCTTCTTGAGCCAAAGATAAAACTTTTCGGGCACGTTCAGAAAATTTTTCGAATCTACTAGGCATACAAATCCTGAAATAATTTATAATTCAATGATCTCTAATGTAAAATATATCTTCTTATTAGTGGAATTTCAAATAAAATTTATGTTTTTTAGATCAAAAAAATGAGAAATGATTTTAAAATATCATCTTAATTATTTACTTTTTTTTAGTATCCTCTACTTCTTCCACTTTTTCTCCTGAAGATTCCTCTTTAGTATCCTCTACTTCTTCCACTTTTTCTCCTGAAGATTCCTCTTTAGTAGATTTCGAAAAATGATCTTTTTCAATAAGAACACTTAGAGCTAATCTTCTTTTTTCATTATCAATTCTAATAATTTTTAAATCTAACTCTTCACCTTCGGATAAAACTTGACTAGGATCTTCAATATCAGAATTAGAAATTTCACTAATATGAACTAATCCTTCTAATCCACCTTCTATTCGAGCAAAAGCTCCAAAATTTGTTATTTTAGTAATCCTACCTTTGTACACATCACCAAGAGAAATTTTCGAACCTAAAGTTTCCCATGGTTCAGGATCTAATCTTTTTTTACTCAAAGCTATCCTTAGTGTTTCCTTCTCTATATTTATCACCTTAACTTTGATACTTTCACCAACATTAACAAAATTTTCTGGATCAACTACTGTATCCCAAGATAATTCAGAAATATGTACCAACCCATCAGCACCATCTAAATCAACAAAAACTCCAAATGAAGAAGTCCCTAAAACTTTTCCATCAACAATATCACCTACATTTAATTCATGTATTTTCTGAGCTTTGATTTTTAACTTCATAGCTTCTGAAGCAGCTCTTTCTGAGAATATAGCCCTGTTTCTTCTTCTATTTAATTCTGTAATTTTAAACTCAACTTTCATTCCAATTAACCCCTCTTTATTTTCTTCATCTTCTGACATGTAAAGTTCTCTTGATTTTCCAATTAATTGGGATAAAGGAATAAACCCCTGTATGCCTTCAGATTCCACAACAGCACCACCTTTATTAATAGCAATTATATTTCCAAACATATTCTTGTCATCTTCCATTGCTCTCTCTAAAACTCTCCAACCTTGTTCCCCTTTAGCTCTATCAACAGATAACAATATAGTTCCATCACTAGTCTCAGGATTCATTACATAAACGATTAACTCAGTACCGATTTCAACAGACTCTGGGTCCACAGTTTTCATTTCACGGGATAAAACTACACCTTCTGATTTTTGTCCTACATCAAGTAATAACCCTTTTTCACTAGTTTCAATTACACTGCCATCAATAATTTCACCTCTTCTAAGAATTTTAACTGGAAAATTATTTTCTAAAAGTTTTTCCATTAAAGAATGATTATCATTGACTTTTGTTGAATTTATTTCTTCGTTTTCCATATATCTATATTAACTTGTTGTATTTTTAACCCACTATATAAAATCATTAAAATATTTTTTAGAATAGTTGAAATTTTTATGTCCCCTGGCGGTGACTTATTTTCCCACAAATCTGCAGTATCGTAAGCGCTACAACATTTAACTTCCGTGTTCGAGAAGGGAACGGGTTGGTCTATTGTGCTCTAACTACCAAGGGACATTATTAAAATCAATGGTCGCGGGGGGCGGACTCGAACCGCCGACCTTTGGGTTATGAGCCCAACGAGCTGCCGCTGCTCCACCCCGCAGCATATTTTTGTAATCGCATAATTCAAATGATCATTAAGTTGATTCTCTTAATAGGTCAAGCCCTCGAACCATTAGTACCGTTAAGCTCAAAATGTTACCATTCTTATACTCACGGCCTATCAACCCTGTAGTCTCCAGGGGGTCTTACTCTTTTAAAAAGATGAGAAATCTAATCTTGAGAAGGGCTTCGCACTTAGATGCTTTCAGCGCTTATCCACAACAAACATAGCTACCCGGCGATGCAACTGGCGTCACAACCGGCACACCAGAGGTCTGCCCACTCCGGTCCTCTCGTACTAGGAGCAGCCTCTCTCAAATTTCTTACGCACATAGCGGATAGAGACCGAACTGTCTCACGACGTTCTGAACCCAGCTCGCGTGCCCTTTTAACCGGCGAACAGCCGGACCCTTGGGACCTTCTTCAGCCCCAGGATAGGACGAGCCGACATCGAGGTGCCAAACCTCCCCGTCGATATGAACTCTTGGGGGAGATAAGCCTGTTATCCCCGGGGTAGCT
>MDTE01129441.1_pt1 | contig 14514 bp, 14 predicted proteins | sample 811231 | NCBI WGS metagenome assembly MDTE01 (sample SAMN05326651, study PRJNA326480) | marine metagenome | isolation source: seawater | place: Indian Ocean: Red Sea | collected 2010 | reverse complement strand
TTTTAAAAATGAATTCTGCCTTATACCAATACATTAATTATATTAAATCAGACTTTAAAAAAATTAATAAATCAAGGAAAGCTAAATTATTTGAATTATCCAGCTATCTGATTCACAAAAATAAAACAAGGGGACAAGCTAACCTTACCTTTATTTGTACCCACAATAGCAGGAGAAGTCATTTAGCCCAGATTTGGGCGGCTACTAGTGCAAGTTATTATGGGTTAAATAATATTTTCACCTATTCAGGCGGAACAATGGTTACTAGATTCAATGATAGGGTAATAAAAACATTAAAGAAAAATGGATTTGTGATAAACAACCCTGATGGTCACAACCCACATTATTTAGTTTCTTTTTCAGATCGTAATAGGCCTTTGGAATGTTTTTCAAAAAAATATGATTCTCCTTTCAATCCCAAAAAAAATTTTGCAGCAATAATGACCTGCTCTAATGCAGATAGTACTTGCCCTTATATACCTGAATCTGAAGAAAGAATACTAATACCCTATGATGATCCAAAAGTTTATGATGGAACTAAATCTGAGGAGAAGTTTTATCAAAAATCATGCAAGGAAATTGCAACTGAAATGCTGTTTTGCATGAAAATTGTGGATGAAAAAAAAATGTGTAAGAATCTTAATTGAGAAAAATATAAATATTTTTTAGTTTACCAGTCATCATCACCCCAATCATCATCGCTACTTTCCTCTTCAAGGTAATCAGCTTGTTCATCTAACCAAGATTGAAATCCGTCATCCTCGTGAATGGTTAAATATCCTTTCATTCTATAATGGCCCAGTCCACAAAGCTGAGCACATGCTATTTCCAGAGATTTACCTTCTCTCTGAGTACCTATCGTGGTTTTTAAAAAATCTTTTGATGTCATTGTAGCTTGAAAGTGGACGGGAATTACCATTCCAGGAATTGCATCTTGAGATACACGTAGCTCTGGTAATTTAAAATTATGTATTACATCTTTTGTGGTTAAATCAATTCTGATTTTTCTATTTACAGGAATATGTAGTTGGTTGATAGTAAAAAAATCATCAGAAGCATTATCACTACTACGATCCAGACCAATTGGGTTTTCTTGTTCATCGACTAATTCGGGTTTTGTATTTCCAAATTTACCATCGGGACCTGGATAGTGTATATTCCACGCATATTGTTGAGCAACAACGCGTATGTGAACGGCCTCAGATGGATTAGGAACATCATTGACTCTACTAGCCCAGATTGGAAAAGCAAAACCAAATAATATTATAATTTCAATTACGGCTACCGCTGCTTCAAACAATGAGCTTATATGAGATTTAACGCCATGATAGTCAGCCACCTTGTTTTTTGAGGCTCTAAATTTTATTAAGCTTATTATAAAAAATATACCCCAGCCTACAAATAAAACTAGCATTAACCAATGAATCATTGCATTAATTTCATCAATCCCATCCCCTTGAACAGATAGATTAATGGGCAGGCCAAACTTATGAAGAATATCTATCAATTTGATTCCTCAAAATTTTTACCGTGATTATATTTTTTTGCTTTATTCCCGATTGAGTAAATCGCTCTAACTATCATGCTGAGGACGCCTCCAGTTATACCAAGCAAAGTAATGATCGCATAATTAATTCCCTCTGCTGCAGGTGCATCGGGATCGCCATAACAGGTTGAGCAAGCAAACAGACTACTATGTGTTATTGATATTGATATGATCAAAAGGAGGTAGATTGTTTTTTTTGAACAGTACAAAAACTAAATCTCCTTGAATTTCTTTCTTAGTGAGACAGAATAAGCTATCATAATAAGAGTTAATAAAAAGGAAGTTGCAGAGAGAAAATAGGAAACAGGAACTGAGTATGAAGGCATATTGAACTCATAATATCCATAATAACCTAAAACGATAATTGATATGAAAATAAAAAATTGATGGAAGGTTTTTAAAGAAATCATTTTCTAATATAATCCTGTACTATCAGTAACTGTTATTAAAGGAATAAACATCAGAATAAGGAAAAATATAAATGTAAGTATAAGCACCCAGATAATAGTCTGTTTTTCAGAAATTAGATGCATGAAATACCCCGCAACAAGACTGGCTTTAACAGAAGCAATCGCTAGAGCAAGCATAATCCCCTCAGCGGTAGATAGCTCAATGTAACTGACGGCGACAGTAATTACTGTTAATATGGCAAGAGCAAAAAATACATTAAGATATATCTTGATGTGCTCTTGAATATGTTGTTGATCGTTCTTACTCATAAAACTATAATAAATATAGGATTGGGAACAAAAATATCCATACCAAGTCTACAAAATGCCAGTAAAGTCCGGCAACTTCAACGCGATTTGTAAACTGCTCTGGGTTTGTTTCCCATAGTTTGTATCCAATAGGAAGCCACATATACCCCATCACAATTATTCCTCCAACTATGTGCAGTCCATGTAATCCAGTGAGGGTAAAATAAATACCCATGAAAGTGCTTGATGAAGGGAAAATACCATGATGAAACTTTCCAGTATACTCAAAATATTTTATAACCAAAAAAATAAAAGAGCACAATAGAGTCAGCCCCATATACAATTTATACTTTTCAAAATCTTTTAGTTTAAGAGATGCCCAGGCCATTATTACTGTTACACTTGAAGAGATTAGCACCAAGGTATTAATTGTTGCCATTGGAATACTTAGTTTATTTCCCCAATATTCAAAGTCTCCAGCTGGAGCTGCCATTCTTAAAAATACATATGCAGAAAAAAGACCTCCAAACAGCATTACCTCTGATGCTAAGAAAATCCATATTCCGAGTTTTGAATTTGTTAGTCCCGTATCGGGTCTTTCTTCAACTATATAGGGTATTGACGACACTACTATTCCTTAATCTTTTTGTGTTTGGGGTGAAAAATCATTTTTTGCTCCTGGAACACTGTATTCATATGGACCATTATATACTTCTACAGGACCTTCAAAGTTAATATGAGGTAAAGGTGGAGAAGGCGCGGACCATTCAATAGTAGTTGATGACCAGGGATTACGATCTACTTTTTCTCCGCTAATAAGTGACATAAAGAAATTTAATATAAAAGGAATTTGAGCTAGCCCAAGACAAAAAGCTGATATAGACATAAATTCATTCCAGTGTAGGACATCTGAGGCATGGGCATATTGAAGTCCACCATCGTACATACGTCTAGATACACCTGCTAGGCCTTGTATAAACATTGGCATAAAAACACCATTCATAAAAATGAATGATGTCCAAAAATGGAGTTTTCCAAGAGTCTCACTCAGTTTTTTACCTGTTGCCTTTGGGAACCAATAGTATATACCTGCGAAGAGTGCAAACAAAGTTCCTGGAGCAACTACATAGTGGAAATGTCCAATAACGTAGTATGTATCGTGGAGGTGAATATCTGAAGCTCCTACACCCAGTGGCAAGCCAGTCAAACCTCCAATTCCAAACATAGGTAGAAATGATAATGCAAAAAGCATTGGTGTGTTGAAGCGTATTGACCCTCCCCAAAGAGATATGAAGAAAGATGTTAAAATCACCACAGAAGGTATAGATATGATCATTGTGGTAAACTGGAAGAAGGCACTCATAGTTGTCCCCATGCCAGTCAAAAACATGTGATGAGCCCAAACTACGAATGACATAAATCCTAGGAAAACCGCAGCATATATCAATGATTTATATCCCCAAATTGATTTTCTAGTATTATTTGCTAAGACTTCGGCAACAATACCCATCGCTGGTAAAATTAGAACGTACACCTCAGGGTGAGCTAGGAACCAGAAAAGATGCTGCCACAGAAGAGGAGAACCAGAGCCATAAACATCAACAACATTCCCCGCATAAACTAGACCACTAGGAAGAAAAAAACTAGTTCCAGCTACTCTATCCATTAGCTGTAAAACAGCTGCAGCCTCCAAGGGGGGGAATGCCAGTATCAGCAAGAAAGAGGTGACAAATTGATACCAGGTAAAAATAGGTAGTCTAAACCAAGACAATCCAGGTGCTCTAAGTTGGACTATAGTTACAATTATATTCATGGACCCTAGTAGGGAAGAAGTGATAAGAAATATCATACCAATTAGCCACATCGTCTGGCCTGATTCAAATATTGATAAGGGTGGATAGGAAGTCCAACCCGCACGAGCTGCACCCTCAGGTGTAAAAAAACTAGCAAACATGATTACACCGCCGACAAAATATGACCAATAGCTAGCAGCATTTAATTTTGGAAAAGCCATATCAGGTGCACCAATCTGAAGCGGGACTAAGTAATTCCCGAATGCACCAACAGCAAGAGGCACAACACCCAAAAATATCATTATTGTACCATGCATGGCGCCCAATGAATTATATATCTCAGGAAGAAGAATACCTCCATCTCCAAGAAACCTACCAACTATAGGCACTGGGGTCTCTGGGTAGGCTAATTGCCATCTCATAACAAGCATTAGGCAAAAGCCAAAAAGTAGAAACAATAAGGATGTTATTCCATACTGTAAGCCAATTACTTTGTGATCAACAGAGAATATATATTTTTGTACAAAATTTTCTTCGTGATGTGAATTCTCAGACATAAACCCTACTCAAACTTTGATTAATCAATATTTAGATTATAGTTTTCTTCAAAAGTATCCGTTTTCAACATACGAATTGCGTCCCATGTCATTTTTGTGCATACTCGAGCACATACTTGGCACCCGGTACATTCATTAAATCGTACCTGAACTGGAGGAATAACTGGAAAAGTGTATTTATCTTTTGCAACAGACTCAATGCAGTCTACAGGACAAAATGGGACACAAGCCTGACACCCAGTACAGTTGTCTTCATCAACGACAGCAACCATTTTTGGTCGTCTTTTCTTTACATTTGGAGAATCAGGTAATTCGGGGATTCCTTTTAGATGATTGTATACAGCCATTAAATAAGTTATTTGATTTATAAAAATTTCAGTGCTGAATTTAATCAATTATCAATATTCAGAAAGAACTGATTTTATTTTAGAATATATTTTTCAATAATCCACCCACAAGTAAACAATATCCCGCCTGCAAAGAGGAGCTTTGGATCCATTAGTCCAGGAAATTTTATTACAAAACCAACTGCAATCATGAATATTCCCAATATTTCTAAAGTTTTCGCGGCGTAATACATATTAAAGATCTATTTCTTATCCAATTGTCTTATAAGTTCAATCTGATCTCGGAAGGAATTATTTTTGATCTTTAGTGTCCACAGATGATGTATCATTGCCAATGGGAAAAGGTATCCATGAACATATGCTGTAGGCAATTTATTATCTGCTACACCACCGTAAATAAATATAACACAAAATAAAAATAGCGTTAGCATTAATTGAGGGAAAAGTTTCATTTTCAATTTTCGTTCTTTCTCCCACAACTTTTTGTGAGAATTCCTATTATGAAGTTCCTCTTTTATTGATTTTCCTGTTGTAATAAAAAAATACATGATCAATGTTTCTGTTATAATAAAAATGATCATTGAAAATAGAGAAAATTCGACATGATTTGCTCCTATAATTTCTAATTTAAAATAACCGCTTAGACCTGATAATATTAGATTAAGGAGGTTAACAAACATCAGAACATAGCAAATGATCATAAATAAGTACATTTAATCAAATCCATTGATGAGGTTTTAATAATTGGAAAATTTTATACTTAAAAGTAGTTAACTAAGTAGGTAAATTTACGGGAAAAATTTATCTTAATAGGAAGGAAAGATATGAATCTTTATAAAAAAGCAATTGCATTGTTAGCATTAATATTTCTAGTGTCGTACTCTATGGCTGGTTCTTTAAAAGGACATGTCAAGTTTGATGGTAAAGGACCAAGGAGTAAAAAACTTAGAATGGATGCGGATCCTGTTTGCGGATCTTCTCACTCCGGACCTGTCTTCTCCGAGAGTTTTAAGATGTCTGATAATGGATCATTGGCTGAGTGCATAGTGTACTTGAAAGATGTTTCATACAAAGGAGAGACTCCAAAAGAGCCTGTAATTTTAGACCAAAAAGGCTGTATTTACATTCCCCATGTATTTGGCATGATGGCGGGGCAAGATCTTTTAATCAAAAACAGTGATGCAACTCTTCACAACATCCATAGCATGCCAAAGGTAAATAAGGAGTTTAACTTCGCTATGCCTAAGGTTTTAAAAGAAAAGAAGGCTTCATTTACTAAGCCAGAACCAAATCCATTTTATATTAAGTGTGATGTCCACCCTTGGATGAAAAGCTGGGTCTTGGTATCTGATAATCCATATTTTGCGATAACTGACAGTAATGGGAATTATAGTATTGATAAAATTCCTTCAGGGACATACGAGGTAATATGTTGGCAAGAGAAGTTTAAAAAGAAACCACTTACCGCGACGGTAACAATTGGAGAGGGCGAGACAAAAAAAGATTTCACTTTCACTAGGCCAAAAAAATAGGTTTTTGAATCTTGTAAAAAAGGCGAAGGATCTCTTCGCCTTTTTTTTAAAAATTAAATTCTATGAAATCAAAAATCATTTTTATTTGCGCTGTTTTTTTTGGTTGCACAGAATCTAGAAATATATATCCGGTTAGTGGAGTTGTAAAAGATATTAATGTAGGTGATAATATTGTTATCGTTGATCATGATTCGATACGGAATTTTATGATGCCCATGGTGATGCCTTTTAATGTAATTAGAAAATCTGAAATTTCTGATTTCTATATTGGTGATAGTATTAAATTTGAATTGGTAGTGGGAGATACATTTTCTTACGCTCAAAATTTTATTTATTTGGGAAAAACTGAGAAAACACAAACTACCAGAAAGACTTTAGATCAAGATAATTATGATATTAAAAAAATGGGTGAAACAATTAGCAATGTGACCTTTTTGAATCTTGACAGTAGCATTGTTGAACTATCTGATTCTGATGGAAGATATAGGTTTATCTCATTTTTATTTTCAAGATGCCCGATGCCAACTTTATGTCCCGCCCTTGTAATTAAAAATGAATACCTTGCTAAAAATTTAGAGAGTGTTGATTTCATTATGATAAGTTTTGATTATCTTCATGATACTCCCAATGTGTTAGATGATTTTTATGGGTCTACTTTGAGCGAATATAAAAATTGGGATGTTTGGTCTAGTTACAATAATATGAACTCAATATATATGCTAACAAAACAAGTTGGTTGTGAGTTTTGGGGTATCGAGGATAGTAATATTGGGCATAATCTGCGATCTATACTTATTGGTCCCAATCGTGATTTAATAGGCAGTTGGGAAGGTAACAAGTGGGAAGCAAGAATTATAAAAGATGAAATAAAAACTTTGCTAAAAAGCTCATCTTAGATAGTTTCTACCAGTCATCGTCTTCCCAGTCGTCATCGTCATCATCATCTGAGTTTGAATCAAAGTCGTAGCCATTTTTTTCAAAATATTCTCTAACTAAATCAGATATGTCAGTCGGACCTTCAATTTTCCATAAATAGTCACGAATGCCATCGAGCATTGCATCTTGATCTCCAGATAGTTTAACTAGCTCTTTGCCCCATGTATCTTCAGCACCCGCAACAGAAAGTACATCCTCTGTAGGTAGATAAACAGCTGGCATTTTTGTTCCAGGCATAATTTCTTGAGGCTCTTTAAGCCATTCTTTCACCCAATCAGGATTTAAACGCTCTTTTGTGAGAGAAAGATTTGGCGCCCATGTAGATGCCGCTTGTTTAGGAAATTCTTCACCGTAAAAATGGCAATTATTACAGGCACCGAATTCATGTAGCTTTTCACCAGCATGGAACTCTGTGGAACTTTCATCAACCATATGTTCTGATCTATATAATCGTTTATTATCATCAATTAACTGAAAATATTGAATAATCTTGTCCCATTCTTCATTACTTATTTGATGAAAGCTAGGCATTCTTACTTGCAAATTTGGTCGTATGGTATTAGGATTTTCTAAAAATTTTAAGAGCCAATCAGGGTTTGCTTTTTTACCCTCAGTATTAAGATTTGGAGGAGCATATTCTGGACTGCCCATAACATTTACTAATTGACCACCCTTATTTTCCATCAAGTGACACCCTTGGCAGTTATATTTTTTTACTAGTCTGTGGCCTTCTTTATAAACTTCTGGTCTTTTTAAGTGCGCTAAAAGTGGTTCCCCAATTTTATCAGAATTAAAAGATAATACCGCTGTAGTTACAGCTTCTATCTCCTCTTGAGAGTAGTGGAAATTAGGCATTCTCAACAGATCTAGAGGAGCACTTTCCTTTCCTCTATCATAGATTCTGGGAGATTTTAATTTATTTTCAATCCAATCATGAACAGTATGGTCTATATCATGATAGAGACCGAAGTCAAACTTATTTACTGGCTTTGATCCTTCATATGTTAATTCAACTCCAATTGGTTTGGCGTCATCGAATCCATCAATATTATGACATCCGTAACATCCATAGTGCCGTATACTTTTTTCACCAATTAGTAACATTTTTTCCTCATCACTCATTTGATCAAGCTTTTCTTTGGCATATTTATCAGGATAGACTTTTTTTAGCCAGTCTAAAGCAACAATATCTACATATTCAGGCTCTGCTTTGGGTGGCTCAGTGGTTTCAAATTCTTGATTTTGAGATTCAAGAAGGTATGCTGTAATATCTTTTGCTTGCTCTGAATTAAGCCTTAGGTTTGGCATTCGTGTAGTCGGCATGTATTCATGCGGATCCATTAGCCATTCGTAAAGCCATTTAGCAGAAACTTTAGAACCCAGACCAATCAAGTTCGGGCCCTGTAGTTTAGTTAGATTATGATATGAATTTATTTTTGGCGAATTCATAGGGTCTTCTTCTGATATATGGCACCCCATACATCCAAGTTTTGTATATAAAATTTCACCATTTTCAGAGTTTCCAATATATGATTCATTATTAAGCTTATCAGTCGAGATGCTTTTATCATTAAATAAATATTCAGTTATTGCAACAATCTCAGCATTGTTTCTTTTATAGACTATAGGGTCTTCTTGATTAGCCTGCTCAAAAATTGCAGGCATTCTTGTGTTATATCTAAAGTGCCTCGGGTTTTTTATCCAATTTTTTACCCATTTCTTATCAAGCTTTTTATTGACTCTTCTGAGGTCTGGTCCAGCCATGCCTACACTTTCCCAGTTGGCGTTGTAGTGACACCCATTACAACCGGAATTATTAATCAAAGATAAACCAAAATTCAATTTCTCTGCTCCAGCTAAGTCACTTGTGTTTGTGTGACATTTGAAGCAACCTGCTTGGGTATACTTTGTTGGGTACATTGGCTGTAGCCAATGGTGGATTTTCTCCCAATCATATTTTTTTTGCCATCTTTTTTTATCTTGAGGAGTATTGGGGGTGTGTGAAGAAGATATAAAAGACGTTCCTCTGCCTCTACCCGCGTGGCAACTTGTGCAACCAAAATTATCCATAGGATGCGGAGATGCTGAGGTGATGTAAAGATCTAAGTTGGGGTGAGCAGTATATGGTTGGGGTGCATCAATGAAGTCTGGGTTATCAATTCCAAGATGGCAGCTTGTACAACGGTCTACCTGAGGGACTGCAGCAAAGTTGACGTCATATTTTACATCTTTAACAACGATTTGGTTGACCTTATAGTATGGAGCCATAAAATCTAGGATAGGTAAATCTCTGATAAAATCAGCAATTTTATTTTGGAAAGACATTCTTTTTCTATCAAGTGTTTGTAGGCGATTATTTGCTAGGTTTACTTGTTTAAGGAAACCATCTAGCTCATTTTGTTTCTTTTTTACATTTGATTTAATATCTCGAATCTGGTTTTCAGTTTCTGCAATTTCCACCTCTGTTTTTTGTTTGGCAAGTTTATACTCATAAAGTATAGCATTCTCTTTTTCAAATTTTTCATTTAGTTTGGATAACTTTTTTTCATTTCCTCCATGAGCATTCTCGGCTTCAATTAGATACTTAGTGACATCAACTTCTGCTTTATAGGCTTGGTATGTCATATTATTTTCTACGTAATAGCGGTCTTTTAGAATTTTAAGAGATTCTTCTAGTTTTTTTAGCCGAGTTTTATTTGTTTCGAACTCATTTTTAGCTTTGCTCAGTTGTGATTCAAGTAGGCTTCGATCGGTTTTCACCTGCTCCAATTCTTCTGCCAGTTTTTTTTCAACTACAGCAGTTTCAAGTTTTCTAAACTCTCTCTGGTAGTCTTTAAACTCGTCATCATTATCATCGATGAACATCCAGATCGTGCAGGCCAAAAATATTATGGAGGAAATAGCAAACCATTTGTTTAGTAGGTTAATGTCCCAATATCTTTCGTCGTTTTTAAACATATTTTTTTCGGTTAAATGTTAAAGAACCATTCTGGTATAGAGACAATATACTTTAGGTTGAATGCCCATCTTAAATACATTTTAATGGGTAGACCTAGCATAGTTAATCCAAACAACATAAGAGCAGCATATCTAATAGGGCCGATTTCTTCGAAATAACTTTTTAGCCAAGTCTGAGCGAGGATTAATGGCAGAAAAAACATGTAACCAAGCATTACAATAAATCCCATAATTTCGCGAACTAATGGGTTTGTTGGGAGACCTTTACTAAGAAGTTTGACCCAAAAGAATTCAGATAGATTCACATTATTTAGTGCTTCTAGCTTGTGAGGGTCCCAATACTCAAAAGGGCCAAAAAAGTTCCAGTTTGGGCCTCGAAAAAATGTTCCAATAATGATGAGGTACAACCACAATACTATCCAACCATACATGAAAATAAAAAAACCTATTCTTCTTTCCTTAAATGAATAATATCCATTTCCATTTTTATTTATATCTATATATGGTATAGCGCACATACCGATAATGATGAACATTGGGAAAATAATACCAGCAAGCCAAGGGTCAAAATAAACCAACATCTCTTGTAAACCTAAAAAATACCAAGGGGCTTTGGATGGATTTGGTGTTGCAGCGGGGTTGGCGGGTTCTTCGAGTGGAGCTGGGACCAGTATAGACCATACAATTAGGAAGACGGTAAAAAGGATTAACGCAATAAATTCTATATAAACGAGATCAGGCCATACTAAAACTTTATCATCAGGGTCATTATATTCTTCTGGCTTTAATCCTTTTTCAAGTCTCGCATCATTTATATAAGCTTTATGCATCCCGAGCCAAGTAAAATACCACATAGTATATACCATTAGAACAATTGGAAAATTATCTGCTTTGGTTAGAGTAATATTAAAGTTTGGATCAAAATATCCAACAACAAAAAAGAAAGTGATCAAAATTAGAGCAATAATGTTACCAGTGTGTGTCCAAATTTTATATATTTTCAGCTTTCGATTTATTTTATCAAACCAGTCAGTTGGAGGAAAAATGAATGGGAATAACACTGTAAGAATTGAAAAGCTAATTGTTGGAGCAGATAGAAAATCAATTGATGTTTTAAATAATTCAATCATATTTAATTATATATTTTTATAATGGTCCTGATATACCGCCGTCTTTTCGTATTCTCCAAAAATGAACAGCCATGAATATCATCATTATGAAAGGAACAGCTATGCAATGAAGAACATAAAAACGAAGCAATGTTGCTTCTCCAACAAATCTACCTCCAAGGAGGGCGAATCGAACATCAGAAGCGGTATGAATTAGATTGATATCACCTATGGCTAAGAGTGATGCACCAGGGCCCTCACTACCAATAAAAGGATGAGCTCTTGCCATGTTAGAACCCACAGTAACTGCCCAGATTGCCAGTTGATCCCAAGGTAACAGATATCCAGTGAAAGAAAGAAACATGGTCATAGTCATAAGTAAGACGCCTACGCCCCAGTTAAATTCTCGAGGTGGTTTGTAAGATCCTGTCATAAAAACACGCAACATGTGTAACCATACGATTAATACCATTGCATGGGCTCCCCATCTGTGAAGTTCTCGCATTATTCCAAGAGGTACCTGCTCAGTTAAGTCCATTACATCAGTAAATGCATACTCGACTGTTGGTCTGTAGTAAAACATCAAAAGTATACCAGTTATAGTAAGTACTACGAACAAAAAGAAAGAGAGTCCCCCCATACACCAAGTGTAGCCAAGTTTGACAGCATGCTTAGGTAATCTGGCAGGATGGAGATGCAAAAAGACACTTCCAAGGATTGCATGCATACGTTGTCTTCTAGTGTGTGGTATTCCTGATCGGATAATTGATTTCCAGACTTGTGACTCACCTAGAGTTTCAATAATTGATTTTTTCTTTTTTTCCATTATTCTAAGCTAAACTGTTAATGATGATTCTTCTGGCCATACACCATTTTCCCATTTATACATTTTATTTTTATCAACTAACAATTGACCATCGTTAGCAACAGTTATACTGTACCTTTCAAGTGGTCTAGGAGCTGGACCTTCAAAGTGAACACCGGTCATTCTAAAGCCACTCCCATGACAAGGACACTTAAACTTGCTCTCTGTTGAAAGCCAGTTTGGTGTACACCCAAGATGGGTGCACACAGTTGATAGAGCAAAAATAGACTCCTCATCCCTTACTATCCACACATTAAATTCTTTTTTAAATCGTATGTCAACTGTATTAGGACTAAAGTCTTCGGGGAAACCAATTTTAAAAGATTGGGGAGGTTCGAAAAGGACATTAGGATAAAGAAACCTAATTATAACAGTAAAAAACCCACCAGTAACACCGACAAATGCTATCCACCCTAATGCTAGCCAACTAAAAAACCCCCTGCGGTTGATATCATTATCATTGCCTGTTGATTTTCCAACTGATGCGGGTGCCGTTACTTTGTTATCTTCCATAATTATATTGATATATTATATGTTGATTGTAAAGTTTTTATTGCAGCATCCCTAATCTTTAAATTTTTATCGGATTCAGCAAGTGAAACTAATCTTGATTGAAATTTTTTATCCTTTAAAATTGATGATACTTCTATTGCCACCATTAATGCCTTTGTTTTTTCTTGCTCATCAATTTCAGGAAACTCATTGAGATAAGATCTGTCTAGAAGGTTTTCTATAACATAGACGCCGGATTTATTCCCCATCTTAGCTAGGCCGATTGCAGCATCCCACCTAATGTTTGGTTCTTCATCTTCAAGCAGATCAATTAATATTGGTACAGCTTTTTCATCACCTATTAAACCAAGAGAAATAGTCGCAGCCAATTTTTCTTGGATGTTTTTACAATTAATTGCAATTGATAAAAGTTTTTTAGTTCCTATTGGAGATTTAATCATCCCCATAGCTTGTATTGCAGCTATCCTAGACTCTAGACTAGTATCATTTAAACCTTCGAGAATGGTTTTGTCATAGAAATTATCTCTGGTTGTACCCATTGCGAGCGCTAAGTATGAACGGACTAATGGATCATCATGAATAGAATGTTTATAAACTGAAACCATTTGATTTTTAAATGAAGCATCATTAGGTATTCTATCAGGATTATTTAAAAGTTTTGAAAGTTCAAATGCAGATTGCCAACGTTTTGAGGCTGATCCAATTTTGACTTGATTTAATAATTCTGCTGCATCGTTTGTTTCATATGTTATGAATTTGAATAGCAAGAAAAAAGTTGCTCCAAAAATAGCGATCATAAATGGGATTAAAAAAAACGAGTAGAAAAGTGTATATATCCTACTTGATTCACCGTTTTTGATGGTATTTTCACTCATTTAAAATTAATTCCCGGAATTCTAAGCTTGTAATTTATTGAACTTTTTTGTCTAGAAAAGTATATAAAATGCATTGAATTTAAATTAATCGTTAATATTCATTTTTTTGAGCCTATCTATATCGGATCTTAGATGTTTGCTTAGGCGTTTCAGTTTACGTACTTCTTTTTGCAATTTTATTTGTTGCCCTACTGTAATAATTACAAAGATTAGAATTAAGCCTAGCATGTAGTTCAGCATCTCCATTGTTCATTCTGAACTATCACCATCTTTCTTTAGTTGCCAGCCTAAAAGGATTGGGAAGAAAAATAGAATCAAGCATCCAAACAAAAGTATACCTATAATCCATTCTAGATTAGTCATAAGCCATTTTAGTGTAAGCCAATCCATCATTTATTATAAATACCAAATTACTAATGTTACATAAACCAGCAGTAAGATAGTGCATACTATCATTGAAACAGCTTGAGCTGCTGTTATATTCATCTTTGGTTCATCGGGCATAGAATTATTTTTTAGATCTTTTTTCTTTAACTATAGCAGCTTTGATTTTTCCTCTGAGGACTTTGTTATCAAGATTATTAATTTCATCCATATCGCCCTCAATCCCTTTAGCAATCAATCGTTCCATTAATGATTCTTCAGATTCTACGTCAGATTTTCCAGAGGTTTCATTTTTTTCAGAATCTAGGTTTGGCATAGGGGGTTTTTCTATTTTTCCTCGTTTGATTTTTACCATCATAGCTTTTGTTTTTGCGCGTACGACCTTATCATCATGATTATTA